>Ga0315537_1004321_pt1 | contig 10367 bp, 8 predicted proteins | sample SalMarSW160270MG_FD_203091 | JGI IMG/M metagenome (GOLD analysis project Ga0315537, IMG submission 203091) | Salt marsh sediment microbial communities from the Plum Island Ecosystem LTER, Massachusetts, United States - Salt Marsh Sediment SW1602-70 ... | reverse complement strand
TGCTGGGTTTATCGAGGACATTACAGCAAACAGCGATGGCATCGCCGCCTGCGGATTTGATTTGGCCAACGACCTTTTCAGCCTGTTCTTCAGACAAGTCGAGTGCAGCGACTTTTGCACCGGCGGCAGCCAGTGCCCTTGCCATTTCACTGCACAGCACTCCCCCGCCGCCGGTAATCGCGACTACTTTGCCTTTGACATCAAACAAGTTATCCATAGCTCAATTCCTAATCAATGAACAGCGGTTTTATGTGTCTGTCATAGATGTTTTGCGTTACGTGCTTGGCAATAATTTTCTCATTTTCTCGCAAGGCGTCCAGATATATATCTGACATTTCTGCAGCTATTTTATAACCGACATGCAGCAGTTGTCTCAGGTGCGGATTATAGGCCTTGCAGGACGTCTCGTGCCTTAGTGCATTTGCGTAGTCATCGGGACCCCAGAGCTGCACAGTCTCGACCGACGGCAATTCCGTACAGTCGATGTCAATGACAGTTTTATAAGGCTCGCAAAGCTCGTCAATCTTTTCCAGGGCCTTTGAGTAAAGGTCTTTAGCAAGCTCGAGACCTTTGCCTCCTGACGCAGCAAGACCAATGATTTCCTCCAGCCAGGTTGTGCCTGCGGTTTTCAGATGCAGACCGGCATCAAATTTCCTCAACGCCTTATTGATTGGGGCGTAAATAGAAAACTTATCGCTGCCCGAGTGAACACTGAGCTTAAGATTACTCGGCAGACCAAACTCGCTGACGGCGAAAGCTATTATCGCCAAATCCTCGTTAAATTCCTTTTCGAACTGCGCGAGGTCGCCGACGTAATCGACACCCTTGTTGAATCGGCCGCTAAATTTCGGTGCAATGGTCTGGGCAGGAATTGCTTCAGCAGCGATGGCCGCGAGAATGAAAAGCATTTCAACGGGCGTCTGAGGTTGCTCGGTTTCGTCCATCGATACCTCGGTTACGAAGTTTCCCCTGCCTTTTGCCTTTTCGATATGCCGATAGATTTTGCCGGCCTCTTTGACCGCCAAAAGCGTTTTTGCCGCGATATGTGTTATATCATCGCGTGTTATCTCGACGGGCTCATCGATGTCTGGAATCTCCAGCCGACCGATGTAATTATCAAACTTCTTAACAAAGACCTTTATATCCTCCTGCGCGGCGGGTTGGCTGATGTAATCAGCTACATCCAGGGTAAAAAAGTCGCTGGAATCGATGAACACATCAACGTTGTTCAGGTTAATATGGTCGGCATCGACAAAATAAGCCCCCTTAAAACCCAGAGCCTTTACTGCTGTGTCTGCTTCGGCGCGAACATCCGCGGGTTTTGTGCCGATGATTACGTGTTCGCGGTGTGACTTGTTCCAGACAGGTGTGATTTCAACGCCCTGCTGCTTAGCCTTTATTATCGCCTGCAATTGAGCCTTGCCCTGCAAGGCGAATCTATCACCGACTCCGAACGAGTATTTGCCTATCTGAATCACCCGGCCATTACCTCAAGCGTGGGGTTAGCATTACATGTACTTCGGCAGAGCTTTTTTGAGCGGCTTGCGTTTGAACCGCATATAGACCGGCAGGCCGTCTTCGCCAATCGTTATCGGGGCCTGGCCCTGCACCAGTGGTCGGACATAATCGAGCATCGCCTTGGTGACGCCGTTGCCCTGCTCGTTTATATAATTACGAGGCACCTTGTTCTCGCCGTTAGCGACGTCGCTCAAGTCGGCCAGGCCGGTGGTGGATTTATACTGTTTGCCTTTTTCGCGGATAAGTGTAACCATCTTTCCGCTTATTCCCTTCAAAGCGAACTTGACGGCCATCCTGCCGCACATATATGCCTCCTTCACATCGGTCAGTGATGCAAAATGCATTGCACTTCGCTGATTGGTGCCCAGCTTGTTAAATCGCGTCTTTATTCCAACTTCCTTCTCAATTACGGCCTTGAGCATCTCCGCCACGCCGCCGAGCTGTGCGTGGCCGAAACCATCGGTGGCAAGAGTGGTTTTTTCCGCGGTAACATAGTCGCCCTTTTCATCCTTTAGTCCCTCGCCGGCTACGATGAAGACTCTGCCGAGGCTCTTATAAACTTCTTTAACGTCCCTGACAAGCTGCTCGAAAGTAAAGGGAACTTCGGGCATGTAGATAAGATGCGGTGCATCCTCTTCGGTTCGATGCGCAAGGCCCGTCGAGGCGGCTATCCAGCCAGCGTTTCTACCCATTACCTCAAGCATGGTGCAAGTGTCGGTCGTGTAAATCGCCTCGGTGTCACGGCCTGCGTTCATGGCGCTGGTAGCTACATACTTGGCAACGCTGCCATAGCCCGGGCAGTGGTCGGTACAGGCAAGGTCGTTGTCGATTGTCTTGGGGATGCCGACGCAGGTAAGCTCGTAGCCGGTGTCGGCAGCGAGTTCATCGACCTTATCCGCGGTGTCCATTGAATCATTACCTCCGGCATAGAAGAAGTAATGAATGTTGTGCGCCTTGAAGACATCAAGGATTCTCTCATAATCGGCTCTGGATTTGTCGAGCGATTTAAGTTTGTATCGACACGAGCCCATAGCCGCGGCCGGTGTCCTTTTAAGGGCCTCGATAGTCTCGGGCTTTTCCGCCGAGGCATCGAACAAATCTTCCTTTAGCACACCAAGTATGCCGTTAGTGGCTCCAATGACTTTGGCTACCTTGCCCGATTTGATAAGTTCCTGGATAACGCCACAGGCACTGGAATTAATAACTGCCGTTGGACCGCCTGATTGTGCGAGTATCGCGTTTGGCTTGCTCATGGCCTAACTCCCTGTAATAAATACAGATAGATTTAATTGCTCGAACCCTGAGTAAATTCTATCAATGGTCTTTCTCCATTTCAAGTACTTTTTTCGATTTTCGTATTCCACCTAATGCAATGCACTTACAAAAGGCCCCTGGCAATGGGGTATTTTTGCTTGAATAAACTCTTGGCCTGAGTTATTTTGGCCACCGGTCTGCCTTAATGAGCAGGGAGAATGAAACGCGATACCACAAACACGGGGTTGAGAAACGAGAAGTTAGTACTGCGAATTTTAAGGCAGCACGGTGAGCTCTCACAAGCACAAGTTTGTAAACTTACCGGCCTGCGCAGCTCAACACTAAGCTATATCACAGGCAGGTTGCGGGAGAAAAGTCTCATCACGGAAAGAACCGGCGAAAGCACCAAGCGCGGCGCAAAACCGGTTATGCTCAGTATAAATCCCCGCGGCAAACTTATAATGAGTATCTCCATCAACCCCAGCCACGTTGTAGTTGGGCTCTTCGACTTTAACTGCCGGCTTCTCGAAAAGGCCGATGTGTCCCTCAATGGTGACAATTCAGTCGAGAATGTCTGTGGTCTTGCTGAAATCACCGCGCACGGATTGCTCGGCAAATTCGAGGCCGCAGAAGAGGACCTCATAGGAATAGGAATTGTCCTGAGCGGCACGGTAAGTCCGGAAGGTGTGGTTAAGTTATCCAGCCCATTGGGGTGGAAGGATGTCGCATTGAAGCAGATACTAAGCCGCAAGTTCGAGTGTAAGGTGCGGATATACTCCACACGCGTCAGGTTCCTTGCAGAAATCGGCATTGACAGCAGTTTAGCATCGAAGTCGGTCTTGTATCTGAACGTAGCCGACGGGGTAGGCGGAACACTTTTTACCGACGGCAAAGTCTTAAGCGGTGCTACAGGCCGTTTTGCCGAGTTGGGTCATATAGTGGTTGAGCCTGACGGGCCGCAGTGTGGCTGTGGGCATAAGGGTTGCCTGGAAGCGATTATATCCGGCCCGGCGCTGGCTAAGAGGATAAGAAAGGATATTCTATCTGGCGCCGAGACCATCTTGTCCAGCCGGATTGCCTCGGATGATACGCCAGAGACTATTGTCACCAAATGGGGTGATGCGACAAGCAGCGGTGACAGTTACTCACTGTCACTCAGGGAACAAGCCGCCGAACATTTAAGCAAAATAGCGACAATGGCCATAAACTGTTTCGACCCGCAGGTAGTAATGTTAGCAGGCTACGTACTGAACCATAGCGCCGATTATTTTGCCCGGACTATCGAGAAGAGGCTCGCAAGTGACGTCTATGACAATCAGTCGCGCACAGTCGAAATCACACAGGCCAAGGCAGGCAAAGACGTGCTCATCAGGGGTGTGGCAATAGCGGTCCTGCAGGATGCACCTGACGTTGCGTGAGGCCGGCCCTTGCTATCCAGAGAGCTAATCCGCAGCTAAAACCTGCCAGATTGGCACCCGGGACAAAAAATCTGCATTTTTTTAAGTCTTTGCTGTAAAAGCACTTGGATATATAAATGACTTAGGCACGGCGTTTGCATATTGCTTTGTGGTTAAAGAACAGCCTTTGTACGAACAGAGGATGCAAAAATGAAATTTGAAAAATTCACCGTCAAGGCTCAGGAGTCGCTGGCTACCGCTCAGCAGATAGCAATGGCCAAATCGCACACTATGCTGACTCCGTTGCATCTGTTAAGTGCACTTGTCAACGATGAGGGTGGTATTGTTGTGCTGACCCTGAAAAAGATAGGCGCTAATGTCGAGCAGATTAAGTCCATGACTGAAAGCGAGCTGGGCAGACTACCACAGGGAAACACTACTCAAATAATGCCCGAGCCGGCATTCAGTCAGGTTGTACTTGATGCCCAGAACCGCGCGGACGCGATGAAAGATGAATATCTGAGCGTAGAGCATTTATTCCTATCACTGTCGGCAGTGCAGAGCGATGCACGAGAAATACTGCGGCTGAACTCGGTCGAGACAAAACAAATTGAAAAGGCCCTTGAGGATGTTCGCGGCGGACAGAAAATCACCGACCAGAATCCGGAAGATAAATACAATGCACTGGAACGATATGGTATCGACCTGCTGGAGATGGCCCGCAAGGGCAAGCTCGACCCTGTAATCGGACGCGATGAAGAGATACGCCGCTGTATGCAGGTGCTCAACCGCCGGACCAAAAATAATCCAGTCCTTATCGGTGAGCCGGGTGTCGGCAAGACCGCGATTGTCGAAGGTCTGGCCCAGCGGATTGTGGCAGGTGACGTGCCGACAGGTTTGAAGAATAAAAGGATTATCGCGCTGGATATGGGTGCGCTTATAGCAGGCGCGAAATTCAGAGGTGAATTCGAGGACAGGCTAAAGGCCGTTCTTAAAGAAGTTATAAGTGCCCAAGGCCAAATCATATTGTTTATCGACGAGCTGCATACTGTAGTCGGTGCGGGCAAGGCTGAAGGCGCCGTCGATGCAGGCAATCTGCTAAAACCGTCATTGGCCAGAGGTGAATTGCGGTGTATAGGCGCAACTACAATTGATGAGTACAGAAAATACGTCGAAAAGGACGCTGCGCTCGAACGAAGGTTTCAGCCAATACTCATCGACCCGCCCAGTGTCGAAGAAACGATAGCGATTCTGCGCGGACTGAAGGACCGTTACGATGTACACCACGGCGTTCGTATAACTGATGCGGCACTGGTCGCGGCGGCAACGCTTTCCAATCGATATATAAGCGACAGGTGGCTGCCGGACAAGGCGATCGACCTGATGGATGAGGCGGCGTCAAAGCTACGGATTGAGAACGACTCGCTGCCGGCGGAACTCGATGACGTTCGCCGAAGGATAATGCAGCTTCAGATTGAACAGCAGGCGTTAAAGAAAGAAACCGACGAGGCCAGCAAAGAAAGATTAAAGAATACAGAAAGGCAGCTTGCAAACCTCAAAGAGCAGGACAAACGCCTTACTGCCCAGTGGGAAGCAGAAAGAGGCGACATCGATAAAATTAAAGGGCTTAAATCACAGATAGAAGACACACAAACCCAATTCGAGCAAGCCCAGCGGACCGGCGACCTCGAAACAGCGGCCCGTCTGAAATACGATACAATCGCCAGGCTGAAAAAAGAGCTCGAAGAAACCGAAGAGACTCTCGCCAAGACCAACCGGCACCAGATGATTCGCAACGAAGTTACCGAAGAGCATATAGCAGAGGTCGTATCGAAGTGGACGGGTATTCCCGTGGCGCGGCTGCTGAGTGGTGAACGTGAACGGCTGATGAAAATGGAAGAGCTAATCAAAAAGCGCGTCGTCGGACAGGACGAAGCAGTTGCCGCGCTTAGTAACGCTGTCCGCAGAAACAGGGCAGGTCTGGGTGACCCGAACCGGCCGATAGGGACGTTTCTGTTCCTCGGACCGACCGGCGTCGGCAAGACCGAGCTTTCCAGAGCGCTCGCTGATTTCCTGTTCAACGACCCCAACGCGATGATTCGTATTGATATGAGCGAGTTCATGGAACAGCATTCGGTAGCACGGCTGATTGGCGCTCCTCCAGGATATGTCGGTTATGAGGAAGGCGGCAGGCTGACAGAAGCGGTACGCAGAAAACCATATTCCGTGATACTGCTGGATGAGGTGGAAAAGGCACATATAGACGTTTTCAATGTGCTGCTGCAGGTGTTCGATGACGGCAGATTGACCGACGGACAGGGTAGAACCGTGGATTTCAAGAATACCGTAATAATAATGACCAGCAACATCGCCGGCCACGAGATTCAAAAGCTAACAGAAGAACAGGGGGCCGACTGGGAGATTGAGGCTCACGTTAAGGACGTGCTGAAGAATTATTTCCGGCCGGAGTTTTTAAACCGGATAGACGAGGTCATTGTTTTCCACACACTCACAAAGGATAATCTCGCTAAAATCGTAGAGATTCAGCTCGGCTATCTTGCTAATCGTTTGAAAGACTGCAATATAACGGTCGAGTTTACCGATGAGGCACGCAAGCTAATTATGGAAGAGGGTTATGACCCGGTCTTCGGCGCCAGGCCTTTGAAAAGAACTATTCAGCAAAGACTCGAAAATCCATTAGCCGCTGAAATTTTGGCAGGCAATTTCAACGAGGGCAACACCATAAAGGTCGGCGCAAACGCCCACCAATTCAGCTTTGAAAAAGTGCCGCACAAAAGGTAAGCTTATAGGTTCATAGGGATGCCTTGGCCCGTGTGATAAATTCCTAAACTTAAAATCAGGCAGTAATTATCAGGTTTCGAATCAGGGTGATAAACTCACTGGCCTGTTCAATGTGTTCTGAAACCTCGGACTTTTCAAAGATCATCGTCGGTATATAATCCGCTTCCTGTCTGGCATCAAAAAGCCTTTGGTAAAACTTACCCCATTTTACATCAAGCTCTCCTGACCTGATATATGAGCGGGTAAACTCGGACTTTACGGCGGAGTGTCTGGAAAACTGCTTGCCGTCCTTTAAGAGAAGCGCTGTAACAGCGTAAAAGCATGAATAATACAAGCGATTTACTGCAAAAGTTGTATGTCCCTCATTTATTTCGAGCCTGGCGGATTCCAGTGAATCGGCGGCTTTTTCGAGCCAAAGTTTAATAATTTCTTTGCGTGCTTCAGCTTCGGTCATATTTGACAACCGTCTTTTTCAACCTCACTGTGAATGAGCATATAACGAATCAGACCCCGCGACCAATCTCTTTCCGATACGACCACTGAACTGAGAGTAACGTCGCTCTGAAGATTTATCTCAGCCAACCTGTCAGAAATATTCCTCCGTAACTTACTGTCTACCGGACACGATGTAAGAACAAGCAAATCGATGTCAGAATACCTGTCACCTTGTCCGCGTGCCCTTGAACCAAATAGAACGACCCTTGAGACAGGCAAATCAGCCGTTAGTATTTCTCTTGCACGTATTGCTGCCGCTCGTTCGTTTTCTGATATTGTCAAACTGTCCAGTGTTTTCATAACCTTATTTTATCCTTCGGCCCGCCTTCGTTCAAGATAATTTACAGGTTCATAGGTATTCCGCGGCCGGTGAGGTATTCCTTCATATCGTGTATCGAGCATTCGCCGAAGTGAGTAATCGAGGCCATAAGGACCGCATCTGCGTGGCCGTCAACAATAGCATCGTAAAGATGCTCAAGCGTACCCGCCCCGCCGGACGCAACTACAGGAATATTGACCGCATCGGCAACGGCACGATTCAGCTCATTGTCATAACCTGCCTTGGTGCCGTCGGTATCCATGCTCGTCAGCAGTATTTCACCGGCGCCGAGCTCTTCGGCCTTGACCGCCCATTCGACAACGTCGATGTCGGTCGGTTCGGTACCGGCCTTGATGCAAACCTGCCAATGTCCGGAACTATCCTTAGAACGTCGGGCATCAATAGCCAAAACAACACACTGATTACCAAATTTTGAAGCAGCCTGGCTGATTAACATAGGGTCATCGACTGCGGCGGTGTTTACCGAGACCTTTTCCGCACCGCTTCTCAGCAGAATATCAAAATCCTCCATCGATTTTATACCGCCGCCGACGGTAAACGGAATAAACACGTTTTCAGCAACTTTCTCGACCATATCAACGATGGTCTTGCGTGAACGAATCGTGGCCGTGATATCGAGAAAAACCAGCTCATCGGCGCCCTCATCGCTGTATCTCGCGCCGAGCTCTACCGGGTCGCCGGCGTCACGAAGGTTCAGAAAATTGACGCCCTTGACGACCCTGCCGTCTTTTACATCGAGACACGGTATTATTCTCTTTGCAAGCATAAAGGTCAGCCTTTTTCGCAAATCCGGTAAAAGTTCTTTAATACACGCAAGCCGTTCGGACCGCTCTTTTCAGGGTGAAACTGTGTTCCGTAAACGTTGCCTTTCTGAACGGCTGCGGGTAATTCGAAACCGTAGTCGGTATATGCAAAGAGGGCCTGCGGGTCGGCGACCTGCGAATAATATGAATGTGCGAAATAAAAGTGTTTGGCAGGACCGAGACCCTCAAACAACCTCATATCCTGCGGCAGTTTGACCGAGTTCCATCCCATGTGTGGAATAGTTCTGCCTTGCGGGATATTAACGACGTTTCCTTTGATAAGCCCCAATCCTTCGTAAGTTCCGTGCTCGCAGCTCTGGTCAAAAAGTAACTGATAACCGACACAGATTCCGAGCAGCGGCTTGCCCTTGGCTACAACCGCTCTTAGCAGCTCGGCCAGGTCACCAAGGGCGTTCATCGCAAAGCCGAACGCAGCAACACCGGGCAGAACCAGTCCCCAGGCATATTCTACATCCTGGGGGTCACGACTGAGCCTGGCCTTACAACCGATACGTTCAAAGGCATTGCAGACGCTTTTGACATTTCCAACGTCGTAGTCGATTACAACAACCATAAACGACTATATTCCAAAAAGTTATGGCCCGGCAAAAAACGGATTTTATCGAACTTGCCATACAATTAGAACGTATAGGCCCCGTCAAGTCAAATGCAAGCTGCTCAGGAGGAGATTATACTTAATACAAAACTTTATGAAGCTTGTCGGGCAAAGGTGATTCTGGTAAACTTGTCAATCGGTTTGGGGCCATGCGTGAGTGTTATTTGGCCCATTTTCAGAAAATAAATTTCCAGACTCGACGGAGATAAATATGTGCGGCATTGTAGCGTATCTCGGCAAGAAGGCGGCTCAGCCGATTCTTATAGAAGGCCTGAAGCGTCTGGAGTATCGCGGTTACGATTCTGCAGGCGTGGCTACTTTGCACGACGGCAGCATAAAGGTGAAAAAGACGAGTGGTCGCATAAGCGCGCTCGAAGCGATACTCGACAAACCTGCGAAAACTGAAACGCTTGGTCTCGGACACACCCGCTGGGCGACACATGGCGAGCCCAACACCACAAACGCCCACCCGCATCTGGATTATACGGGCAAGGTCGCCGTGGTACATAACGGCATCATAGAAAATTACGGAACGCTCAAAAAATGGCTGCAGAGTGAAGGCGTGGAATTTGCCAGCGACACCGACACAGAAGTCATTGCCAATCTGATAGGTTACTTTTACTGCCGTGATGAAAACGGCTTGCAGCAGAAACCGCCTGCCGGCCAGAACAAATTCGAATGGGCCGTTCAAAGAGCCCTTCATGAAGTACACGGCACATACGGACTGGCAATCCTGTGCAGTGACTGTCCCGATATGCTGATTGGCGCGAAAAAGGGCAGCCCTCTTATCCTCGGAGTCGGTGACGGGGAATATATATTGGCGTCCGACGCGGCTGCGATTGTGGAGCACACCACGCAGGCGGTGTATCTGTCGGACAATGAAATGGTAACCATCAGCCCGGGCGGTTTCAGCACAAAGACGATTGACAACGTTGTCGTGACGAAATCGCTCGGGGAGATTGAATTTTCGCTTGAGCAGATAGAGCTGGGCGGTTTTGAGCATCATATGCTCAAAGAGATTTTCGAGCAGCCGCAGTCGCTCGAAACATGCATGGGCGGAAGGCTCGATAAGCGCAATCAGAAAATCGTGCTCGGCGGTATAGATGAGTACCTGCGCGAACTGACGCGGACCAAGCGGCTGA
>Ga0315537_1004319_pt1 | contig 10368 bp, 8 predicted proteins | sample SalMarSW160270MG_FD_203091 | JGI IMG/M metagenome (GOLD analysis project Ga0315537, IMG submission 203091) | Salt marsh sediment microbial communities from the Plum Island Ecosystem LTER, Massachusetts, United States - Salt Marsh Sediment SW1602-70 ... | reverse complement strand
AATGATGAAAGAAATCGGTAAACCACTAAAAAGTGCTATATCGGAAATAACCCGAACTGCTGAGTTGTTTGAAGCCACAGCTGAAGCGGGATTGCAACAAGAAGGAGAAGCAATTTATGGAGATACCTTTAAAGGTTTTGGTAAAGATAAAATGTCAATGACATACAGAGTTCCTTTAGGAGTGATCCTATGCATTGGACCCTTTAATTATCCGTTTAATCTTACGGGATCCAAAATCGCTCCTGCATTAATGGCGGGAAATACTGTTGTAGTTAAACCACCTTCCCAAGGAGCTATCAGTCCTTTATTCTTCGGATTAATTTTAGAAAAAGCGGGAGTTCCTCCTGGCGTTTTTAATATAATCACAGGGAAAGGATCTGAAATCGGAGACTATTTAGTACAACATCCCATGGTTAATATGGTGAGTTTCACCGGATCTTCTGAAACGGGCAAACATATTGCAAACATTGTTGAGATGAAACCATTATTGTTAGAATTGGGTGGAAAAGATGCTGCTATCATACTAAACGATGCAAATTTAGAAATTACTGTAGAGGCAATTGTTTCAGGAGCTTTTTCATATAGCGGACAAAGATGTACAGCCGTAAAAAGAGTCCTTCCAATGCCAGAAATTGCTGATAAATTAATAGAATTAGTAAAAAAGAAAACTATGAATTTATCCATTGGAGATCCTGAAAAAAATGCCACTATAGGACCTCTCATAAGTTCAAAGCAATGCGATTATGTTCAAGGATTAATAGACGATGCTTTAGAAAAAGGATGTACCTTACTATGCGGAAATAAAAGAGAAGGAAATATCATGTGGCCAACGTTGTTAGATAATGTTACAACTGAAATGCGAATTGCTTGGGAAGAACCCTTTGGTCCCGTATTACCTTTTATACGAGTTCATAGCGCCGAAGAAGCCATCAAAATATCAAATAAATCGGAATACGGACTTCAAGGCATGATTTTCACTCAAAATATCGATTTAGCTTTTAATATTGCGCAGGAGTTAGAGGTGGGGACAGTTCAAATAAACGGAAAAAGCGAGCGAGGTCCAGATCATTTTCCATTTCTGGGAACTAAATCATCAGGTTTGGGAACCCAAGGAATAAAATATTCAATTGAAGCAATGACTAGACCGAGAGTCATTGTCATGAATTTATCTGAGAAAGGAAAGTTAGTAAAAGAATGCAAATATGATTAATGCTATTAAAAATTATACGATATCTCTAAAAAACGATTTTATCATTTTACATTTTTATTTCACTCAAGGGGATTATCGATTTATTCGATCATTGAACCTTTAAATACTTTAAGATTCAATACTCTATTTGTAGATTTATATAAAATCTAATTCTTATAGTAATATTTGAATAGACTATTGAAGGTGTATAAAATTGGAAGAATTTTCTAAGAAACCTAACTATGTTGATGATGATGAAATGAATGAAGCTATTGGGCGTGTTCTCTGGGGAAAAAATGGTAAAAAATTCTCAATGCGTCGTCTTATATTTGCTTATATGAAAAAAAAAGTCGGGGGTAAGAAGAAAAAATGAGTGTTAAGGATAAACTATTCGAAAGTGTTGTAGAATTAGAAGAACAGAAAGCGTACGAGTTAGTAAGACAATTATTAGAGGAAAAGTCTGACCCAAAAGAAATTATCGATATATTACGTAAAGCTGTAGAAGTTATTGGTGAAAAGTTTAATAAGAAAGAATATTTCCTCACAGAATTAGTTATGGCTGGCGAAATTTTTCAACAATCAGCGAAAATACTTGAACCAGCTCTTAAAAAAGAAGCTATTAAAGAAAAAAGTAAAGGAGTTGTAGTAGTAGGTACTGTGAAAGGTGATGTTCACGATATCGGAAAAAATATATTTGTCACTCTATTACAATCTGCTGGAATTGATGTTTATGATTTAGGTATTGACGTCCCTCCTCAAAATTTCATTGAAAAAGTGAAAGAGACAAATGCCGATGTTATTGGATATTCTGGGCTCTTAACAGTTGCGCTTGAAGCCATGAGAGAAACTACTGAAAAACTTAAAACTGAGGGATTAAGAGACAAAGTGAAAATAATTATTGGTGGATTACCTACTGATGAGATGTGGATGAAAGAAGCTGGTGCTGATGCCTTTACGGATAGTGCATTTGAAGGTGTAAAAATTGTAAAAAAATGGTTAGAGGAGGGATAAATATGGAATTTGAACCTATTGAAGAAGAAGCTATGACCTCAGTTGAGAGGGTATTAACAGCTATGAGATTAAAGGAACCTGATAGGGTTCCTGTATGGCCTTTGATAGATTTTCTCCCAGCACACTACATTGACGTTACCGCTCAAGAAATATTAGAAAACCCCGATAAATCTCAATACGCGTATGAATGGATTTACCATAAACTAGGAGGATATGACATTGCAATGGCAGGAGGAGCAATGTATATGATGTATATAAATCCATTTCCCGATTACTTTTCAGCATATTACGTTGACTGGAGATTACCAGGACGTATGCTCGGAGTAAATGAACCTCCTCAATTAGTAGAGCGGAGTCTTGATAATCCACTCTTAACTGAGAATGACTATGATCGAATAATTAATGAGGGTTTACTGTGGTTAGCTAATTTTGATAGAGCTGGTATGGGTGACATGACCAAATTAGGTAAGATTGGAGCAAAGGTAGAAGAGAATACCATAAAATGGTGGACTTATTACAATGTCCCTACCTTTACTGATGGAGCAGTAATAGTACCTTTTGACCTTTTATCCGTATTTAGAGGATCAACGAATTTTATGAAAGATATTTATCGATACCCCGATAAAATAAAAGAAGTGTCTGATTTCCTAATCGATGATGTGATTTTAATGGGAGAATACGGTGTTTCTAAGATGAAAGGTAAAACACTTTTAGTAGGAGCTGTTCGAGGAAGTGCTGATTTTATCTCAATAAAGCATTTTGAGGATTTGTTTTGGCCCTACTTTAAGAAAATCGTTACTAAATATGTAAATGATGGTTTCATTGTACAACTTCATATGGATACCAATTGGACAGATCGATTACATTATTTATTAGAATTACCTAAAGGAAAAATTTACATGCACATGGATGAACGGACCGATATATTCAAGGCAAAAGAGATACTTGGTGATCATATGTGTATCCAAGGAAATATGAAACCTTCCCTATTCACATTAGGGACTCCAGCGATGGTTGAAAAGCAGACCAAAGAGATTATTGATAAATGCGCTGAGGGTGGTGGATTATTTGTCGGCGCTGAAATTCCAGATAATGCGAAACTTGAAAATCTCAAAGCCATGATAGACGCCTGTAAAACATATGGTGTATATCGAAAATAATTACCCTAAATCTTAATCTATTTTTTTTAATTATTTATTCTTAGCATTAGAGAGGAGATATGCACCAAATATTTAGAAGTGATGTGTGATTTTTATATTACTATATTTATTAATCTCTTAATTCTACCCGAGCTCTCCTGTTAGCTCGTCTCCTTATAAGAATCACGGAAATTATAAGTGCTGCAGCTAATGATGGAAAAAGAATAAAAGGAAGTAGCCTTCCCCAGGGATTATAATAAGAAAAAGAGATATATACGCTATCTACATTAATAACTTCATTTTCCCATTCCCATAGATAACTCTGACCATCTTCAATATCAGAAATCGTACAATTGTATTCGAACTGATCCTCTCTATATTTTGAATATGAATCAGGGTGCTTTCCATACACTTTGAATTCAACTCGTTCTGTTATGGTTCCATTCCATGCCCGAGATGTTCCTACATCATAAAAGATTTGTAATCCATCAATACTTTCATAAATATCTATATACGCATTAAAACTATATTCAATAATTATGGAATCATTTTCAGGAAGAGTCACATTGATAATTATAAATTTCCGGTTTCCCATATAACCCCAATCTAAATAATCCTCCCATGGACTATCTGTAAAATTATACTCAAGAAATCCATAAGAAATTGGGGTATTCTCTATCTTTATCACACTCGATGATTCTAAATTTTTAAAATCTGTTGAAAAAGAAGCTACGAGTGTTGCATTCTTGGCTTCATTAGGATTATATATTGTATAATTTCCATTAAAATTGATATTAATTTTCCTACGATAATATACCGCATCAATGTTAAAAATGACATTTGCATTTGTCATTATTAAAGAAACATTTTCTTCGGGAAGAAAATTCCCTAACCCCTTTCTATGAATCATAACTACATCCGCTTTAGATTCCTTAATATTTATTGGTAAACTTAATACTATAATTAAGATGATGTAAATCCACATTACCAATCTATTTTTTTTCAAAGAAAGACCTCTTATTTCAATTCTTATGAAAATTTAGTGGGATATCCTATTAAATATTGTTTGTTTCTAACCTCTCAAATAATAATAAAAAAAAAATTTTACATCTTGAATTTTTGGCTAACAGATAATCTAACTGCTATTGCTGATTCCTAATATTGTTTTACAATTATTACATATACTTACACAAGTAAACGTACCCGCTGTTTTTCCTGCACCTACATAGCCAGGAGATCTAATATATATATTATAAATACCATCTGTCTCCGGCTGCCTTTTATGACTATAATCCATTATCATTTTAGTTTCACACTTAGGACAAACAATATATTCGGGAGGTTGTATGGTAATTTTTAACTACCTCTTTTTTATTCTTTATTTCTTTAATTTGGATCTCGCCACTTTATAAGATCTTTTTTATACTAGCTTTTTTGTTAGTATGATATATAAAACTATAGTTTTTCTCCATAAAAAGTAATTTTAACTTTTGCTATCCCTAATTAACTTGAACTTTCTCCATCAAATCAAATGCATGTCTTTTTATATATTTTCCGTTCAATATTCATAGATTCTAAATCAATCATAACACAATTTAAAAAATTTTCATGTTGGTGAGATTGTCCAGGTTGAATACATATTGTTTTACCTATTTGAGAACACCATTTACCTGAAACATCAGGAGATTCATGAATGTGCCCATGAAGTGATAGTTTTGGCTGATTTTCTTTAAGAAAAGCATATTCTGCTTTTGACCCTACCTTTCGATTGTCATGAGTTACATCAAGATCAATATTAGCTGGTGGATTATGAAAAATGTAGATTGTATTATCCATATCGGAAGGTTTTACGAGATTTCTAAGCTCATCTTCAATTGTGGGGAGGTTATCCACATACGAGCTCCAATCTTCAACTTTTTTGAATCCATTTGAAGTGGAGAGATATTGCCTCCCAATTTGTTTTGGAAGCTCAAAATCTTTGGTATCTTTCCGTGACCTATCTTTTAGACCAAACGGGAGGTCTGAAACCCAGTTCATTCCTATAAACTCATATTTACTCCCTTCAATCTGGAATTTTGTTTGAGCAATATTAATTACATAAGAATATTTATCGCAAGTTTTTTGAAATAATTTGTCAAAGATCCCCAAATCATCATTTCCTAATAAACTTAAATAGTATATCTTCAATGATTCAAATCTCGAAAAATACTCATCAAGAAAGCCTATGATATACTTATCTTGATGTAATAAATTTCCTTTAAACGGAAGTATATCCCCTCCATTTATTACTAAATCTACTTTTAATGAACTTGCCATTTCGAGGATTTTATTGTGTTTCCATTCAATTCCGTGGATATCAGTAGCATATAATAATTTCATAATTCTTTCTTTGGTGAGTATTTACAATTAAAACTTATAATCAATTTTTAATTTTAGGATTTATAATAATCGATTAGATCTTTTCTCTCAAGAAATACGAGTTAATTAAACAAATGGCCTTACAATCCCAAAACTATGATATCATCATAATTGGAGCAGGTCCTGGAGGTTCTACTGCTGCTTATTTATTAGCGAGAAACAATTTCAAAGTTTTATTAGTCGATAAAGAAATTTTTCCTCGATACAAACTTTGTGGGGGCTTACTATCCTTGAAAACAATTCAATTAATAAAAAAAATTTATCACGAAAGCCCTGAAGATTTAATTAAGAATAAGATTATTGATTATTATACACCATTTTATAACATTACATATAGAAACAAAAGAATAATATCGAGAAATAGCGGAGATCTTAACTTATTTCTCGTTGATAGAACTATTTATGATAATTATCTCTTAAACAAAGCTAAAAATCTAGGGGTTGAGGTGATGGAGGGCATAAAAATAGACAACATTGACATAGATAATTGCAAAATAGAGTTACAGAACGGAGAAGTGATCGAATCAAAACTCTTAATAGGAGCAGATGGAGCTAATAGTATTGTCAGAAGAGAATTTATCAGAAAAAATATTATAAGGAATAAAGATTGGCAATTTAATCTAGGTACAGGCTTAGAATGTTTTGTAAATCGGCGCGATTTAGAAAAAAGTCAATATGAAAACCTTATACTAACACTTGGATTTGTTAATTATGGATATAACTGGTTATTCCCAAATAAAGACAAAATCATATTAGGGGTTGGAGCTCTTAATAGAAAAAATAAGGGCAAATTTTTAAGTGCACTTAACAATTTTATATCGAGTTTAAATATAAAGACTGAAAAAATCTCTCCAGTAATAGCACACCCCGTCCCTTATGGAAATTTTGCAATTAAACCTGTTTACAAGAATAATGTTGTTCTCTTAGGAGATGCAGCAGGAATAGTTGATCCTTTATGGGGCGAAGGAATCTATTATGCCCAAAAAACTGCGGAATTCGCTGTTCAGGCAATTATTATGTATCTCGAGGATAATTCTATATCTTTAACTTATTATGAAAATTTACTACGAAAATATATTTATTCTGAATTTAAATCTACTTTAAGAAAAAGATGGCTGTTATATAATAAGTTAAACGTATTTCTAAAATATTATCCTGTACAAACATTTTTATTAATTTACAAAAAAATAATGAGTTTTTTAATACATAGAAGCGGATCGCTAAGAGAGCTATCAAAAAAGCAGCATTTATTGATCAGCACAACTCCAGATGATTAAGTTAATCTTCTTTATACTTATCACTAATAGGAATTTAGTATTTATGCGGTGTTATTTTATTAAGTGATTATATATAAATTCAATAAAACTGTATTTATATTTAATTTTGAGATCCATATAACTGGATTATTCACGCACAAAGTTTTTATTTCTCTTTCACAAACTCTGTTTTTTTTTGAAAAGTGAGTTATTTTATATATTTCGCATTGCGGAATTTTGTTTTTTTAGAAAAGAAATCATTATACTAACTTTTCGAAGAAAATAAAATAATAATAATCATCATCTCCTTTAGATTATTAGGATAATTCCTATTATAATTTGAAAAATTTGAGATTAAAAATTGTGTTTTAGAAAGAAAGAATGATGTAAATAATAATGATTAAGAAAAGTTCCAAAAAAAACACTACAAAAAGTCTAATTCTCATAGCAATACTAGACATATCCTCTCTAGAATTATGGAGAAACCTCTTAGGAATAAATCTTTCTTTAATTTACTTTTTATTAATATTTGCAATTTATTTTCTACAATTCGGCCCTTTGATGTTTATTAATTATCTTTTGAAAAAAATAGAGCAACCAAAAAAAGAATTTCGAATTAATCAATTTCTCACATTAAAACTTGAAAACAAAACAACGAATATATATGTAATTGGAAAATTATTTACTCAATGTAAATTTTTGTTGTTAAATATTCCAACTGATAAAATACACGAATTTGATAAAATTGAATCAATTGACGAAGCGGCTGAAAGATTAGATCATGAATTAGAATATCAACCCAAATCTAAAATTAATATTTCTCCTGAAACAGAATTTTGGGGTCACTGCTCTAATTTGCAAGCATGGGTGGAATATTATTATAATCCACGTTTGCTGCATAGCAATTTAGCATTTCCGTTGTTAAAAAAACTAACAGATGTCGGAGATCCAATCGCAAAGAAGGTATTTAAACAAGAAGTTCTATTACGATTTGAAAGTTTTAACCCTTCTACACAACAATATTTAATCAAAAATGGATATTTGAAATACTTTGATAAACAAGAAAAAGAGGAAATCTTTAAATTAATTTTGGATGAAAAAATATGGATAAACTTAGGTAATAACTATTTAAATGCTAAGAAAATGAAGAAAGCACTTCACTCATTTCTCCAAGCAAGAAATATTAATCCTATAAATCTAAAGACTTTATTTGATATTTTACAAATTTATGTAAAATTAAAGGATCATGACAGAGCTTCAAAAATTGCTAATGAAATCTTAGAATATTCTCCTCTAAATTTTAAAGCTATAAGTCGAAAGGATATTACTCCTCAAGAAATAAAAAAGAATTAATTATTTGTGTTTTATCAAATTACTATATCTTTAAAGAACTACCCTGTACAAAAATACATGTCAATTTATAGAAAAATAATGAGTTTTTTTATCGATGAATAGAGATTGTTTAGAAAGTTGCTGAAAAACAGCATTTCTTGATCGGCTTAAACTCAAATAAAGCATCTTAAACCATATTATCGATCCGAAATATCCATATCATATAACGATATCCTTACTCACAGTCCTTAATTCGAATTCAATCTATAAAAATAGTGTATATGAATATAATGGACTAATTTATCTTTAATAAAGTGAATTTAACAAAAAATACTTTAATTTTTTTATAATATTTTAAGCTTTAATTTCTATTCTCTTAAATATATTATTAAATTCATTATCTTCCATTAATAGGAGATGCTTGTAATCATTTATATGTGCTTTTTCAAAGATAGCTTTTTTTATGATAGGTTTTACAATTTTTTTATTGACCTGCTTTCCTAAAATCAAGGCTCCTAAAAGTTGATCATTTTCAAAAATAAATTTCCTACATAAACCTTTTTCAAATGAAATCCAAGATATTTCATCAAAATTTTTCTTTGAATGAGTAATACCTACAGCAATGGCTGTAAATCCAAAAATTTTAATAGTCTGAATTGGAACTGTTCCCTCATATTTTATGTTATCTCCTACCATATTTCTTGCTGCTATTTTTCCCTGTTTCTTAGCATTTCCCCATGTAGGATGAAGAATTGGCATATTATAAAGAGGATCATAGATTTGGGCAACATCACCAGCAGCATAGATACTAGGGATATTTGTCCGCATATATGAGTCTACTATTATTCCTTTTTCTACATTAACACCACTATTAATAAGAAAGTCGATGTTAGGCTTCATACCAATTGTAATAACAGCTAAGTCAGTGTGAATTTCTCGTCCACTTTTTAATATTACAGAGGTTAACTTTCCATTCTCCCCTTTAAATTCAACAATTTCTTCGTTCAAATAAATACGAATTCCATTTTCTGTAATCTTCTTTTCCACAATTCGTGCAATTTTTCTATCAAACCCAATCGGCCATAAATGAGAAGATTTTTCAATAATCGAAATATCTAATCCAATTTTTTTAAAGTTTTGAATAACTTTCATTGCAATAGCTCCTCCTCCTATTATAACCACTCGTTCCGCATTACATATATACTTCGCAACTTTTTTTGCATCATCAAGATTATATAAAGTATATATCCCTTCAAGTTCGACACCTTTCCATGGTAATAAAACCGGACTTCCTCCAGAGGCTATTAAAAGATAATCGTAATAAATTTCATTTCCACTTTTTAATAATATTTGTTGTTTTTCGGGAATCACTCTCTCAACACGATCATTTATAAATCTAATCTTATTTTCATCATATATGTTTTTCCCCTTTAAAAAAAGATCATCCTCAGAACAACTGGCTGAAATTAGATTAATTATTTTACTTCTCTTATAGAATTGATAATTCTCATCAGATAAAATGATAATCTCTCCTTTTACATCATGTTTCCTTAATTCTAATGCAGCTGTAGCTCCTGCAGGTCCTCCCCCAATAATAATATATCTCATAATTTTATAATCCTTATAGTAAGTAATTATTTAATATCAATTTCAGATTACTATCAAATTTTTAAAATTAAAATGTAGAGATTAAAAAATATTTGAATATATTAAAAAGGAATTTCAAAACTAATACGGATTAAAGAAAATTTATTTGAAATATAAATTACTTAAATAATTTAAGCTTAAATTCTATTCTTATAATTCTTTAAATTAAATATTAAAAATGTAAGAAAATTTAATTATAAATAAGCTGGATTATTAGAATAAACTCAGATTGGGTAAAATTATGAATATTATCTTTCTAGGAACTAACGGTTGGTATGCTACAAATCTAGGAAATACTACTTCTACTCTTATTTGTTCTGAAAATTTTTATATTATCTTCGATGCGGGCGATGGAATTTATAAAATTGATCAATAT
>Ga0315537_1004317_pt1 | contig 10370 bp, 8 predicted proteins | sample SalMarSW160270MG_FD_203091 | JGI IMG/M metagenome (GOLD analysis project Ga0315537, IMG submission 203091) | Salt marsh sediment microbial communities from the Plum Island Ecosystem LTER, Massachusetts, United States - Salt Marsh Sediment SW1602-70 ... | reverse complement strand
ACCGCCGACTATAATCTACCTCTTTGGCCTTGACCCAGTAGAGAGTTTTGAGGGTCATTCCCTCCTCCCCCTTGAGGACTATCCGGAAAAGGGGTGTTTTGGTGAGGCTATTGACCAGAGAAGCCAGCGGGGTGGGGATATGGAAAAGGACAGTTACTTCTACCGCGAGCAAGACCTCAAAGTAATATACCGGGCAAACCTTGATAGTTGGGAAATGTATGACCTTAAGGCAGACCCGAAGGAACTCAATAATATAATTGGTACCTCACCTGAAGCAGAAGAGCTAAAAATCAAGTTGAAACCTAGAGTCAGAAGGTGGCTAAAGGATAACCTGAGAGGAGAGCAAAAGTGACTGAACAAGACAAAGTGAAGAGGTGTGCTGAATTAGTTGCAAAATCAAAGGAGATTACCCGCCAAGCATTCAACAGGTTTACCACCGATGAGCTGGCTATTACCTGGACAGGGGGGAAGGACAGCACTACCACTCTATGGATTATCCGCCAGGTGTGTCTGGAGGACAAAATCAAGCTACCTAAGGTTATGACCATTGACGAAGGGGATTCTTTCCCCGAGATACATGATTTTATCAACAAGTGGTCAAAGGAATGGAATTTGGACCTTGAGTGGTGCGTTAATCAAGATGCGATTGATGCCGCTGGTGGTAAACTAAACGCTTTAGTCAAGGTCAAGGACTTAAACGAGCGTAACCAAGCTGAGATTAAACGTATTGGCTATGAAGAGGACACTTTCCGCTTTGAGGCTGAATCCTACGTGGGCAACCATCTGATGAAGACGGTTATGTTCAATCTTTACATTGAGAGACACAATGTGAAAGCCGTCTTCCAAGGTCTGCGGAGAGATGAGCAAGCCACCAGAACTCAGGATGATTATTTCGAGAAGAAAGAAGCCGCCCATTTAATACCGGAGCATGTCCGCATTAAGCCAATACTGCACTTTACCGAAAGGGATATTTGGAACAATATCATGATAAACAAGATTCCCTATTGTATCCTCTACGAGCGGGGTTACCGTTCCCTAGGAGCGGCGAGCACTAGCCAAATAGCTGTGGAGGGTGTTCCTGCCTGGGAGCAGGACTTAGAACACACTGTGGAAAGAGCGGGAAGAAGACAGGACAAGGAACAGATGATGGAGAGACTGCGCAAACTGGGCTACATGTAACCTTAAAAGCCTGTCAGCTAAGATAAATAATGATGGAGGAGGCTATAACTTGGGGAAGAAAAGAAAGGCGGCCATCTCCGTGGCGGCTCTTTCTATTGTCTGTGGGTTAATAATCTGGCATGCCGTCCAGTGGCATCTCAACGGGATGTACCTGGAGATGTTTAACTGGATGCAGACAGGCAGAGGCTACATTACCGTGCTTTATAACCTGGGATTGATGCTGGCGCTGGGCATTAGCTTGGGCTTTCTGATAGATAGGATAACAGACCTGATAGGTTATGAAGTTCGCCAGACAAAATACCCTGACGGTGAGGCTGAGGCGGGTAAAGGGCAATGATAACCTTCCCAATGATGCCAGGCGTCGAGATTAATCTGTTCCTGCTTGCCTTAATCGGTCTTGGTGCCGGAATTATAAGTGGCTTTACTGGCGTTGGCGGTGCCTTCGTCATAACGCCGGCACTGATTGTGCTTGGCTTTCCGGCTAACTTTGCCGTTGGCACCAGTTTGGCCTGGGTGCTGGGCAACTCGATTATAGGTGCCTTCAGACACAGGAAACTGGGCAATGTCGATGTGAAACTGGGACTGGTGTTCCTGGTGGCTACCATCAGTGGGGTGGAAGTGGGGGTAAGAATCCTCAACTGGGCTAGAGATATCGGTCTGGCTGATAAAGCCGTACTTTCTATTTCCATATGTATGCTACTTATAGTGGGTATCCATACATTGTCAGAAAGCATCATGAGAAAGAGAAAGCTGGATAAGATGCTGGCCCGAAAGGAAAAACTACCCTCGGATATGAGAGCAACATTTTTATCGCAGAAGTTTCAAAGTATTAATATACCCCCAAGGCTACATTTCGCCAGGTCAGGGGTGACTATGTCCCTCTGGATTATATTGGCAATTGGCTTCCTCGTCGGTTTGCTATCAGGTATTATCGGTGTCGGCGGTGGGTTTATTATGGTGCCCTCTCTGGTCTACCTGGTCGGGCTGCCGTCCTTCATGGCGGTAGGTACTTCCTTGTTCCAGGGTATCTTCCCAGCGGCTTACGGTTCTATCCGACATACCATCAGCGGCAATGTCATAATCTTTGCTGCTTTCATTATGGTGGTGGTATCCAGCATTGGGGTAATGTTTGGAGCAACAGTTACCCGTTATGTCCGGGGCGTATCGGCGAGAATGATATTGGGCATGGCGACTCTTTTATTTGCTGTGGGTGCTATCCTGAAGTTATCAAGTCTTCTGCTGGAGGAAGCAGCTACTTGGCTCCAGACAGGGGCACTAGCGGTTACCTTTGGTGGCTTGGGGTTAACATTGCTGATGATTATAGCCCTGTTTATTACCGCTCTCCGTTATCACAGTGGCCGGCACATACCAGCCTGGGCGGAATCGCTGGTGGCTAAAGTGGATTAGAGAAGTGATGTTCCTTCTGCTTATAAATAGAAAAGCGGGCGGGCTCTGCCAGGGGAAACTGAGGTACCAGGGGTTTTAAAACTTTTTCCCGCTGGTTTAAATTTTGTTTCTCCCCCTCCCGTGTGGGTAGCCTCAGCTGTAATCGGGCAAGTGGCATCCCGCCTTCTTTTTTTCCTTTCGCTCACTATGGTACCCCTGGCGCGACTCGAACGCGCGACACGCGGTTTAGGAACTGCTAGCTTGCACATTCTCCCCGATTTGAAGCTAAAACTGCCCTGTTTTAGCCCAACCGACCTGTAGTTTTCCCACCACCGGGGAGCCAAGCGGGGAGAATTATAGCGGAAATTCGGAAAAAATTCAACGATAAAGGAATCCCCGAAATTGTTGAGGTTAAAGAACCATTACTCGGCTTTGTGACGGAATCCCCTTGCGCTTCTAAGCTCAGGATGTTATAATGGCAATTATAGTACAATTGTTCTTATTAAGCATAAGGTGATATAATGCTTAAAGTTCAATCAATTATAACTATGATATGGGAAGCTTTATAGCTATTGATTAGTCTACGGTGTGAGTAGTATAATTTGTAGTTAAGCTACCGACCGCGTATTCAAGAGATTACCACCCAATAATTATTAAATGGACAAAATTCCAATGCAAGCATGACTATTTGAAAATACTACTTATTTTCAAGATTATAAGGCTATTACTCTGAAACCTTGAGAGCGAGAGTGAGCTAAAAAGTGAGTATAAAAAGCGATGATTTGGAAGAAGCGATAAAATCAGTGAAAGCTAAGAAGCCTGAGGAACGGATGGTTCCAACCTTCTGTGCAATGTGCGGTCCGGGTATGGGATGTGGGGTGAACTGCTATGTGAAAGATGGTAGATTCGTAAGTATTGAGGGCATGAAAGGGGCCCCTACAAACAAGGGGAAATTATGCCCTAAGGCCTTCGCTTCCATGCAGTGGGTTTATTCGCCGCAACGCCTCAAGTACCCAATGAGGCGTGTTGGGGAGAAGGGGGAGGGTAAATTTGAGAGGATTACCTGGGACGAAGCTCTTGATATTATCGCCAGTAAGCTCAAGGAACAAAAAGAGAAGTACGGCCCAGAGTCCCTGGCAATTCTCTCACCACAGCGGCGAAGCTATAGTGATTATTTGCAGCGGTTCTTAATCGCACACGGAAGCCCAAATTATGGTCACAGTGGCCTCTGTGCAATACAACAAGCTTTTGGCTTTGCCTATACTGTGGGAGTCCCCATGCTTGGTGCTGATTATGAAAATGCTGATCTGATTATTATATGGGGAGCAAATCCAGGCTATGATGGTCCACGTGGTAAAATAAAGAGAATTTTAGATGCCAAGGACAGGGGTGCCAAGCTCATAGTAATCAAACCTGAGATGCAGCCGGATGCGGCCAAAGCTGATATCTGGGTCCCCATCAGACCCGGCACCGATGGAGCTTTAGCACTGGCTATGCTAAACGTCATCATTAAGGAGCAACTTTATGACAAAGACTTTGTCTCCAGGTGGTGCTACGGTTTTGACAAGCTTGTACCTCACATACAGAAGTATACCCCGGAGTGGGCTGAACCGATAACAGGCCTGCCAGCGGGTCACATGAAAGAAATTGCCCGTATATACGGGACCGCGAAATCAGCGTGTATCCACGCCGGAAACGCATTCGATCAGACTGTAGATTCTAATAACGCTGTGCGTGCTGTTGCTATCTTGATAGCCATAACTGGCAACCTCAATAGGCCTGGCGGTAATATTGTACCTACGGGAAGCACAATGCCGCTAGTAAAATCTGTGCATCTTCGAGAGAGATATACCCAAGAGATGGTAGACAAGCTGGTAGGCCCGGAGGTAGCAAGTTGCTTTCAGCCTTTCATAGAAGGTACATCTTCTGCTTACTATCGTTGTATCAATAGTGTTCTTACCGAGGAGCCATACCCGATTAAAACGATAATTGCCCCTGGAACCCAGCCCACGGTAATTACTCGTGGTACCAAGAGGGTATTAGAAGCGCTTAAGAAACTGGAATTCTTTGTGGTTATCGACGTTATGCAGAACTCGTCGATGCCATGGGCAGATGTAGTGATTCCCGTAGCTACCATGTATGAATGTGACCATCCTTTTGAAGCAATGGGCAACTGGATAATGGCGCGAAACAAGGTGATTGAGCCACTGGGAGACTACAAGTCGGACTATGAATTCTGGCTCGACCTTGGCGTCAAGATAGGATACGGGGATGACTTCTGGCATGGCAGCATGGAAGAATGCATGAACTATCAGCTAGAGAATTTTGGCATGACAATCGAGGAACTGAGAAAACATCCCACAGGCATTATTTACGAGCCAAAACCGATGGTTTACGAAAAATATGAAAAAATCTTCGCTACTGCCAGTACTCGACTTTCTGGGGCTCCTTATCTCCCTCAGGGCAAAGTGGCTGTCTATAACACTACTTTCGAGGAAAACGGGTTCAATCCGCTGCCGGAATGGGTGGAACCCCCGGAGAGCCCGACGGGCACCCCTGAGCTCCTGGCCCGGTATCCTCTTATATTTTCTGATACACATAGCTCAGACGTGTATACCCAAGGATGGCTGCGTAATGTGCCTTACCTGCGTGAAATTCGGCCTGACCCGTGGCTACACATTAATCCAGAGACAGCTAAAACGCGGGGAATAGAGAATGGTGACTGGGTAATCGTCGAGTCACCTCACGGTTGGATAAAGGTAAAGGCTCTGTATTCCTCCGGGATACGGCCGGATGTGGTCATGAGTCTCCATGGCTGGTGGCAGGGCTGTGATGAGCTTGGTCTGCCAAGCTACCCCCTACTGGACGGAGGCGCCAACGCCAACGTCATGTACAGTACTGACCCAGATAAAGCTTTTGACCCAGTGGTAACGGCTATGTCCAAGCAGACTCTGGTCGAGGTACGAAAGGCATAGAGTTGCGGGCTGGCGGCTAAGAACTACCGGTTACAGTAAATGAAGAGGCGATATACATAATGACAAAGCAATACGGCTTTTACTTTGATGCAGATAGGTGTGTCCAATGCCGCACCTGTGAAGTGGCGTGTAAGAGCACTCATAACATAGAACCGGGAATAAAATGGAGGCGAGTCATTGAGACCTGGGGTGGCGACTACCCCAATGCTACCAGAACTTTTTTCTCCCTGGCCTGTATGCACTGCGGTGAGCCGGCCTGCGTTGAAGTGTGCTCCACCGGAGCTATCAGCAAACGGGCTGAGGATGGAATCGTCGTCGTTGATAGGGATAAGTGCAACGGTTGCCAAGACTGCTTCTCGGCATGTCCTTATGGTGTGCCCCAGTTTGGTGACGACGGCATCATGCAAAAGTGTGATTTCTGTGTAGAGATAAGGGGAGAGCCTGCCTGTGCGGTATCTTGCCCTGCTGAAGCTCTTAATTTTGGTACCCTTGATGAGCTGCTGGAAATGGCAACGGGGAAGGCCGCCAAGAGAATGAGCGGTTCTACTGAACCATCTATAATTATTGTAGGTAAATTGCAGCTTGCTAGTTTGGTTATTTAATCATACTTTCTGACGGAAAGTGCAAAGTAGCCAGTGCCCGACAGAGTTGAAGTCTCTGAGGGTTCGAATCCGGTACGGCTGCCCACTCAGTAAGGATTCCGAACCTTTGGCACGGCTGGCAATGAGTGCGAACTTTTTACCTGCCATGTAGGTCACCTCACATAATTGGTTGAATTTATGAAGTATTATGTTTGTGCAATTGCACCTATACTCTTGAGACCTTCAATTTGGCTCTTGCTATAACCGGCTGATATTAAAATCTCCTCCGTGTGCTGTCCCGGTTTAGGCGGTAAACTCCTGATGCATCCTGGTGTTTCCGAAAATTTTACAGGAACCCCTATTTGCTTTATTTTCCCCAAAGTAGGATGTTCAAGTTCCGGTATCATTTCCTGATGCTCCAAATGAGGGTCAGAAAACACTTCTTCAAAGCTGTCATAAACCGGTGTTACGCAGGTATTCACCTTGAAAGCAAGCAGTTGGAACCACTCATCTCTGGTTTTTGTGTGAAAAACTTGAGCAAAGCGCGAACAAACCTCCTGACATATAGGATCATCAGCTGGCCCTGACAGCGCCTTCTCTCTATACGCTATGAATTCTTCCATCCCCAGACTGCGACATAACCTCTCCCACATCCACGGTTCGGGAGGCGCGATGACCAAGTGTTTGCCATCACTAGTCTCGTAAACATGAGCAGGTCTCTCTCCCATTCTTGGCTGCTCACCTGTGGAGAAATATAACTGGCCATGGCGAGCTGCCAGTAAGTATAAAAGGCCATTATACATTGAAACGTCTACAAACTGCCCCCGTCCGGTTTTCTGCCTGGCTTGCAAAGCAGCAAGAATACCTATTACGGCTTGCATACCCGAAGACAAATCGCCAATTGGGACTCCAGGCAGCACATAACGTCCATGAGCAGTTCCGGTAATGCCCAAGATGCCTGATAACCCTAAGATATTAGGGTCATGCGCAGGAATATTGCTATAAGGTCCAGTTTGACCGAAGGCAGATATTTCACATTGAATAATACGGGGATTTATCTTTTTGAGGGTTTCATAATCTATCCCTAAGCGCTTACTGACTCCAGGCCTGCTCTCTATCAAAACAACATCTGCATTTTCAACTAATCGGTAAAATACTTTTCTTCCCTCTTCATTCTTTAAGTTTAAGCATATACTTCTTTTGTTACGGTTCATTAAGTTATAAGCGTAGATAATATCCTGTTTTTTGTCTTCGCCTAGTTGTTGATATAACTGGGGAAATGTCCGGAAAAGCTCAACGCCACGAGGCTCGGTTTCTTCAATTTTAATAATATCTGCACCCATATCGCCAAGCCACATTGAACAAAACGGCCCGGGTAAATATTGTGTTGTGTCTAAAATTTTAATATCTTCGAGCGGTAGCATTATTAATATCTCGAATAAGCCTATTGGCCTTGCCTTTGATTACATCTTTAATAGAACTAACTTGAAACACTTAGTTTACTTTTTATGTCATTCCCAATAACTTTTGCCGAACATAATCATTATGTTCACCCATCAGTGGCGCTGGACGATATAAACGTGGTGGAGTTTTGGACAAACGAGCAGGCTGTGCCAAATGCGAAAATTCACCTATCTCCTTATGATGCGCATTCCAAAAAGCCCCTATCGCCTTAAGTTGTGGGTCATCGTACAAATCATTTGCATTTTGAACTACTCCAGCAGCTACGTCGGCTTCTTGGAGAATATGCATTACTTCCCTAGCATCCAAGTTGCAGGTCCATTGCTCGATTAATTTATCTAGTTCATCCTCATTTTCCTTTCTCCCTCTTAATGTACGGAAATCCTGCCGACGTGTCCAATCGGGGTTTCCTATAGCACTGCAGAAAGCTTCCCATTCTGCATCAGTAAAAACGCTGATTGCGCACCAGCGGTCTTCACCAGCACACCGGTAAACATTGTGTGGAGCAGCGCAGTCAGATCTATTTCCGCATCTTTGCTGCTCAAATCCGTTAACTGAGTAATTAAGTAGCCAGGTTGAGAGAAACTGAAGCCCACACTCCAACTGAGATATATCAAGTAGTTGTCCTTTACCCGTTCGTCTACGATACTCCAAAGCACCAGCTATAGCTGCAACTGCAAAATGAGGAGTAAAATAATCAGTGTACGCCATCATAAAACAGACTGGTTCTTCATCCGGAAATCCGCAGAGGTTGACAAATCCTGCCATCCCATTAAGTTGATTACCAAATCCTCGATATCCTCTCCGAGGGCCAGTTAAACCCTGGTTAGAGCTCCGTATCATTATGACTTCAGGGTTGATCTTCCTTAATTTTTCATAATCCATGCCCCATTTTTCTGCAACACCCGGTCTATGACTGTCACCAACTATATCCGCCCACGATGCTAATTTTATGGCAGTTTCAAGGTCATCAGGTTTATTCATATCCAAGGTCATACTGAGAACGTTGGGGAATAAGCACGCATAATACCCTGACCGATTTATGCCGGGCTTAAAATCTTTATAAGGCTGATTTGTTCTTAGTAACGAAGGACGGTCAAGTGATTCTACACAAACGACAGTAGCACCATAGTCTGCTAAATACCTTAAAGATAGAGGGTTTGCTATACCCGTTCCCAAATCAAGGACCTTAATTCCACTGAATACGTTTTCAAGCATCGTAATCTCCCTCATAGTTATTGTGATTTAAATAACCCCGGATTCTCTGAGCGAAGAAATCATATCTCGCGACAATCCTAACTCGCCTTCGTATATCTCCAAATTGTGTTCGCCGATAAGCGGGGCCCTGCGGTTTATCTTTATAGGCGTCTCTGAAGCCCTGATGAAAGGCCCCGGATAAGGTATATTTACTCCCAGTTCGTCATGCCAGACATCCGTCCAGAAATTTCTGCTTATCAACTGGGGATCAGTCAGCAGGTCATGAGCCGAAGATACCGGGGCAATGATAATATCTCGCTTCTGGCCTTCCGTGTAAAGCTCATCCTTGGTACGTGTTAAGAAAAAATCTGCTATTGGTTTTTCTATTAATTGCTGCATTCCCTCGGTTTGCTGGGTCATATCAAGATCCTCCCAGGCAAAATTACAAAAGTAATCAGGAGCCATATGTTCCTCTTCCATCCACTTAAATATATTTCGGTTAGTTCGCGCTCCAGCTACTCCACCCATCACATAGAAAATAACATACCCATCCTTGCAAGGCCATAGTAACCGTTGTTTGATCCCTTCCCACCTTCCTGCCATATGTGAGCCTGCACGCTTAAGAACAGTTTGGTTTAATTCCCAAAGAGGAATGACATTGGTTAATTCCGCTAAAACACATTGTTGAGCGGAAATATCAACATGTTGTCCTTCACCGGAAATTTGCCGATAATAATGTGCTACCATTGTTGCTGCTGCTGCATGTGATGATGCCAGCGAGTATGCTTGTGGAATACTAACACGCAGAGGAGGCCCATCAGGGTTACCAGTAATATACATGAAACCTCCCATAGCCATTAATACTATATCCGATGCTTTGTAATTTTTATATGGGCCAATCTGACCAAATGGGGTGATGGAAGTCATAACGATACGAGGATTTATTTTACTGAGATTGGGGTATCCAAGACCAAGGTTATCCATATAATTGACAGGGAAGGACTCGATTAAGAAATCAGCTTTTGAAATTAATTTAAGAAATAATTCACGTCCTTCTTTTTTTTCAATATCTAGGGTAATACCCCGCTTATTAAGATTATATGTAAACCAGAGTAAACTCTTACTTGGATTGGCTTCATTTTTATAAAAAGGCCCTATATTGCGTGATTTATCTCCTCCAGGTTTCTCAATCTTGATTACGTCAGCACCAAGATCAGCTAAAATCTTGCCGCATAATAAACCCTTTTCATCTGTCAAGTCTAATACTCTGGATAACTCGAGCATCGTATCTAATTGCCTGTCTGTCATTGAACGCTCCCACAATATGTTTTAATATATCAGTTTATAATTATACAAAATCTAAGGTCATGTCAACTTCTCTGCTGAAATTACAGGTAGGGGATGATACCCTTATTATGGATGCCATTAGTTACTCCGTAGAAGTGACCTGCCCCCCGAAAACGATACCAGTTATAATCTCATAAAAGGGGGGATAAATGACCTAAAAGGGATATACACCGGAACAGATCATCAACAAGCTCCGCGAGGCAGAAATTCTCTTAAGCCAGGGAGAAACCATTGCTGTAATCAG
>Ga0315537_1004313_pt1 | contig 10375 bp, 7 predicted proteins | sample SalMarSW160270MG_FD_203091 | JGI IMG/M metagenome (GOLD analysis project Ga0315537, IMG submission 203091) | Salt marsh sediment microbial communities from the Plum Island Ecosystem LTER, Massachusetts, United States - Salt Marsh Sediment SW1602-70 ... | reverse complement strand
GGCTAAAAAAATCGCAGATTCGATTGAAAAAATACTGGCCACAAAGAACACAGAGAGAACAATAAAAATTGAAATTGTCAAATCACTGGCCAATGCTGTTAATCTGGCCAGCCAAATCGCAGAGTCTGGCGATGTCGTCCTGTTAAGCCCTGCTTGTGCAAGCTACGATATGTTCGAAAATTTCGAGCATCGCGGCCGAGAGTTTATCAGACTCGTGCGGTAAATCGGCAGTGGATTATAGGAATATCGCGGCAGAACAGGCAAAAAGGCGAAAAAAACTTCTCACAAGTGTCCCGCAGTTATATACTAAAAATACGATAATCGTCCTTATCAACTCAATCATAGACGATTTTTCCGGCGACCCGTCATAAAGTAGCCCCTTAATTCTGTCGATTTCCGCTATGGAATGGAAAAGGGTAAAAGTGTTTGGAGGTATCTAAAATGAAAATAGATAACGAGCGAAGAACCGAGCAAAGACTGCATTATTATTGGCCCATATGGTTTGCTGAAGATTTCAATGGCGCCCTTTCGCAGGGCCAGATGCTTGATATTTCCAGCAAAGGTGCCGCATTTACCTGCTATATAGACGACAGCTATCCATACACAGGCCAAGAGATAACCGCTCGTTTTAGTGTCCCGTGTTTCGGCCCGAATGATTCGTTCGATATGGCAAACTTTACCCGCTCAGCTCACGTTTGTCGCGTCGATGAGATGAATAATTTTGTCCGCAGGGTTGCAATTCAGTTCGCAGAACCACTGCCCTTCAAACCGGGTGAGCAGGACTATGACCTAATTGAATCCGATGCAAACAAGGAGCTTGGCGCTCTGGCGACATAGACACAAGAATCAACTTTAATAATTCACATTCAATAACAAACGGGGCCTGTATCGAACTAATCGATACAGGCCCCGAAATATTACAAATCAACAACCTTTTCCGCTCGTTCAGCAACTCCTGTTACAACCGATTACGACTACGGCCACAACAGCGTCCCTTCGAGCCAGCTATCCGCTGCCAGGATGGCAAAATCTTTGAAGTTAACCTTTCTTGAGCCCACCGGCTCACTGTCATACAACTCGGCAACCGAGGTCAATGGTCGATTAAACTCATACGTGCTGGAGTTATGCGCAACCTGGCCGCTGGTCTCATCGAACTTGTACCAGAGCATCATACCGGCAGTTGGGGCTACGCCGCCAGATACCTCAGCAAGATACTTAATCTCATCGAGGTCCAGAGCATCATCATAAACACGGAAATCATCATAAGTCGCGTCTAAAAAGCCGCCACTTCCGTCATTAAAGCTGCCTATATTTACACCTTTTGCTGCACCTGTATGCCTCGGTTGACCAGCCATCTCGCCTACGAACGTGCCATCGCCGTAATACTCACCGGAACAGGTGTTGCCGGCAGTGTTGCGGACTACGAAGGCCAGATGGTGCCACTCGTCCGTTCCTACTGTATAGTTAGGCAGGTAATCATCTACAAAGTGTATCCGGACAATACCTGTTCCTCTTGTCCGGAAATATATACGATAGGGGTCAGTGCCTGCATTTTGGAAGCAGAAAACGTATGGATACGGGTCCCCGAACGTGGATATCTTTACCCATAGCGATATTGTCTTATCCTGGAAGTTGCTAAACTCATCGTCTGCAAGGTCAACCCAGTTACTTGCGCCGTCAAACTCCAGGCATTGGCTGCGACACGGGTCATTCACCCATTGTGAATCATCGGTCGGGAAGTTCATCAGGACGCCGTCGCTGCCTGGTCCGGTATAATCGCTTACAAGCCAGTCCCCCGCCATTATATCAAGGTCGTCATAATCGGCATCGCAGTCATCATCGAGGTCACCTGCGGGCTGCAAAATAGAAGGAACGCACCTGGCTGGATAAAGCCGGATGTCGTCAAAATATACGATACCCATACCGCCGGAAGCCGGTTCGTCTCTGTCACCAAATCCGATATAGAGCTTCTGAACGTTGTCCAGGTCGATGCCCGTAAACGACGAGAGAGGAATATTCCACTCCTGCCATTCGGCTTTCTTGATATCTGCCATATTACCGTCGTAATCGACAACGGCAATGCTGTCACCATCTTGCAAAGCCACATACATCTGCTCGGTAGAATTGGCATCGTTGTTCGGGTCACCATAGAACCACAGAGACAATGCCTTGACATCTCCTTTAGTCCAGTCCGAGCCGACAGTCAAATCAGAAGTAGCCACTGAGGCCTCCGAATAGAGCTGCAGTGGATTATCCGGATTGTTATAGGGAAAGGGCTTGGATTGATCGTCGCCGTCATTCTCGTAGTAGTATGGCATCGACACACCGCTGCGGACAATTGTACTCTCCATCAGGTCGGTGCCGTAATCATTCCAGTGATATACCTGCGAGCCGGTGTCGTTGCCTGGCAGAGGAGGGTTAGTAACGCCCCAGCCGTCCCGCCAGACGTAGTATATCCTGCCGCCAGGCTCACCGGGCGTTTCAGCGTCACCATATTCATCCATATCATCCACAACAATATAATTGTAGACCGTAAAGCGCCAGACATCACCTTCCCAAATGGTAGCGCCGTTGACTTCGTCTATTCGCCAGTAGTAGGTCGTGCCTATATCAACAGCAACCGGACCATAACTGCAGGGGTCCTGGCCCTGGCTTAGCAAAACACCGTTTGTGACGGTCCTGTTGGCATCATTCACATTTGCCAAAACAGTGCCAAAGTACACATCGTGCTTATCCGCGTTTTCACCCGGCAACCAGCTTAAAGTCGGACCGGCAGGCGTCCAGTCTATTGTCGAATGATCACTTGGGTTAGGCCTCCAGGCAAGGTTCGGGTCACCCAAATTGCCTATTACAGTAGTCTCATCTTCACCTGCATCATAGGTTGCAACTACTCTGCCTAAGCCGTCATAGGCCTTAATTTTGCCCACGCCGACAAGGTCATTTACAGGGGTCCTTGCATCGCCTGTTAATACAAGCGTGCCTTCCGTGATGTCAATGTAAGAGTTGTCCCCAATAATGGGTTCGTCGTTGCCGTTATTAAGAACTCCGCCATACAGGTATATGATACCGGTACCGCCACTTTGTCCCAGCTTCATATTATCAGTTATATTAAGCTCTCCGCCGGTCATTGTGATAATACCTAAACTGTCGGTTGCTTTGGCAAGCTCAAGGTCGTCTGAGCCGTAACCTGCGATGTTTAGAACTCCGCCTTCTATAAATATCCGGGCAAGACCACCTGCATCAACACCACCATTTTGTTTGCCGCATTCGATTTTATCGCCGGCTGTCATCTCACCGCCGGTTATAATCAGAGTGCCGTTTGCGCCACTACTATAACCAATCCACAGTCTTTTGCCCTGCGTATTCACGGTGCCGCCGCTCAAGATGAAAACTCCGTTGCTGTCGCCCTTATTACCAATGGCACAAGTAGTTCCAGTTACCACCGTAAGGGTGCCTCCGGTCATATTCAGGTAGCAGGGACCCGTATCATAACCTACATTAAAAGCATAGCATTCCGCTGCCACAGAGGAATCAATAAGGCAATTCGCATCTGCGATATTAATCCGAGCCTCTTGACTTGCATTTGGCTCAGTATCGCCAACCCAGTTCTCCGGCACATTCCAGAGATTAGTGGCACCACCACCGTCCCAATCTATCGTAACCGCTAATGTATTACCGGCCAGCGCCAAAATCAGAACAAAGGGAATGAAATAAATGAACTTTTTACACATAATATACCTCCTTCAAAATAAGGTTAAAAAAACATTGCTTTGACCACATACAGAAACACCAATAGAGTTCCCTTCTCCATTAGTAAAAACACATCAGAAAGAAGTTTTATATGGCCTGTTTTACCTCCTTCCCTCATACATTCAATTTAAGCAATTATATTCGAGTTATAGAATATAACAGAAATACCTGGGCTTATGCCCCGTATTTCCTACAACAACACCTCCTATAAGTTAAAAACCGCACAAAGGCAAAGACCAAAGATAAAAAATCCACAGACTTCACCACATAAGTATTTATACCAAATTTAAGGCGGGTTGGTCAAGTAAAAAATCTTGGCAGGGGTGATTACGTAATTCTGTTTAAAAAAATTTCGAATAAGACTTACCTCTTTTATTTACAAGCTCCTACAAACGTTTTTGATCTGTAATTTGTCTCGATACTCATTTTTTAGAGCCATTTTTTGTCCTTTTTACCACCATTTTTGCCCCAAAAAGCGAGGCAAACATTCACCAGCCGGATCAATAAACGGTGGAGTCTATTGTTAATCACCATCAAGAACACAAAGGGACGCTATTTGATGGTTATTTATGATGAAAATGGCTGCTCTTGCAGCTATGATAAAATCTTAAGACTACAAACTATAACTTGGGAGGCGATTAAAGCAGCATTTCGATAACAACATCCGCAACTTTGTCACCGGCCTTTTTTGCTGCTAATGGCTCTACTAAGCTAATAAGCTCACTGCTGATCCGGGCTAACGTATCTTTATTGTCTAAAAACTGCTCGATACTGTCCACAATCGGGTCAATCGAGCTGAAATAAGGCATATATTCCGGCATTAATTCCCTGCCGGCCAGGATATTGACCAATGACAGATACCTCGTTTTTACCAGCCAGCACCCTATTAGGTGCCACAAAATCCTGCTGGATTGATACATTATCACCATTGGACATCCGGCCGCCGCCACCTGCAAAGTGGCACTGCCGCTGGCCACAATTGAAAAATCAACGGCAGCGGCAGTTTCAACAACCGAACTGATAGCGTATCGGCAGTCAAAGCCGTCAATTTGGGCTGCTTCTAAGACCTGCTTTCGTTCTGCATCTACGGCAACAGTAGTAAATGTTATACCGGGATATTTTTGCTTCAAACGAAGCGCTATCTGCTGCATCGGACGCCAAAGTGTTTTAATCTCGGCGGCCCGCGAGCCAGGCATAAGTGCAATACTTGCATTTTCTGGCTCAAAGTTTTCATAATTTCTTTTGCTTTTGGCTATCGGTAAATCAAGCTCATCAAACAATGGATTACCCACGAAAACTACGTCAATACCTCTTTGGCTGAACCAAGCCTCCTCGAAGGGTAATATGCAGCAGAGCTTGTCGCATAACTTGCGAAGTTTATTGATTCTCCAGCCGGCCCAGGCCCAAAGCTGCGGGGCGACATAGAAAAGGGTCTTAATGCCCGCTTTTTTTGCGGCTTTTGCGATATGAAAGTTGAAGCTTGGAGAATCGCAGACGATAACCAAATCGACCTTATTGATTTTTAGATAACGGGTTATGCTCCTTATGAGCTTATGATAATGAATGATGTATCTAAAGGCATTGTATATCATAACGGCTTTGCCAATAGTTGTCTGCAGCAGCTTACAGCCGGCTTCAGCCATCTTTGGGCCGCCTACCCCGACAAACTCGATATTGTCGCAACCTCTTTTATGCAAAGCAGTTATCAGGCCGGCACAATGGGCGTCGGCACTTGGCTCGGCGACACTGATAAAAATGCGATATGATTTATTTTTATCCATAATCTAATTCCGTATGGTAACTGTATTTACAAAAACGGCAAGCGGATATTGCCGGAATTCGGGGGTTTTATCCCTGATACGAAATTTTGTATCAGAAGCAGTCATTTACTGTTGAAGACAATTGACAGTAAACAAGTAGAAATATTAAAAATCTGCTCTGTAGAAAACATAGAAAAACGTCATTGCGAGCGGAGCAAAGCAATCTCAAACGTTTAGGCAGCTTTATCTGCTCGATAAATTAAGATTGCCACGCCCCCTGCTTTCTTGCGAAAGCAAGAAGGGGGCTCGCAATGACCGTCGTAAGGTTTCTACAAAGCATTCTGTTTTACCATTTACGATTTGCGATAGTTAATTTATGATTGCAGAAAACAAAATAGAAATACCGTGAGAAAAAGCAATGGACAGGTTTTTCGTTGGACATAAGAATCTGCGGGGCGAAGATGTGGTGCTCGAAGGACAACAGGGGCATCAAATACATAACGTTCTGCGCAAAAAGGCCGGTGAACATATCATCCTATTGGATAATCTCGGCTGGGAATATGAAATAGCGCTGAAGACAATCGGACAAAAGAAAGCTACAGGTTTGATAATAAAAAAGCGAAAAGCCGAGGGCGAGCCGACTGTAGAGATTACGCTATACCAAAGCATGCTTTCTCGCGAGAAATTCGAATTGGTCCTGCAAAAGTGCACGGAAGTTGGCGTGAAGCGTTTCGTTCCGATGGTTACCGAACGTAGTATCGTGCGGCAGGAATCCCCCAAAACAACTAAAACGGAACGCCGACGGCTAATCATACAAGAGGCGGCGGAACAATCAGGCAGAGGCAAGATACCGGAACTGGAGAAAGCGATAAAATTCGAGGAAGCAGCAGCCAAACTTGCAGATTTTGATTGTAAATTAATGGCACATACACGAGGGCAAGGCGAGAGCTTACGAGAATGCTTAAAAAACAGCAGAAAAAAGATTAAGAGCGTTGCCTTGCTTATCGGCCCGGAGGGCGGATTTACGGAAAAAGAAGTGCAAATCGCCAGAAACAATAACATTTCGCTGATTAGCTTAGGACGGCGAATACTGCGAACGGAGACGGCGGCAGTGGTTGCAAGCAGTCTTATTCTATATGAATCAGGCGAGATGGGGAGATAAAAAAATGCTTTACCTGGTGGCAACTCCGATTGGGAATTTGTCGGATATCAGCTTACGGGCGCTGGAGATTCTTCGGCAGGTGGATTACGTAGCAAGTGAGGACACGAGAAAGACCGGCCTATTACTGAATCACTATAAGATAAAAAAGCCACAAATCACCTTTCATGAGCATAATGAGAAGCAGGCAGGCAGAAAGATTATAGGTTTACTAAAAGAGGATAATTCGGTAGCTCTGGTGACAAATTCCGGAACGCCGGTGATATCCGACCCCGGATTTACACTGGTTCGCAGCGCCATCGAGGCGGAGATAGAAGTTACAATGATACCTGGTGCCTGCGCATTTGTGATGGCGGTAGTCTTGTCGGGACTTGCGACGCACAGCTTCACGTTTCGCGGGTTTGCCCCGCGGACAAGCGGAAAACGACAGCGATTTCTGGCTCTGGATAAACAAAGCCCTCATACGCTGATTTATTACGAAAGTCCGAATCGGCTGAGGAGCTTCCTGGAGGATGCTTTGGAGGTTTTCGGAGACCGCCGGGCGGCTTTGGCGAAAGAACTAACGAAGATGTTCGAATCTGTCAAACAAGGTCGAATAACAGAGTTCCTCGGCCGGCTCGAAGAGAAACCGAAGGGTGAATACGTGATTGTTATCGCAGGGGCGGAGCAAAAACGTCGCCGTTACGGCGACGGCTAAACAGACATAAATTTATCGGTAAATGTCTTGATAATTTGGTAACTTTTTGTTTTGGTGCTTGTTTGTGGATAATGGACTTTTTAACTTATCGGGCAAAACGGCTTTAGTTACCGGCGGCAGCAGGGGCATCGGGCTTGGGATAGCAAAGGGACTGGCTCAACATGGGGCGGATGTCGCAATTATAGCCCGCAATGCAAAGCATCTCGAAACTGCCCAAAAAAAGATTCGAACAGAGACAGGTAAAAATGTGTGGACATTTGCATTCGACATCGCAAACACAGAAGAGATAGAAAATCTTTTTGAAAAGATAGTCAGTGAGACAGTAGGTATAGATATTCTGGTCAATTGTGCGGGAGTGAATGTCCGGGCACCTGCAGAAGATATCAAATTAAAGGACTGGAATGAGGTGCTGGCGATAAATCTTACGGCGGTCCTTGCTTTATCGCAGGCGTTTTGCCGGCATCGCAAGCAGGCAGGCAGGGGAGGCAAGATTATTAATATCGGTTCGCTGACGTGCCAGGGAGCAAGGGCCACGACTGCTGCGTATGCAAGCAGCAAGGGCGGCCTTCTTATGCTGACAAAATCGCTGGCGGTGGAGTGGGCAAAATACAATATCAACGTCAATGCTATCGGGCCGGGCTATATCGCCACGGAACTTACCGCACCACTCAAGGCCGACGAGGATTTCGATAAATGGGTCCTTTCAAAAACGCCGCTTGGCAGATGGGGACAGCCGGGTGACATCGCCGGTGCGGCGGTTTTTCTTGCCGGCAGGGCGAGTGATTTTGTTACCGGACAGATTTTGTATGTTGACGGCGGGTGGTTAGCGGCACTATAGAATATAAAACTGCACCGAGGACGTTTATCGCCGCTTCGGACCAGGAACACAATACGATGACCGATTACGAATGCCGTCTGATATGAGCAAGGTCACAAGGCAATATGATAGCTGAATTCAAGAACTTTCGGCTCAACGAGCTTCAGGTAATCCTTCATACTCATTCGAATCGCATTTTCGTGCGAGCCGGCCTGGAAGGTGATATGGTCATCGTCCTCGAGAGACTTGTCCATAACAGTCGGCAAATCATACAGGTTGCCGAAGGGCGGCTCGGCCCCCAGCACACAGTCGGGGAATATCCTGCCGATTTCATTTTCCTCAGCGAGCTCGACCGATTTTGCGGCCAGATGCTTCTTCAGAGCCTTCATATCAATCTTGTAGCAGGCAGGAAGAACGCACATCATATATTCGCCGTCAACCTTTATGACGACCGGCTTTGCCACAAATCTTCCCGGCTCGTGCTCGGCCGCCGCCAGGTTCTGCGCGGTAAATGCGCTCTTGTGCTTCGTGACCTTGTACTTTATTTTCGACTTATCAAGAAATTCTGTTACCTGCATATTGGTATCTCCCAAAAAAGCGCCAAAAACAATAACAGCATAATTACCAGCAGAACCCCTGTGTGTCAATTGCCAATATTGGAATTCGTGCCTGGCAGACCAGGCGGTCCCGAGAAGGTGCATTTCCGTGCTCGCAATGCCCACCCAAAAACTATGCGCAAAACAGTGTGTATAACAAAGAAATCCTGAGATAACACAGTTTTTTCGATGCTACCGAATTCCACTTTCCGGCACAATCGGCTCCCAACTCACCTTCGCAGCACCCAGCAAAGTACCGGTCGCATAGGCCAAATCAACGAGTGCAATTTGATACTCGGTGAGCGCCGAGATTTCGGAGCTTTGTGCATCGGCAAAATTCGTTTGCGCCTGAAGGACATCCGTGGATGTTCTCAACTGCAGCTCAAACTGCCGCTTCTCCGCCTGGTAAAGTCTCCCTGCAAGAATTGCATTTTGCCTGCTTGCCAAAATGCGCTGCCAGTTTGCTTCAAGCTGGTCAATCGCGTTAAGCACCTCAAATTCAATGAGGGCCTTGCGACTATCGCGAGATGCCAGCCGCTGCTTTCGCTGATAAAACGCCTGACGTAATCTGCTCTTTGCCGCCTGGTTCCCCAACGGCACCGACAGTTGCAGATCCAATCTCTGGTCCTCGAATCTCTTATCGAAGAGCATATCGAACGAGTCGTCTTTTGTTGCGCCCAGACCGTTTACATTGTATGTATAACCCAGCGTTACCAAAGGCAGTGTCTGATTGTGCGCATAGTCAATCGAACTGATATCCTCAGCAATCTGCAGCTCCAGCTCCAGCAGCTCCATACGATTTTCGATTGCCGTTCGGACCAGGTGCTTATTGTCCAGGTTATAATGGATTGGGTCCGGCTCAGTTTCGGGTATCAACACCGTAGGCGTCTGCATTTGCAGTTCCGGCTTGTTAATCACGCGTTTCAATTCGCGCTCTCTGTCGCGCAGATTATTCTCAGCCACGATAATGGCCTCGAGCCGCTGGGCGACACCAGCTTCAGCACGGGTAATCTCAACCTGCGCACTTTGTCCGGAGCGGACAAAACGCTGCGCCTGCTCAAGCTGTGCCTGTGCCAACTCATATTCTTTTTTTCGTAAGTCCAGCTCCCTTCTGGCGGCATAAAGCCGCCAGTAAACCCGGTCAACAGCAGCAATTGCAGTTATGACTTCAAGTTTTGCTCTGGCATCGGTTATCTGGCGCTCATATTCGGCGATACGAATAGAGTGAGTATTAGCGCGGCGGCCGGCATTTCGCAAAAGCGGCTGACTAATCGAAACTGAAAGGTCCGAATTGTATGAAGGATTAAACGCCGAGTAAGTAGAATTCGTTTTTGTGCGGCTGTCAGCCAGGTCAAAAGTGACAGTTCCACCGGTTCTCAAGGGTATCTCAACGCCCATATCGGTGTAAGAATAGTCTACTTTTGAGCCCGAAATATCGTCAAGAAACGAAGCTGTGGGGGCATCCGTCTTAGAATACGTCATATTTGAAAAAAAAGTCGCTTCAAAACGCGCTTCTTCCTCACTGACCCGCTCGGCGCTGATGGCAGGACTAATAAGCTCCACCTTAAGGTCCAGATTATTTTCGAGCACGAATGC
>Ga0315537_1004310_pt1 | contig 10381 bp, 10 predicted proteins | sample SalMarSW160270MG_FD_203091 | JGI IMG/M metagenome (GOLD analysis project Ga0315537, IMG submission 203091) | Salt marsh sediment microbial communities from the Plum Island Ecosystem LTER, Massachusetts, United States - Salt Marsh Sediment SW1602-70 ... | reverse complement strand
TTCTTCTGATCTTGACCCTGAAGTTGCCCACATAGCCTGCAACGTCTTCCACCTCGGAGTAAGCGAAAAGTGTTATGTTGGGATGCCGACCGGCATCCATCATTTTAGGTCCCAGTATTCATATGGAGCAATCCATAGTGGGGTAGGTCTTGTCTAACTTCGCCATTATGCCGCCAATGGAGGGCTCTTTTTCCACCAGATAGACTTTAAACCCGGTGTCAGCCAGATCCAAAGCCGCCTCTATGCCCGCTACTCCGCCTCCTATCACCAGGGCCTTATTGGTAACCGGAACCTCCTTTTCGATCTGAGCCTCCAGATACCTGGCCTTAGCCACAGCTACCCTGACGATATCCTTTGCTTTTTGAGTCGCACCTTCCCTGTCGTGCAGGTGGGCCCAGCTGCAATGTTCACGGATATTAGCCATTTCAAAGAGATAAGGATTCAGTCCTGCATCGGCCACGCAATTTCTGAAGGTGGGTTCGTGCATAAGCGGAGTGCAGGAGGCCACCACCACCCGGTTCAGATTGTGCTCCTTGATATGCTTTTTAATTTCCTCCTGTCCGGGCTCGGCACAGGTGTAGCGGTTCAAGACGGAAACTTTGACGTCCGGAAGCGTCTCCGCATATTTTCGGACCTCCTCGCAGTCCAAAGAGCCGGCGATGTTAAGACCGCACTCACATACGAATACACCCACTCGCAGTTCGTTTTCCTTGGGCATCTTTTAACCTCCTAACGCTGATGCCAACATAGTTGTCAAATCTATAATTTTCAACTTCATATCTTCTGGATAATTTTCCTCGCTTTGGGCACACAGGAAATGAATCTGGCACTTGGGGCAGGAAGTGATCAAAATCTCAGCGCCGGTGGATTTAGCCTCTTTCAGCCTGTCCATCTGAATCCTTTTGGAATACTGATCGCAGTTCATCCAGGAGCTGGTTCCGCAGCACACCGCATTTTTGCCCGATCTTCTCATCTCCATAAATTCCATCTCAGGTATAGAAGCGATAATCTTTCTGGGATTGTCGTAGTTGTTAAGGAATCTCCCCATTCTGCAGGCATCCTGATAAGTTACTTTTTCCTTTATCGGCTTGAGTTTCAAGTTATTCGAGGAAAGTTTTTCTGTAATCAAATCATATATATGTATTACTTCAAAGTTGAATTCATCCAGATGGTTGGGATAATCCTGCTTGAAACAGCTCAAACCCTCAGGGCAGGAGAGCACTATCTTTTTTACTCCTGATTTTTTGAAGGCCGCTGCATTATGCTGAGCCAGCTTTTTGAAGTTCTTTATATCCCCAGACCACAGAAGATCGTGCCCGCAGCATCTTTCATTAGGCAAAACCTGAGGTTTGATGCCCAAAAAATTCAAAACCTTTAAAGCGGAACGGGCGATATCCAGAGAATTCGCCTTAAGATCAGAGAAGTAAAGATCAAAGTAGGGCAAACAGCCGACAAAATACAGATATTCGCTGTCCTGGGAAGTTTTCAGATCGGGTGTGATCCATCCCAGCCTTTTCTGGTTAAGCTGGGGTGCGGTCATTATCTTCATAAGGGATTGAAGAGCACCTCCGTGAGTGCAAATACCTTCCTTCCCGTTTTCAAGGGCATCCACCCGGAGCCGTCTGATGAACTCGATAAAGTTCACGTCCGAGGGGCATCTCTCGTGACACATCTTGCAGGTCAGGCAGCTCCAGATTCTCATATCATCCAGAACCTTGCCATCCCAGGTTATTGCTTCGGCCACGATTTTGCGGGGCGAGAAGTTATCGTTAAACGCAGCCACCGGGCAGACCGAGGTGCATTTTCCACAGTCCAGACAATAGTAAGCTTTTGTATGTTTTATGATCTCTTTTATCATTTATCTTCTATCTCAATAAGGGTTCGTAAAGGGCTGGGTCCTACTTTCTTTATGCCCTGGACAAACTCGTTTATCACCTTATCCAGCTTCCCATTCTCGGTGAAAAAGTTCAACTCCAATCTCAGCCTCTCCGGCTCGATTCCTAAAAGCTCGATCAAGGATTTAGCAGTTTTATATTCCTTAGCAGCATTACTGCTGCCGAAATTATAATGACATTTCCCCTCCGGACAGCCAAATGCAATCACCCCATCGGCCCCTTTCTCAAAGGCTTTTAAAATCAATGCGGTGTTAATCCGTCCGGAGCACATAAGCTTTATTAATTTGAAATCGGGGAAATCCTCAACTGCATTTATCTCGTTTTTGCCAACCCCGCACCAGTGGCAGGCAAAGGCAATAACTTTGGGTTTGAAATCTTTTTTATCCTGGTTCATTTTTATTTCTTGGTTAATCCTGCTCGTGATCTAAACAGCTCTCCAGCATCAGCTCGATTCTTTTATCGGTAAAATGTCGTGCTTTTATGGCGCCGGTGGTGCACACTGCCACGCAGGTTCCGCATCCTTTGCAAATAGCCTCGTCTACTTCTGAAACGATAAATCCATCTTTGATGGGTTTCAAAGTTACAGCTTTATATTCACAGACCTTTTCGCATTTACCACATCCCCGGCACATATCCTGATCCACAAAGCAGGTGATGGGCTCCAGTTTCAAATTCAGCTCGTTTTCCTTTTCCTCCTCGTCCCTCCAGGAGATCACCACCTCTTCGGATCTCTCATCATAGGGTAGCTTCTGGGGATCGGAGGGAACCCTGAGAATGAATTCCGGAACCCGACCGATCTCCTGGGTGACCTTGTGAGGGAAACTCAACATCACCAATCTTCTGCTGCAGCCGCTGACGCACTCCTGGCATTCAATACAGGGCCCGCATCTCAAGCATCTTTTAGCTTCGGCAATAGCCTGTTCCTCGGTAAAGCAGAGATCCACCTCGTCCCAGCTGTCCAGCCTTCTATCAATTGACAATTTGGGGATGGGATTACGCTCTATTGGTTTTTCACCCTCTATCTCCAGCCTGAATCCCCATTCCCTTACTTCAGCTGGCGGGGCGATTCTTTTTTTCAAATCCTTATGACTTAGGTATCTGTCTATGGCCTGGGCAGCAAAATGCCCGTGGGTAATGGCATCGATTACCGTGCTGGGACCGGATACCGCATCCCCGCCTGCAAAAAATCCTGAGATGTTGGTAGCAAAGGTGACTGGATCCACCTCGAAGGTATCCCATTTGGTAAGTTTAAATTCATGATCTTTTGGCAAAAAGGTTATATCCGGCTTCTGGCTGATAGCAGGTATTATGGTATCTGCTTCAATTATAAACTCCGAACCCTCCAGGGGCACGGGCCTTCTCCTGCCGGATGCATCCGGCTCCCCCAGCCTCATCTTTATGCACTCCATTCCGGTAACCCTTCCATTTTTACCCAGAATCCTCACCGGAGCAGATAAATAACGGATTTTCACCCCTTCCTTTTCCGCCTCCTCGATCTCGGAGACGTTAGCTGGCATCTCCTTTCTGGATCTCCGGTAGACTATATAGACCTCATCACACCCTAATCTCAGAGCGGTTCTTGAGGCATCGATGGCTGAATTGCCCCCACCAATGATGATAACCTTTCTTCCGGGTTTCTTGTGGTCACCGGAATTAGTTCTTTCCAGAAATTCCACACAATCTATAAATCCCTCATACTCATCTTCACCTGGAACCTTCAATTTTAATCCATGGTGTGCTCCGATGGCAACAAAGAAAGCCTTGTAACCTTGTCTCATCAGATCATCGAAGCTAATGTCTTTGCCCACCCGGGTACTGGTTTTGATCTCTACTCCCAGATCCATAATGTCTTCGATTTCCTTATTGATAATGTCTCTGGGAAGCCGGTAGGGGGGAATACAAGCGGTTAGCATTCCTCCGGCATAAGGCAGCTTCTCGAATATGGTAATCCCATAACCTTTTCTGATCAGGTCATTGGCACAGGTTAAACCAGCAGGCCCGGAGCCAACCACTGCAATCTTTTCCTCACGGGTTCTTTTTATGGGTTCAGCTTTTTTAAACTCCTTTTTAAGTTCCCAGTCTGCCACAAATCGTTTCAGGGCACAGATAGCCACTGCCTCATCCACCTTTCTGCGGTTACACTCCGATTCACAGGGATGAGTGCAGACCCTTCCGCAGATTCCGGGCAAAGGATTATCCTTTTTTATAAGATCCAGAGCTTCCTGAAATTTCCCTGCCACAATCAGACCGATATAAGCTTTAACCTGAACCCCGGCCGGGCAAGCTACCCTGCAGGCAGAGGACTCAATTCTGGTAATGGTGTGCACATCCGGAGAAAGACGGGGAAAGCGAAGTCTTATCCTTTCTTTCTCTAAGGTGGTCTGTAATCTATACATTTTTTATTTTCCCTGCTTATTCAAAGTCTCCTGGCCGTATTCATAACCCTTCTCAAAAGCCTGGAGATTAAGGTCAATAAACCTTTTAGGAACAGACCCGGGTATGGCTTTTCTGACCGAGTCTGCGCTGATTACATTGGTAACCGCAGTGAAGAACCCCAGCATCACGATATTAGCTATGATCTTATTGCCCATCTCTTCGGCTATTCTGGTCGAAGGGATTGAATACATCTTCACCCCGGCAACGGTAAGTCCGGGTTTGACCAGATCCTCATCTATCAGCAAATAACCCTCTTTATCCAGATTGGATTCAAATTTGCTGTACGCCTCCTGGGACATAGCTACCAGTATATGGGGAATGTTAACATAAGGATATAAAACCCTGTCCTCTGAGACCACAACCTGGGAGCTGCAGGCTGAACCTCTGGCTTCCGGACCAAAGCTTTGGGTCATGGTTGCGCTCTTGTTGTCAAATAAGGAGGCGGCTTTGCCTATGATATAGCCCATCTTGATAATGCCCTGTCCTCCATAACCGGATAATCTTATCTCAGTCACTGGGCCCTCCATATTCTATGTATTTTTCCCCAAACTGCTTTCTATACCATTCATTCATGGAATCCAGAAACGTGGGACGCTCTATATCCACGAATTTACCCACAATGATCTTTTTTTGATAGCTGATATCCAGTTCCCGGGTATCGGCTCCATGCTTGATTATGGAGTTATCGTGATAAAATTTCATCAAACTCAATCCATCTCCTAACCTGTTCCTGCGGGCGTATATTGTGGAGCAGGGAGCAATGATTTCGATGAAGGAGAATCCTTTCTTATTCAAAGCTTCATTTATCGATTTAGCCAGTCGGCGTACGTGTAAACAGGTCCAGCGAGCCACGTAGACCGCACCACAGGAAGCAGCTAAATGGGGCAGATTAAAGGGCTGTTCGTAACATCCATAAGGAGAGGTAGAAGTATTGGCAGTCAAGGGGGTAGTAGCAGCAGCCTGACCTCCGGTCATAGCATAGATGAAATTATTTATGCACAATACCACTAAATCCATGTTTCTTCGAGCTGCATGGATTAAGTGATTTCCTCCTATTCCAGCGATATCACCATCTCCGCTGAATACCACCAGTTTGAGCTTGGGATTGCCTAATTTCAAGCCAGTAGCAAAAGGGATAGCCCGGCCGTGAGTGGAATGAAACGAATCCAGTTTAATATATCCAGCTATCCTCCCGGAACATCCTATACCTGATACCACACAGATGTTATCCAGGGGTATATCGGTTTTACCCAGGGCAGTGGCAAAAGCAGTTAGCGCAGTTCCTATACCACAGGTGGAACACCAGATATGGGGGATGCGGTCCATCCGCAGGATCTTCTCCATGGGATGATCTTCTTTTATGGGAGCTTCTTTTACAACCTGGGCGTCTTTCATTTCACCGCCTCCTTTATCACTTTGTAGATGTCCTCGGGATCGTGAACCCATCCCCCTCCGTGCGGAACCAGAAATACCTCAGCTTGACCTTTGGCTGCCCTCTCCACCTCCAGAACCATCTGCCCGTAGTTCATTTCAGGAACCACGAAGGCCTTCACTTTTTTTGCTAACTCAAAAACTTTCTTCTCCGGAAAGGGCCAGACAACTATAAGCCTTAGCACTCCAACCTTAATCCCCTCTTTTCTGGCTTTTTGAATGGCTGGAATGGCTACCCGGGAACTTATCCCATATGAGAGGAGCACCACCTCGGCATCATCTATTTGTTCCTCTTCAAACTCAATTATCTTATCCGAGTTCAATCTAATTTTCTCCACCAATCTTCGCACCAGTTTTTCCTGGGTCTGCCAGTGCATTACCGGATAACCCTTCTCATCGTGGGTTAGACCGGTGACATGGATTCTGTATCCTTTTCCTGCTCTGACCATATCCGGTACAAGGTCCTTTTCCGGTTTGAAAGGAAGATACTCTTCTGGTGGCAATTTGGTGTATCTTCGAGGCTCAAGCTCTATCTGATCAGCAGGCGGAATCACAACCTTTTCGGTCATATGGCCCACGCACTCGTCAGTCATGACAAAAGTTGGCACCCGGTATTTTTCTGCAAGATTAAAAGCTTTAATGGTGAACTCGAAGCACTCCTGAGGGGAATTGGGGGACAGGGCTATGATCTCATAATCTCCGTGCGAACCCCATCTGACCTGCATCATATCAGCCTGACCCGGCAGGGTGGGAAGTCCGGTGGAGGGACCACCTCTCTGCACGTTTATTATCACACAGGGAGCTTCCAGCATGGCAGCTAAACCGATATTCTCCATCATCAAGGAGAATCCGGGACCTGAGGTTACAGTCATGGCTTTAGCTCCAGCATAAGCCGCACCACTCAAAGAAGCCATGGAAGCTAATTCATCCTCCATCTGGATGAAAATACCACCCACAAAGGGAAACCTTTCCGAGATGCGTTCCACTACCTCAGTGGAGGGAGTTATGGGATATCCGGCAACAAAATTGCAGCCCGCCGCCAAGGCGCCCTCTGCGCAGGCGTGATCCCCGTCCAGATAATGTGAGCCGGTCAAAACGTTCTTGGAATTAGCTTTCAATCTTATCCACCTCCTTCTCAGTCACCCAGATGGCAAAATCCGGACAGAGCATCTCGCAGAGTCCGCAGTGAACGCACTCCTCGGGTTTTTTCACATAGGGCGGGTGATACCCTTTGACGTTGAACTCAGAGGAAAGCTCCAGAACATCCCGGGGACAGTACTCCACGCAGAATCCGCAGCCCTTGCACCTATCCCTGACGATATGGATCTCCCCATGAGGAACCTTGATTTTATCAGCATCGAGAGGCTTTCTCCAAAATTTCATCTTGGTCTCCAAATAATTACGACTATTTTAATCTTGTTTAACTATCCCTTAGACGAATAAAGATAGCAAAAAATTGGGATTAGTCAAGTGAAATTATTCACAAACTTATCCAAAAAAACTAAGTCCTTCTCTTTTTCCTCTTTTACTTTCTTACCTTCTTTTTTGATGTTTTGGTCTTCGTTTTTTTCGGTTTAGATTTCATTTTTTTAACTTTCTTCTTTACTCTTTTTACCTTTGTTAATACGCTCTTCTTCTTTAATCGGCTGATTTCCTCTAACATTAATGATGCCACCTCCGCCGGGGTCTTAGCCACCTTGATTTTCGCCCTTTCAAAGGCAGCGATCTTCTCGGCAGCGGTTCCTGACCCGCCGGAGATAATGGCACCAGCATGTCCCATTCTTTTTCCTGGTGGGGCAGTTCTACCTGCCACAAAAGCCACCACCGGCTTTGTCATATTCTTTTTGACAAACTCAGCTGCTTCCTCCTCATCTGTTCCCCCGATCTCTCCTATCAAAACCACAGCTTTAGTCTGGGGGTCTTTCTCAAACATGGACAGGCAGTCTATGAAGTTGGTTCCAATGATCTGATCCCCGCCAATGCCGATGCAGGTGGACTGTCCCAGATTGTTTTGAGTCAGGTGATACACTACCTCGTAAGTCAAAGTTCCAGATCGGGATACAACTCCGACGTTTCCTTTTTTGTGGATATGCCCGGGCATAATTCCCACCTTGCTAAGCCCAGGTGATATAACCCCGGGGCTGTTGGGTCCCACCAGCCTGGTTTTAGTGGCTTTGAGGTAATTGTAAACTTTAAGCATATCCAGAGCCGCTATACCCTCGGAAATACAGACAATCAGATCCACCCCCGCATCAGCAGCCTCATAAATAGCATCCACAGCGAATCTGGAAGGAACATAGATTACCGATGTATTAGCGCGAGTTTTTGCCACTGCCTCTTTAACCGAGTCAAAGACCGGAATTCCGTCTACTTTTTCACCGCCCTTGCCCGGGGTAACCCCGGCCACAACCTTGGTGCCGTATGCTTTCATCTGCCGGGCATGAAACGACCCATCTCTTCCCGTGATCCCCTGAACAACTACTTTTGTTTTTCTGTCAACCAATATGCTCAATTTTTCCTCCTGATTATGTTTTTAACTCAGACTGGGATAAATTCCCAGTTCTATTAAGTATTAATTATCAATTTCACATTCATAGACGGGGGAATTTATCCCCCGCTATTTTAAAATCATCCTTTGCTTAACTCGATAGCCTTTTGTACCACCTCCACCATAGATGAGGTGGCGGACAAATTTATCTCCTCTAATATTTTCCTGGCTTTATCCTCATTTGTACCGGTTAACCTGACCACAATGGGAACTTGAGGTTTTAACTCTTTTACTGCAGCCACGATCCCGTTGGCAACGTCATCACAACGGGTGATTCCGCCAAATATGTTGAATAGAATGGCTTTGACATTGGAATCTTTCAGGATTATTCGCATGGCATTGAGTACTTTTCCCGGGCTGGAGCTTCCCCCGATATCTAAGAAATTGGCCGGCTCCTGGCCAAAGTGCTTGACCAGGTCCATTGTGGCCATAGCTAAACCAGCACCGTTAACAATGCAGCCGATGTTCCCGTCCAACTTGACAAAAGAAAGATCCTTTTCCCGGGCTTCGTTTTCCGAAGCGTCTTCTTCATCCAGATTTCTCATCTGGGCAATATCCGGACGCCGGGCCAGACCGGAATCATCGATGTTTATCTTGGCATCCAGAGCCCAGACCTCGCCATCCTGTGTGGTGATAAATGGGTTGATCTCCGCCAGTGAGGCATCCGATTGCCAGAAGGCATAATACAGTTTCATAATCACATCAGCAGCCTTGCAGGCAATCTTGAAATCGTCATAGAGCTTTGATCCCAGTTCCCTTGCCTGGAAATTGTTCATCCCCATAATCGGATCCACCTCTAATTTGAATATCTTCTCCGGTGTTTCCCTTGCAACCTCCTCGATATCCACACCACCAGCAGGTGAAACCATAAAAACCGGCTTCTTGGTTTTTCTGTCTACGATAATGCCAATATATGCTTCAGATGCGATATCCGCAGCTTCAGTCACCAAAACCTTTTTAACCGTTATTCCCTTGATCTCCATACCCAGGATGTTCTGAGCATGCTCATAAGCCTGGTCCGGGTTTTCGGCATATTTAATTCCACCTGCTTTTCCTCTTCCGCCCACCAGTACCTGCGCCTTGACCATCACCGGCTTGCCGATCCTTTGGGCAATTGCTTTAGCCTCATCCGGGGTAGTAGCCATCTCACCGGGTTGAACCGGAATCCCGTATTTTTTGAAAATTTCTTTAGCCTGATATTCATGAATCTTCATAGACCCTCTCCGCTTTTAGGTTTTTTATCTTTATTTCGAAATCACTTTGTTTGATCTAAAAACTCCTTTGCCTCTTTTATAAGCTTATCCTTTTGGTTAAATTCCGGTTCATCCAGAACCTTTTCCATAAGATGATTTAGTATCCTGCCTACCACAGGACCGGGATTAAGGCTAAACTCTTTCATTATGTCTTCTCCGTTCACCATCAGGTCTTTTAATCCGAAAGGTGGTTTTTTGTCTATCTCCTGTCTTATCCTTTGTTCAAATTCATCCACTTCATAAGTGTCTCCACCCCTTCCCTGGGCAATTATATCCGCTCTTCTTAACTCCAGAAGGTCGAAAATATTCTCCTGTCCCACCCGGTTTATCAACCGGCGCAGCCCCTTATCCCCCACATCCATGGTAAACATATGCTTATCCACTAAAAGCACCACCTTGGAGATGAGCTCGTTGGAGTAGCGAAGTCTCTGCAAAACCCGCTGGGTAATCTTTGCCCCTTTTTTATCATGACTGTAAAACGTAGCTCCGGTTTCGGTTAGAGATTTAGTTTCGGGTTTGGAAACGTCATGGAAAAGAGCAGCTAATCTTAATGCTAAATCCATAGGTGCGTTATCCGCAGTGATCAGGGAATGCTCGAACACGTCATACTGATGATATCCCCCAGGTTGATCCACACCTGCTCCTATCTCCAGTTCCGGTAAGATCTCCTTTAAAAGTCCGGTTTTATGCATCAGTCTGAAACCGACGGAGGGTATTTTGGCCCGGATTAAAAGCTTATTTATCTCCTCCTGGACACGCTCCGGGGAGATGGTGCGGATAAGTTCGACATTTTGGCACAGACTTTCAAAAGTTTCTTT
>Ga0315537_1004307_pt1 | contig 10385 bp, 8 predicted proteins | sample SalMarSW160270MG_FD_203091 | JGI IMG/M metagenome (GOLD analysis project Ga0315537, IMG submission 203091) | Salt marsh sediment microbial communities from the Plum Island Ecosystem LTER, Massachusetts, United States - Salt Marsh Sediment SW1602-70 ... | reverse complement strand
GTCGATCTGGCTCAGCCTTATCACTGTATCGGCAGCGATATTGCAGGAGGTCCGTGACGGCACGTTGTACACGATACACGGCAGGCTTGTGTACCTAGCTATGGCACTGAAATGCTCAAGCAAGCCCTGCTGGGTCGGGCGGTTATAGTAGGGCACTACAAGAAGGCAAGCATCAACCCCGATCTTCTCCGCCTCTCTTGTCAGTTCTTGGCTTTCCCTGGTGTTGTAGTTCCCGGTGCCAGCCACCACTGCTCCACGACCAGCCACCTCAGATTTGACCTCAGCAAAAAGCCTGAGCTTCTCGTCGGTGCTGAGAGTCGGCGACTCGCCGGTGGTACCGCAGACAACCAGTCCATCGCTGCCAGAACCGAGCAAGGCCCTGGCCAAGCTCCTCGCCTGCTGGTAATCGACCTTGCCTGCGCCATCGAACGGCGTAACCATGGCGGTCAGCAAACGACCCAGTTTCTCCATGTCAACGCCTCCTCTTCCCAGGCTTTATCACCCCCCGTTGCATTCCTTGCTCGCCAATCTGAACAGCGTTCAATGCCGCCCCCTTGCGCAAGTTGTCGGCCACCACCCACATAACCAGCCCATTAGGGTGAGAAACGTCCTTCCTGATTCTACCTACAAACACGTGGTTTGAACCGGAGGCTGCCCAGGGTTGAGGATAGAAACTGACGCTGGGGTCGTCAAGAATTCTCACACCAGGTGCTTGAGCCAGGATCTTCCTTGCCTCCTCCGGCGTCATGGACACGGCGAATTCCACATTCACCGCTTGGCTGTGTCCAAAGTACACGGGAACGCGGACACAGGTAGCCGAAACAGCCATGTCTCTAGCGTGCATTATTCTCCGTGTTTCCTCCCCTATTCTCCGCTCTTCCCTGGTATATCCATTGTCTAGAAAGACATCGATTTCCGGCAGCACGTTAAAGGCTATCTGATGGGAATACACATGAGGGCAAACACGACGGCCGTCCAGAACCAGTTTCGCCTGTGCTGTCAACTCCTTCAGGGCGGCAGTGCTGCCGTCTGATACCGCATGGTAGGTGCTTATCACGACTCGTTTTATCGGAGTGACCTTATGTAGGGGGTAGAGGGCCACCGCCAGTTGGATAGCGGCCCCGCTTGGGCTAGCGATTATCCCCTTGTGGCGTTCTATGTCTTCCTCATTCACCTCAGGAACCACAAGGGGTACGGCAGGATCCATTCTGAAAGCCGGACTGCCATCTATGACCACTGCGCCAGCCTCTGCAGCTAGAGGCGACAGCCTTCGGCTGGAATCTTCGCCAACAGCGAAAAAGGCAATGTCGATGTCGCGGAATACCTCTGGCTTGGCCTCCTCGACCCCGATCTTGTGATGATTAAAGAAGAGCTTCGTGCCTGGAGAGTGTTCCAGGGTAAACAATTGCATGGAAGCCACCGGGAAGTTCCGCCGCTCCAATATCTTGACAATCTCCTGCCCCACAAGACCAGTAGCGCCAACAATAGCCACGTTGAACTCTTCCATTACTCTTGCTACAACTCCAGCAGAACATCCAATCCATGAACCAGACCTTTGTGCGTCGTAGCTTTCTTGACTGCCAGAACAACTCCCGGCGTATACGATTCCCGGCTTATGACTTCATGGTGCAGACTCAGGGTCTCGCCCTTGCCGCTAAGTATGACCTCCTGCCCCGCCATGAATCCTGGCAATCTCAGACTGTGGATAGCTATGCCATCGATTTCCCCTCCTCTGGAATTGCGGACCACCTCCCTCTCAGTCTTGGGATAGAGGAAAGGTCCGCCATGAGCTTCCAGCATAGCCCTGGCTGTTGCAATTGCTGTTCCCGAGGGAGCGTCAATCTTCTTGTCGTGGTGCATCTCTACAATCTCAACATTGTCAAAGAACCTGGCGGCAACCTTTGCCAAATGCATCAGGAGCACTGCTCCCAGAGAGAAGTTGGGCGCCACCACAGCACACACGTCGTTGACACGGCACAGCTCCCCGATCTCCCTCAGGTTTTCCTCAGACAGGCCTGTGGTCCCTATGACCATGTTGACTTTGTGTCCAAGCGAGATTCGCGCCGCCGCAGCACAGGCTTCGGCATTGGTGAAATCCACCACTACATCAGGATTACAATTTATCAGAAGAGAGCTCAGGTCAGAGGAAAATGGTATCAGCTCTGAGGTCTCGGGCAATGGCAGGTACTTCTGAGTTACCTTCTTCTCAACAGCACCCACTACCTTCAGTTCAGGGTCATTGTGCACAGCCTTGGTCACCTCTCGCCCCATCTTTCCCAAGGCTCCATTGATGACTACCCTTATCGCTTCCATGATGCGCACCCCCCGCACGCAGATGTAGCCTACCTGTTGCTGCCGTAGTTGCTGCGCTGCCCAGGTCTGTTCTGCGGACGAGAACGGCCATAGTTCGACTGTTTCCCCGAACTACGCTCCTGAGAGAATGAGTCCTTTGCCCCGGCAGCGCCCGGGCTTGGGACCTTCTCCAATAGTGCTCTCCGGGACAAGTTTATCCTGCCCAGGCTGTCGATCTCGACAACTTTGACCGTTATCTCATCGCCAAGCTTGACCACGTCCTCAACCTGGGCCACACGGTAGTCAGCAAGCTGACTAATGTGGACCAAACCCTCCTTGCCAGGCAGAATCTCCACCATGGCGCCAAAATTTAGAACCCGGCTCACTTTTCCCGTATAGACATCGTCCACCTTCACATTGCGGGTCAATTCCTCTATTCTCCTGATTGCCTCTCGAGTCGCCTCTTCGTTCGACGAGCCGATAATCACGGTGCCATCGTTCTTTATGTCAATGGTCGTCTTGGTATCCTCTATGATGGACCTTATGGTTCTGCCACCCGGACCGATAACACTGCCAATCTTGCTCGCCTCGATAGTCATCTCATGCATCCTGGGAGCGTACGGGCTGAGCTCAGGACGACTGGAACTGATAGTCTGTGCCATCTTGTCCAGTATGTCGAGGCGAGCCTGACGAGCCCTACCAAGAGCTTCTTTCAATACGCCGAAGTCCATGCCCTTGACTTTGACATCAAGTTGCAGAGCCGTAATTCCCTTGGAGGTGCCGGCAATCTTGAAGTCCATATCCCCACAGGCATCTTCCATGCCCTCGATATCAGTCAGGATAACGTGGTCTCCATTCCCTCCGCCGATTACCCCCATGGCTATTCCTGCCACCGGCGCCTTGATGGGCACACCAGCATCCATTAGCGAAAGCGTGGAGCCACATACACTGGCCATAGATGAACTGCCATTGGAGCTGATAATCTCGGAAACCAGCCGAATGGTGTAGGGGAAATCGTCTTCGGAAGGCAGTATCGGAGCAACTGCTCGCTCTACCAATGCACCATGCCCGATCTCACGCCTGCCTGGCATCCTGAATCGCTTTACCTCCCCGGTAGAAAACGGGGGGAAATTGTAGTGGTGCATAAAACGCTTGGTGTCCGCCAGGCCGAGTCCATCAAGCAACTGCTCCTGACGCGCTGTCCCCAGGGTGGTAATGGTCAATGCCTGAGTTTCACCCCGGCAGAACAGACCCGAGCCGTGCGTACAGGGCAGCAGCCCAACCTCGCTGCTAATAGGCCGGATCTCGTCAGCCCGCCGACCATCCACGTGCTCCTTCCTCCGCAGTATCTCTTTCCTCACGACGGCCCTGAGTCGAGTCTCAAAAGCGAATTCGATTTCGCCTTCGGAGAAGGTAGCACCCAGTTCATGGCTCGCTTGCTGCCGCAGCGAGGCCACAGCCTCGTTCCTCCCCGATTTGCCCGGCTGTCCCAGAGCCTCATCCAGCTTATCACCCAGCAAAGCAGAAATGCTCGCCTGGAGTTCGGGGGCAATCTCTCTGGCCTCTACTGCGACCTTAGGCTTGCCCCACTCCTGCTGGATTTCCTCCTGCAGGCCGATGATCTCCTGGTTGGCTTCGTGGCCGAATTTCAGTGCTTCAAACACCAGATCTTCAGAACCCTCCCTGGCCCCTGCTTCCACCATCACCACAGCCTGCCTGGTGCTGGCAACAACTATGTCAAGCAAGCTGTCTTCCATTTGCGGCATAGTTGGATTCAGAACTAACCTGTCATCAATATAGCCAACGCGCACCGCCGAAGCCGGGCCCGAGAATGGGATATCAGATATCGCAAGCGCGGCCGATGCCCCGATAAGAGCACAGGTGTCCGGGTTGTTTTCTTTGTCAGCCGAAAGCACTGTAGCTATGATCTGCGTCTCGTGGTTGAATCCCTTGAACAGCAGCGGCCTTAGCGCCCTGTCAATAGCTCGGCAGCTAAGAGTTGCCTCTTCGCTGGGCCGCCCTTCTCGCCTGATGAAACTGCCCGGTATCTTGCCGGCAGCGTAGAGTTTCTCTTCGTATTCCACCGTTAGAGGGATAAAATCCGTCTCCCTGGCAAGCTCGTTGGCACTGCAGACGGCAACCAGGACAACTGTATCCCCGTAGCGGACAACAACAGCTCCATCCGCCTGCTGAGCCAGCTTCCCCGTCCCGATGCTAAGCGTTCGCCCACCTATGGACCGCTCAAAAACCTCTCTCATACGCTACTCTTCCTCAGGCCCAGCTTGTCAGTCAGCAGGCCATATCTTCCGGGGTCTCTCCTGTTAAGATAGGTCAACATTCGTCTGCGTCGCCCCGTTAGCCTAAGGAGAGCCCGGCGCGAGTGATGGTCGTGCGAATTCGCCTTGAGGTGCTCTGTTAACTGGCTCACTCTCTCAGTAAGCAAGGCCACCTGAACTTCAGGAGAGCCAGTATCACCCTCTTTGAAACCGAAATTGGCAGTTATCTCTTTTACTTTATCCTTCTGCAACATAATGCCCCGCATTATAGCACAACCCTCCGAGATTGACCAAAAGGCGGCAACAATCTATAATGAGCCGTACTTCTATGCGTGAGAGCTGTGGCATCTTTGGAATTTACGGCCGCAGAATAGACATAGCTCGACTCATCTTTTTCGCACTCTTCGCTCTGCAGCACCGTGGCCAGGAGAGCAGCGGCATTGCTGTGTGCGACGGCGATGGAATAAAGGCCCGCACCAATAGAGGGCTGGTTTCTCAGGCATTCACCGAGAGTGACCTTGCCCAGCTCCAGGGACACATCGGTATCGGACATAACCTGTACTCGGCCTCCGGTTCAAGGCAACTGGGCAGTGTCGGCCCCGTTGTAGCAGGGATCAAAGAGCCGGCACTCGCAGTATCCCACAACGGCAACATACTGAACGCCAAGCCGCTCCGCGATGAACTCCAGATGCGAGGCTATAGCTTTCACACTTCGACTGACTCCGAGGTCATCGCTAATCTGATTCTAGCCTCGCCCGGCAACAACTGGCAGGAAAGAATCAGGCATGCCATGCACCGCCTCCAGGGAGCTTATTCGCTCACAATCCTTACCAGGGACAAGCTGATTGCAGTCCGTGACCCCATGGGCGTACGCCCCCTCTGCCTGGGTACTATCGACAGCGGCTACGTCATTGCCTCAGAGAGCTGCGCCCTGGACCACCTGGGAGCACAGTTCTCCCGCGATGTCGAGCCCGGCGAGATCATAGTCATAGACGACAACGGCATCGAGAGCTTCAAGGGGAAGGGCGACAGCAAGAAGGCCCTCTGCATCTTTGAATACATCTACTTCGCCCGCCCCGACAGCGTCATAGAGGGCAAGCTGGTCTATGAGGCGAGACAGGCCATGGGAGCAGAACTGTCACGGCAGTACCCCGTTGACGCTGACCTGGTCACAGGCATCCCCGATTCAGCTACCGCAGCCGGCATCGGCTACGCCGAGGCCTCGGGTATCCCGTACTGCGAGGGCCTGCTCAAGAACCGCTACGTCGGCCGCACCTTCATTCAGCCAGACCAGAGACTCAGAGACCTCGGCGTCCAGCTTAAGTTCAATCCCCTCTCCCAGGTGATCTCCGGCAAGCGGCTGGTGGTCGTCGACGATAGCATCGTTCGCGGCACCACCACACCCCACGTCGTCAAGCTGCTCAGAAACGCCGGCGCCAAAGAGATTCACCTCCGCATCTGCGCTCCCCCTCTTTGCCATCCCTGCTTCCTCGGCGTCGACATGGCCACTCAGTGGGAGCTTATCGCCAACAGAAAGACCATCCCCGAAATCAAGGACTTCCTCGGTGCTGATTCCCTCGGCTACCTCACCGTCGATGCCCTCCTCCACGCTGTAGGCTTGCCCAGAGACCTCTTCTGCCTCTCCTGCTTCACCGGAGACTACCCCATACCGGTCCAGATGGGAATGGATAAGCTGGCACTGGAAACAAGATAGGACAGACAACAAACATGAGAATTGGAGTGCTCGCCCTGCAGGGCGCATTCATAGAACATATTAGGATCGTAGAGGAACTGGGTGTGGATGCTGTCCCCGTTCGGCTTCCGCATCAGCTCGAGGGAACGGACGGGGTCGTCATACCTGGCGGCGAGAGCACAACCATCCTCAGCCTTATGGGGACTTTCGGGTTCATCCAACCTCTGAGACACCTGGCTCGCCTGGGGCTTCCCATGCTAGGCACATGTGCAGGCATGATCTGCCTAGCCAAGGACATTCCGGACGATGACATGCAGACTCTGAGCGCCATCGACATCGTAGTCAGGCGCAATGCCTTCGGAAGACAGACAGACAGCTTTGAGACTGAACTCTCAATACCCGTCCTAGGAGCCGAACCCTTTCCGGCTATTTTCATTCGTGCCCCCGTCATCGAACGAGCAGGACCCCAGGTCCAGATCTTGGCCAAGCTACCCAGCGGTGAGGCCGTCGCCGCCAGGCAAGGCAAGTTGATAGCCACCGCTTTCCACCCTGAATTAACCCGCGACTTCAGACTGCATAGCTATTTCCTGGAACTTGCTGGCTCCCCTGAATGACGGAGATGGAACAGCGAGCTGCGGCATACACACTTTGAGGAGGACGGAGCAATATGCCTTCAAATCGTCTTGTTGAGCAAGAAGAAAAGCCAAGAGCCGTGCAGACGGCGAGTGGGGACGCGGAGAACAAGATGATAGCCATCCTCCGGATTCTGAGCGAGTCTCCTGAACCGCTCGGCTCAATCACTATTGCTCGCCAACTTGAGCGCTATGGCGTTTTCCTGAGTGAGAGGGCGGTCAGATACCATCTAAGGATAACTGATGAGCGAGGCTACACCCAGCCCAGGGGACGCGACGGAAGAGCAGTCACCCCGGAGGGACTCGAAGAACTCCGAATGGCTCTGGCGCCCCAACAGGTGGGTTTCATCATTGACAAGCTTGAGCTGCTGGCTTTCCAAACCACCTTTGACCCTCGAACGAAGACCGGCCAAGTTCCGGTGAATACCTCACTGTTTGAAAAAGACAAATTCCACGATGCGCTAGTGGCGATGCGCTGCGCATTCGAGGCTGGGATTTGTGTCAGCCAGCTGGTTGCCGTTGCGTCAGAGGGAGAGAAGCTTGGGGCAGTAGTCGTCCCAGAGGGCAAGATCGGTCTGGCTACGGTCTGCAGTGTGGTGATCAACGGCGTGCTACTTAAGGCGTGTGTTCCTATGGAGTCCAAGTTTGGAGGCGTGCTTGAAGTCATACACTCCATGCCGAGACGTTTTGTAGCCATAATCAACTACGCCGGGACATCCCTTGATCCTTCAGAACAGTACATTCGCGCCAAGATGACAGATGTCACAGGTGCAACAAGCGGAGGCCACGGCAAGATACTAGCGAATTTCCGTGAGATAGTGGCGCCCTCGAGGGCAATCGTTGAAGCGAAGGTGGCGCAACTCAAGGAGGCTGGTATCAATGGAGTATACGTCCTAGGCAACACCAGCGAGCCAGTTTGCCAGATCGCTGTACATATGAATCGCGTTGGCATGGTGCTCCTGGGCGGGCTGAACCCTATTGCAGTAGCGGCCGAGGCAGGCATCGAGGTAGAGAACATAGCTGAAAGCGGACTAGTTGACTTCCAGCGGCTACGTAGCTACCGCGAGCTCTTCAACAAGTGACGCCGCCCTCACTGCGCACCGGCCACCAACCCAACTCCACCTGAGCCATCAGCCTCCGTTGGCAGACCCTCACCTCAGAGTGAGCTGCCTTATAACCCGCGGGCCCATTTCACGGCGTTGACAAATAGCCTGAACCCCTCTCCAAAGCCTTCGGTCGCTCCTTGTGTCCAGTGCGGCTGCTGGCTTCCCCGAACAGAGCGTTCCGGGTGTGGCATAAGGCCAAACACCCGCCCCGAATCATCACACACACCAGCAACATCATCAACCGAGCCATTAGGATTGTAAGGGTACCCCGCCCTGTTGCCCAACTCGTCGACATAATATAGTACCTTTCTCATTCTGGACAGGACCTCAGGGGCAGCAACTACCTTACCTTCGCCATGAGCAACAGGCAGATAGAGCCGCTCTATCCCCTCGGTGAAGAGGCAAGGGCTGTCTCTATTGACTCTCAGATGTACCCACCGGCATTCGAACTTCCCCGAATCATTGTAGGTCACGCTCATTCGTTGCTGTCCCTCCCTCGGGGAGGGCAAGATCCCGGCCTTCACCAGAGCCTGAAAGCCATTGCAGATACCCAGCACCAATCTGCCGCTTTCCACAAATCTGGGCACGTCTTGCCCCAGTCTAAACCTGATTTCATTCGCCAGTATCTTGCCTGCCCCCAGGTCATCACCGTAGGTAAAGCCACCAGGAATGGCAACTATATGGAAGTCGTCGAGACTACGCTCGCCGCGAACCAGTTCGCCAATGTGGACAAGCGACGTCGAGGCTCCGGCTCGCTCAAAGGCAAAAGCTGTTTCATGATCGCAGTTGCTTCCAGGCGCCCTCAGGACAAGCACTCTCACCCTACTCACAGCTTGCTACCACCTCAACGGTTCCTGCCAGACTGTCCTGAGTTCCTCAATTGATCTGTCCACAACCTTCTTACCCTGTAATCCTTGGATTATCAATCGCCCCAGAGCGGTGACTCTGCCGATCAGGGCAAAACTGACTTCGCCCATGGCTCTCTCAAACTTGCCTCTGGACGCCGGAGCAATCGTCACCAAGAAACGGCCGTTCGACTCCGAAAAAAGGACTAGATCGTCCCTGTATACTCCTTCACCCAGCGGTACTCTGTCCAGCCGGATCGTGGCTCCCACGCGTCCAGCAATGGCCATTTCAGCGACCGCAACGCCAAGTCCGCCTTCACTCAAGTCATGGCAGGCCGTCACAATGCCGCTGGCCGTCGCACGGCTAAGTGTAGCCATTAGCTTCTTATTCTCATGTGGCCTGACCACAGGCACACAGCCGGCCATAAGCCCGAGCGTTGCTAAGTACTCGGAACCACCCAGCTCCCTGTACGTCCTACCAAGCAAGTAGACCAGGTCGCCCACTCGTTTGAAGTCCATGGACACCGTCCCAGCGACGTCCTCCATAACGGCAAGAGATGACACCAGCAGCGTGTGAGGGACGGAAACCGACTTTCCACCAATTTGCACTTCATTGTTCAGGCTATCCTTGCCAGAGATGAAAGGTGTGCCGTAGGCAAGCGACATATCGCGGCACGCCTCACAGGCTCTGACCAATGCCCCCAGACTCCGCGGCTCACTCACATCTCCCCAGCAGAAATTATCCAGAAGAGCCACCCTCTCCAGGCTTCCGCCAACAGCAACCACCTGTCTCAGAGCCTCATCTATTGCGGAGGCAGCCATCCAGTAGGGGTCGATGTCACCATAACTCTGGTTAATCCCATTCGCCACGATTAACCCCGCTTTCGAATCCTGCAGTGGTCTAATGATCGCAGCATCACTGGGCCCATCATTCTCCTTGCCCACCAGGGGTTTCAGGACACTCGTCCCCTGCACCTCATAATCATATTGGCGGATCACCCACTCTTTGCTACACACATTCCAGGAGCCGAGAATTGACAGCAGCGTCTCCCCCAGGTCCGAGGGCATCTCGTTTATATCTCCGGGGCGGACAACAGACTGCCAGGCTGCCTCAAGCTGGAGTTGCGGCCGGCCACCATGCAGAAAGCCCATGTCAAGGTTGCAGACAAGGACCCCCTGATAGAACAGTTCAAGGGCCTGACTATCAGTGAACTCCCCGATTACAGTTGCCTCAACGTCCTCGAAGGCAAAAAGCTTCAGTAGTCTGTCAAGACACTCCTGCGGCACCGCCAGCACCATACGCTCCTGCGCTTCGGAGATCCATATCTCGGCATAGGAAAGACCCGAGTACTTCAGCGGCACCTTGTCAAGATGGACACGGACCCCGGTGTCAGCGGCCATCTCACCAACAGCCGAAGAAAGGCCGCCACCACCACAATCGGTTATTCTCGAGAAGAGCCGTTCATCCCGGGCCCGAATCAGTGCGTCAATCATCTTCTTCTCAACAATGGGATCCCCAATCTGTACAGCGCTGTAGGACA
>Ga0315537_1004306_pt1 | contig 10387 bp, 6 predicted proteins | sample SalMarSW160270MG_FD_203091 | JGI IMG/M metagenome (GOLD analysis project Ga0315537, IMG submission 203091) | Salt marsh sediment microbial communities from the Plum Island Ecosystem LTER, Massachusetts, United States - Salt Marsh Sediment SW1602-70 ... | reverse complement strand
TGCCCAACAAATGCACGATTAGAATATTTACGATTGATGGCGATTTGGTTCGTGAGATAGACCATGATTATCCCAAGGATTCTCCGCGAAGTATGCATGACCGCTGGGATATAATAACGCGCAACACTCAAACGGCGGTGTCCGGTATTTATTATTATTCGATCGAATCCGAATACGGCAACCAGATCGGTAAAATCGTCATTATTATGTAGTACGCGGCAAAATGTTATTAGGCCCACCTGTCACCGGCGCCGGCAAAACCGCAGGCAATCGATATTGCAAAACGCGTCGAGCCCGGCGACGTTATATTACTTTAATTGCCTTTGGCGTATTAATCCAAAATAGTTTTTTATGGGCATATGCAAGAACGGGCGCATGAAGTATTTATGGCTTATGGTTATCCTGATTATCTTTCCCCGGATGCTTTTGGCCATAGGTTTTCCCAAAGATTTCCGGGACGGCAAAGCACACATAAAACTCCCCAAGATTGCCCTCGGTGATCAGCCGAATGTCGAAATTGCTGTTCATAATGTCGGTGAGGTCTGGTTGACGGTAACCAACATTGGCCAGTTCGGGTTGGGGTATTTGGGAGATCAGGTTGATCCGTTGACCGGATTGAAGGCCCCTTCCTGTGAATATCCGGGCGGCTCCAATATCAATTACCTGTACGTTGGCGGCTTCTGGATCGGGGCGATAGTCGGGCGCGACACCCTTGTATCGATCGGCGTCGACGACTATTACAGCGTGGTGGAATTCTGGCCTGATTCCCGGAGCGTCATTGAAAGGAGGTCGATCCAGCCTTCGAATCCTTTTTTTTCCAATGATGCCAAATCGGAGCAGGATATAATCGCAGATTATTCGGATATTTTGACCAATCCGCAATATGTTTTGACTGATCCCACGGATGGTCGCCCGCACATTCCTCTGAATATTGAAGTAGAGCAGGAAAGTTACGCCTGGAGTTATGAATACGCTCAGGATTTCATTCTCTTTAATTATTCGATCAAAAATATCGGCAGTAAAGACTTAAATAAGGTCTATATGGCGATTTATGTTGACGGCGATGTCCATCATTCGTCGAAGGTAGGGAGCGATGGATATGGCGATGACCTGTGCGGTTTTCTGCGGACTTTTCCCTCGCCGGGAAGCGCCTGCGAATTTCTGGATACGATTAATATCGCCTATATCACGGACAATGACGGTGATCCCGACGAAACCGGAAAGTTCACTAACAAATCAGCAACCGGCGTGGCCGGGGTCAGGGTCGTTCGAACACCGTCCGATTCGCTCAACTATTCCTTCAACTGGTGGGCGACCAATTACAATCCCAGCCAGGATTTTGGGCCGCGTCGAGCCGGGACGGTTGATGATCCCTTCCGAAATATGAACGGGATTCTGGGGACGCCGAATGGTGATGCCAATAAATATTATGTTATGAGACACAATGAGTTCGATTACGACCAACTCTTTGCCGGGAAAGATCACTCGGCGGCGGGGTGGCTGCCCCGACCGGACAACGCCGCCGATATCGCCGATGGATTCGATGCCCGGTATTTGTTGTCGTTCGGGCCTTTCGATATCTCGCCGGGAGAGGTTTTGCCGGTTTCCTTTGCTTGGGTGTTGGGCCAAAATCTTCACCGGAATCCTGATGATTATGAGAAATATTTTAACATAAATGAGCCCGAGCGATATTACAATACATGGGATTTTTCGGATCTGGCGAAGAATTCCATATGGGCGTCCTGGGTATATGACAATCCGGGTTATGACAGCGACGGCGACGGCTACATGGGGGATTTCAGGGTCTGCGCTTTTGAATCGACATTGGTCTGCGATTCCATCTCACCCGACTCGGCGGCGTGTGAATGGGTATATACGAAAGCCGACACCATCTATTATCAGGGTGATGGGATTCCTGATTTCCGCGGAGCGCAACCGCCGACGCCGCCGGAATTGAGAATTTATCCCCGGATGACAAAACAGGATGGCGGCGAGCTCGTCGTACGGTGGAACGGGCTTCAAAGTGAAATGGAAAAAGACATTTTCAGCAATATGCGCGATTTCGAAGGGTATCGAATTCTGGTTTCGCTTACGAGCAATAGGTCCGATTTTACCATTCTGGCATCTTTTGATAAAAAAGATTATGACCGATGGGTATGGTCCTATCAAAAGGAAAAATGGGTCCTGCCGGACCCGCCATTGACCCCTGACTCCTTGCGTAAGATATATGGACCGGATTTCGACCCCATGAATTATGATTCCGACCATCCTTTCCGGAAGTACAATGACACTGATCCGGATTCCGTCTTCTATTTTTCGGAACAGGACTGGAATGCCGGCGACCTGTCCGACACGCTGGGTATCCACAAAAGTTTCCCCGACGAACCATTTCCCTCAACGTTAATCCTGGACTCGGCCGAAATATATTATCCCGAAGAATTGACTGAAGACGGATATCTCAAGTACTTCGAATATGAATATGTTCTTCGGGATTTGCTGCCGTCGAGATTATATTTTGTTTCGGTGACGGCCTTTGATTACGGATCGCCGGGGCACGGGCTGAAAGCTCTCGAAACCAACCCGACGATTAACGCCGTCGGCGCCTATCCCCAGAACGCGGTCGCCCTGGTTGAAGAAGAAAGACCGGAGGTCGTGGTTTATCCCAATCCCTACCGAATAGACGGTCAATATCGCGCCTATGGGTTTGAGGGTTTGGGCAGTGACCGGCCTGATGATAGAGTCCGGGCTATTCATTTTACGAATCTGCCGCATAAATGTACTATAAAAATTTATTCGATTGACGGGGACCTGATAAGAGAGATAAATCATGATTGCGCCTCCGAGGACCCGACCTGTATGCATGAGCAATGGGATTTGATCACCCGCAATACGCAGGCGGTCGTTTCCGGAATATATTATTATGTTGTTGAATCGGAGTTCGGCAATCAAATCGGTAAACTTGTAATAATTATGTAGCTTATGAAAGCTGATTAATTCATGACTCGACAAGCAATTTTTATATTCGGAGCGATTTGCCTGATGACTATTTCATCTGTTGAAATCGGTATGGCGCGGAGTTTATACACGTCGCAAATTGAATCATCTAATTACGACGTCGACGATCCGCCCTGTGCCGGGATAGCCGTCCATAATATCGGGCGTATGAATTTGACTATTTCCAATTATGGTCTTATCGGATTACCCAGAGATAATCCGGCTACCGATCCAATGACCGGTGACCCGGCACCGTCATGGACATATCCCCCCGGATACGAATTAAACTATCTCGAGGAAGCGCAGCTCTGGATCGGGACGGTCATCGGACGGGATACGATAGTCTCGACCGCGAGAGGTCTGACGTACCAGGAAGATGTGCACGAATGGTGGCCTCTACCCTGCCCGGACGGTCAAATCAGATACCGGTCCTCGACCGACAGGTGTTCGCCGGAGTTTGACAGTTCCGTTTCGCAACAGGATTTCATCGCCGTCTACACCGACACCATTACTGATGAAGACCTGACCGGGTTTGATGATTTTACCGGCAAACTCCACCATCCGATAAGAATCGAAGTCAAGCAGAAAAGTTATGCCTGGTCTTATGCCTATGCTGAAGATTTCATTATCATGGATTTTGAGATCGGCAATATTGAATTGAGAGATTTAGACAGTGTTTATATCGGTCTGTATGTCGACAATGATTGCGGCAAAACCAATAGCTATTCGTACGGATGGGATGACATCTGCGGTTATCAAAAAACGCTGCCCTCCCAGTACATCTGGGGATTGACGGATACGCTCGATCTTGTCTGGGCCGCCGACAATGACGGTGACCCCGATCCTATCACAGGCGCCTTTTTCGGCTATCGTTCGCCGACGTCGGCGGTGGCCACAAAAGTCCTCAGGTCGCCGGGTGATAGAATGTTCGATTTCAACTGGTGGGTTTCCAGCTGGGACCCCGAATATGACTGGGGCCCGAGAAAGAGCAACGGTCAGCCGGTTCGGACGTTTTACGGACGCCTGGGAACACCGGTCGGGGATAACAGCAAGTACTACATGATGGCCTCCAAAGAATTCGATTACAATCAACTTGAAATGTATCGTAATCATACACTGGACGGATGGCTTCCGGTTCCTCAATATGCGATGTCATACGGTTCCGGGGCCGACATACGTTATCTGATTTCATTTGGACCTTATAATCTAAAAGGCGGAGAAATACTGCCCCTGACGGTGGCATTTGTTTCCGGCGAACACTTTCAACCGGGATACAACTTTCTTGATTTGCAGAATAATGCCTTATGGGCTTCGTGGATATATGACAATCCGGGGGTCGATACCGACGGTGACGGTTACAGCGGGAAATATCATATATATTGCCTAAATCAGTATATTTCGCGAATCGATACGATTGTCACGGGCCCGGCCGACACGATTTTTGATACGGTAATGTCCTGTCGCTGGTCCGATACGCTGTGGTATGCCGGTGACGGCGTTCCCGATTTCGTCGGAGCCAAGCCGCCGTTGAATCCAAAAATAAGGATTTATCCGGAATTGGATGCCAATAATCTGGGCCGGATGACTATTCGGTGGAACGGATTAAAGACCGAGACAACTCCCGATCAATTCAGCCAGGATAACGACTTCGAGGGATATCGTGTATATATTTCCCACTCGGGGCAGCAATGCGATTATATGATGATGGCTTCGTACGATATCGAAAATTACGACAGGTATGAATTTTATTCCGGCTATAACAATCGAGGCATCCATATTACCGATTGGAGAATCAAACAGCCGCCGTTTACCTTAGCCGATCTCAAGCATATGTACGGCGAAGATTTTGACCCGAGCCGTTATTATGATACCGAAACTCTTTTTGCATATTACAATAGCGCGACCGGCAACACCGAGCAATATTATTTCGGCAGGCATGAATGGAATTGCTCCGATTTAACCAATACGATGGGCATCCACAAGATTTATCCCGATCAACCTTATCCGTCGACTCTCAACCTCGATACGGCTAATATGTTTTATCCCAATGAAGTTACTGAAGACGGGCAACTGAAGTATTTCGAATACGAATATGTTTTAAGGGATCTTCTCCCATCAGTACCCTATTTCGTTTCGGTAACCACATTCGATCACGGGGTTCCTCAAAATGGTCTGGCTCCCATCGAGACCGATCCCGCCGATACCAATATAACCGTCATGGGATACGCCCAGAACTCCAGCGAGATGGTTCGTGAAAAGGGACTGGAAGTGTATGTCTATCCGAATCCGTATAGAATTGACGTCGACTATCGGGAATATTACGAGGGATGGCAGGAACCAACGCTGCCGCGCGAGCGAACCCGAGCCATACATTTCGCCAATCTCCCGCATAAGTGTACTATAAAAATATTCAGTATTGACGGCGATCTTATCAGGACTATCGAGCATGATTACCCCGAAGGGGACCCGAGCAGTTCGCACGACACCTGGGATTTGATTTCGCGCAATACGATGCCGGTCGTTTCAGGTATATATTATTATACGGTCGAATCGCCGTACGGTAATCAGATCGGGAAACTCGTCATAATTATGTAAACGTGTAATAAATTATTAATCTTTTTTATGGCGATTGACTTCAGGCGGTATCTGCCCGGTAAGCCAGCCAAAACCGATGGCGGATATAATCGCCAAAGCCGATATCGCTCCCCAGGAATAAATAAAATCAGGCTTGGCGAGATCCAGCAAAGTCCCGCCCACGGCCGGACCGAGAGACCATCCGACGGTCGAGGCAAATCCGTAAATGCCCATATACCTTCCGGTCCTTCCGGGCGGAGCCAGATTGGCGGTGATTGACAGAGCCGGCGGTGAAACAAAATTCTCACCGGTCGTAATAATAATGATGGCCACGATAAACAGGCCGAAAGTGGAGACCAGGCCGACGAAAAAATATCCGATCGCGTAAATAATCGAACCCAGCACCAGCTGAATGGTCAATCGAATCGGCCGCAGGAGCCTTGTTATCGGGATTTGCAGTAAAACAACCATCAATCCATTCATGGCAAAAAGAAGACCGAGTTGCTTTTTGGAGATGCCCATAAAATCGACCGTATAAAGCGACAGCGGCGTGATCAATTGAGAAATAACCAGATAAAGAACCAGCATCAGAGCGGCATGCTTGAAAATGAGTTTGTTTATGCCGTAGGAAAAGACATCTTTTAATTTAAACGATTCATGAGACCGTTCGTGGCTTTTTAGACCTCGCAGAAAAATGGCAATTATGGAACTTGACAGCAAGGTCATACCTCCGGCAAAAAGAAATAAAATATCGTAAGATTTGGCCGCCAGAAAACCGCCGACAGCAGGGCCGATGGCCCAGCCCAGATTTCCGGCAACACGCGCGATCGAATAAGCTTCGGTGCGTTGCTCTTTATCGACAATGTCGGCAACGGCGGCGTTCGCAGCCGGTTGAAACAGGGCACCGAAAACCGAATTTACAATTACCAGCGCACCGATACCGTAAAAACCCCAGCCGGCATATATGGAATAAGACAGAAAAACAAAAATGATTGTCCGGATAAACTGGGCGCCGACCATCTGGTAATAGCGGCCGATTCTATCCGAGAGCTCTCCCCCAAAGGCCTGAAAAACAGCCCTGACGGTAGCGGACACTGTAAGGAATAAGCCTATTTGGGTCATAGAGATACCGAGTTCGGAATGAAAATAAATCGCCAAAAAAGGAAAAACCAGCGAAAAACCGACGGCAGAAGCGACCCATCCCAGTGCGAGAATCCAGAGACGGCGGTCGTATCTTTTGAAATACCCAAAAATAGCGGCCATATTATATTAACTCATCTTTCAGGTAATCCGCAACTGTATCAAAACCATTAATATCGAATTTACCATGGCCGTTTTGAGCCATTTTCAACAAAGAGCCATCATTAACGAGGCCGGATAGCATATCCGCAAAATTGATTGCCTTATGATCGATATCAAGATCGACCGCAACTCCCTCCTTCAATAAAAACTCCCTGTTGAGCGGCGAGAATGTACCTATAACAGGATGCAGAATAAACATCGGTAATCCCAATCCGACGGCCCAATTGGTACGTTCATGCGACGGCGCCACGAAATAATCAAGAAACCCAAACAGATGTAGAGTGCAAATATTCTCTTCCTTTCGGCTTCCATAAGAAATGGCAAGAATATTTTCCGATTCTAAGAGACCGCCGATATTCTCTGCCTGATTGAGATTATCAATGATCCTGACTTTCAGTCGATTCGAAATCGCCTTTTCGAGATTACCATCCTTTTTGCAGAAAACGCAGGCCTGTCCACCGTTCTTCCTTAATGAATCAAGCGCCAGAATAATTTTATCGATATGCTGATGCGGTTCGGCGCCCGACGAAAAAAAACCGCCACATAGCCGGCTGCCCTCTTTTATTCTCGACAGCCGGCGCTCGAAATAGGTGGATGCTTTTTCGGCCAATTGATTTTCGATACATAATCCGGTGACTTTAATATTAATTTCAGGTGATCCGGCCCTAAAGAACTTATCCTTTGATATCAAAAGCGGTACGAAGGTATTTCGGGGACCTTTAACCACGGCTTCATCAGGTACCGCAATCTCTCCATGCTGGTAATAGACATCGACAATATCCGATATCATAGGAATTAAAATGGGATGCGCCACGAGCGTCGGACATTTTTCTTTTTTCAAATATTTCCTGATATCCCGCCCCAGACATTTTTCCAATAAACCGTATCGACCCGGATTTCTGCCTTTTCGGATAGCTCCATACAGCCGACCGGTGATTCCGCCCTGACTCCCGATCCGGTATAGCCACCGAACAAGGCACCATAACTTTAGAGACAAACCGCGAGATGGTGCAAAAACATCGATGATATTCAAATGTATTTGATCGGAATATTTTGTTTGCGTGGATTCGATGACACCGTCGAGATAATATGGATGCCCGCGACCGATATTAGCATATAATATATTAAGCTGCCGTTTTTTGTTCATCCCGGTTCCAACACCGTCTGAATATTTTCGGGGAATATAGTTATAAGCGGCTAAAATTACAATATAGGCCGAAAAATGAATTGAATAGTCAAAATGTCAATAAATGCCGTTGAATAGGGCCTATAGAATACACTATTATTTGCCCGGGACAGTTAGATAACAAATATAACCCGGCGTCAAACGACTCCGGCCAGGTGATATAATTTATCAAGAGATAAGATATTAATCACTTTTTCGTCGATTTCAATTGCCCCTTCGAGCGACTCGATATTCATATCGGAAGAGACAGGTTCGATTATCGACAGCTTGTCTTTTGGAATTCTGATAATTTCTTCTGCGGAATCGACAATCAAACCGGCCATCCTTTCCCCCACCTCTGAAATCAGAATGCGCTGCGACGTATCATAATGAGAACCGGAGCCGAGCAGGATGTCGGCAAGACGGATAGTCTGTAAAATTTCACCGTGGTAATCGATAATCTTGCCGTCGTCCTTGAGTTGTGTACCGACGCTTTGTGTGGAGGCCGGATTAATGATTTCAACTATCCGTGTGGCATCAACAGCCAGCCAGTGTCCGCCGATTTTGACGCACAGAAACTGTTCAAAACTCTGCTGTTCCATACTTTTCATTTCCATTTCATGCTCTTCCTTTTTTTAAAAGATAATCAATTCAACAATCTCGAAGCAAGCAAATTCGGCAATTGGATCATACATCAATATATGGATATAATCTAATTCTTATAACGTTTGCAAATTAGGCGAATATAAATATAATAATTATCGGGGGGAAAATCTCTCATTAATCTTGTGAAAGATACAAATATGCATGGGCGTCTTGCAATTTATTTTATTATAACGTATCTTGTCGAAAAATAAGAAAGGATTTATAACATGAAGGACAAACGCAATACCGTATTGGCGAAAAGTCTGATTGACTATTCGGTGGGGCTGCAGCCGGGCGAGATTTTATATCTTGAAATCAAAGGTGTCGAGACGCTTGAACTGGGTAAGGAAATCATCAAATACGCGACCGAAAAGGGCGGGGTGACTTTCTGGTATTATAATGATGAATCGCTTACACGCCAGTTTCTCCGGACGGCAGACGAGGAACAGATGCAAAAGTTGTCGGATTACCATCTTGACATGATGAAAAAAGCGTCGGCCTACATTGGACTACGCGGTTCCGACAATCCGTTCGATCTGGCCGATATCGATTCGAAGCAGATGGAGCGCTTTCAGAAAATATTCTACAAACCGGTGCACCTCGAGCAGCGCGTCAAGCACACCAACTGGTGCGTGTTGAGATTTCCCAATAACGCCATGGCACAGCTGGCGGAAACATCGCAGGAAAAATTCGAAGATTTCTATTACGATGTCTGCTGTCTGGATTATGCCAGGATGTCGAAGGCGATGGAACCGCTGGTGGAATTGATGGATAAAACCGATAAAGTGCATATTAAGTCACCGGGGACTGACCTGACTTTTTCAATTAAAAACATTAATGTCGTCAAGTGTGATGGGACGCGTAATATTCCCGACGGTGAGGTTTATACGGCCCCGGTCAGGGAGTCGATCAATGGCACGATTACATATAATACCCCATCCCTGCATGAAGGTGTCGTCTATAACGACATCAGTTTTACTTTCAAAGACGGCAAAATAATCAAGGCTACCTCGGCGGCATTTGAAGACAAATTGAACAAAATATTGGATACCGATGAAAATGCACGATATGTCGGCGAGTTTTCTCTCGGCGTGAATCCTTTTGTCCTGCATCCGATGAAAGACACCCTTTTCGACGAAAAAATCCGCGGTTCGATACACCTGACACCCGGCTGCTGCTATGACGAAGCACCCAACGGTAACAAGTCGGCCATTCATTGGGATCTGGTGTTGATTCAAAGAAAAGACTACGGCGGCGGCGAGATATATTTTGATGATAAATTAATTCGCAAAGACGGCATCTTTACCGATCCGGCGTTGGAGAAAGCATTCTCGGAGGAAAACCTTCGGGCATAATCTAAAACCAAATCGGGTACAATAGAGGGGAAATAAAATCAAATGCCGGACAGAACGGAGCCTGTGGAAACGTGGATTTCGCATAGTTCGAGGGCCGGGCCTCGCGGGAAATATATCCGCATCTGGATTATCGCCCTTATTTTGACCGGTCTGACTGTTTTGGTACACATTTCCAGCCCCAGCACAATACACCAGAGTGAAGGGCAGTGGATTGAGAATATAAACCTGCATATTACGCAGGATGTATTTCGGGTCAGGCCGTTAACGACTAACATTGTACGTTTTCTTGCCACGCACATCGGACTGACATATCGAAGCGCATTTTTCGGTCTGCAATTCCTGCTGTTTTTTC
>Ga0315537_1004297_pt1 | contig 10395 bp, 14 predicted proteins | sample SalMarSW160270MG_FD_203091 | JGI IMG/M metagenome (GOLD analysis project Ga0315537, IMG submission 203091) | Salt marsh sediment microbial communities from the Plum Island Ecosystem LTER, Massachusetts, United States - Salt Marsh Sediment SW1602-70 ... | reverse complement strand
TTTTCCTTCTCGAAGAATCTCTTCTATCTCCCTTAAGATATCATCGGCAGCTATATACTCCCTTCTTTGGATAGTCTTATTAATTGTCCTTCCCAGTTGACAATAGATGCAGTCAAGGCTACAGGTCTTAAAGGGAATTGTATCTACACCTAAGGAAAAACCCAGTCTTCTAGAAGGTACCGGTCCAAATATCTGACCCATTTCATACCTCTTTCTTTTCCTGGTCTATCTTTTCCATGATTTTTTTTACCGAGACAAATGCTGGAGAGTCTTCAGGTAAATCAAGCAAAGATTTTCCATTGGAAGTATATTCTTCGAGGCTTTTATCGTAGTTTATTTTTCCCAAATATCTGAGCCCCGTTCTCTTTTCAATCAATCCCTCCATGTCCTGAGAAAACTTATAATTAGCCACAACATAGAAATTGTCATATTTTATTCTAATTTCATCCATAATTCTGCCGGCTCTTTTTATGTTATCGAAAGATTTCTTTGATGGATCAACTATGGCAAATATCTCATTTACCTTGGACATTACTTTTCTGTTCAGGTGTTCCAATCCTGCCGGAGAATCAATAAGTGTATAATCGTAATTTATCGATAGTTTAGGAATAATTAACTTTAAAATGTTGTTTGGTTGGCAGTAACATCCATCTGTCCATTTCGTTCCCAGGGAAAACAGATCAAATTCAGTACCTTCGTATAAACAGGTATGAAACATATATTCAATTTGATTTGGACGAGGTAAAGATTTCAGTTCTTCAGGGACTTCTCCTTTCTGAATATCAAAGAGCACACTCGATATTGTTTTTATCTTCTCTTCTTCTAAATTAACGCCAATCATTTCAGCTAGATTCTCATCTGGATCTGCATCAATCAGAAGCAAGGAATTTTTGGATCTTAAATATTTAGCTAATAGCGCAATAAAACTGGTTTTTCCAGATCCACCCCTGCCCGTTGAAACTATTGATTTCATCTTTGTTACTCTAGTAATTCGCTAATCTAAAAACTGGTAGTTCTCTGGGTACTCTAATTCAAGTTTCCTCCCTTTACCACCACTTTCCTCTTTCTTTAAAGGTTCTGATGAATCTTTCGATGGAGCGATCATAGGTTCTCTCTATATCATCAGGAAAAAAACAGGCCGGTAGTTCTCCCAATCTCCAGTGATAGGAGACACACTCACAGCAGATTCCCTTTTTGTCACAGGGCTCATAAGTACAGTTGCATTTTTTCTTATTTTCCTCTATACTGCATTCCCGCATATTCTATCCTTCCTCTTTCTTCTTGTAAGAAGCTGTAGCTGTGCTGGATATACCTCCCCTTATAGCAAACTTTGCTACTACGCTAATCTCTATGGGGTCCAGAACAGCCACCAGATCCTCCAGGATTTTATTCACCGCATGTTCGTGGAATATTCTGACCTGCCGAAAGGAGTAAAAATAGTACTTCAAGGACTTCAGCTCTATACATAATTTGTTGGGCACGTACTTAATAGTTATAGTAGCCTGGTCGGGAAGCTCGGAGAAAGGACAGAGGCAGGTAAATTCATCTGCAGTATGCTCCATCTGGATGGGTCGGTAAGGATATTCATAGGAAATGGTCTTGAGAATAGAACGATCGATAACCGAGGGTTCAAAACTTTTCCCTACCGCTTTTTTTGCTTTTAATTCCTCTTCAGGTGGAAGGCGATCTTCATATACCATTTTAAAATCCTAAAGATTTTCAAGAGAATATGATGATTACAGGATAAGTAAAATCCTTGACAGTTAGAAAATTGATGGTCATCATTCGGATTCCCAGAGAATAGAATACCAGAAATACTGAGAATAGGCAAGAAAATTATTAAGAATCATAAGTTTTCATCTTCACCGCTCGGGTGACATAATCACCCACCGAGGGGGTCTCAGTTCCAAGAGGAATCACGTTTACCTCCATTATAGCCATTTTTATCTCCCTCCTAACCAATCTTTAGAAAATCGCCTTATATCGCGGTCAGGGTCGTTTCTTTTCACTTCTTCTTCACTAAAGCAGAATCTGTATTTTTCAACGTAGTTCATAAGAATCTTATAGGCCTTATTGATCTGGGCCATTTTTTGACTGAGCTCTTTTCTTTTTCCGGCCCTCTGTTTATCCGGATGATACTCTTTAGCTTTTCTCCGGTAAGCCTCTTTTATTTCACTCAAAGTAACTTCCCGGGGAAGTCCAAGGAGTCTTCTCGCTTTATTTATTTCCTCAAAGTTTGACAAACTGACCTTCCTTATTTATTTTCCTGCTTTCTAGTTTCTTTTCAATCCTAACAATCGGTCTATTCTTCCCTTATCAAATCCGACAATTTTTGCCGTACCGATTAAAAGAACCGGTACACCCATCTGACCGGTCATTCTTACTACATCTTTAGCGGCATCCGGATCCTTATCTACTCTTACCTCCTTTACCCTGACCCCTTTCTGGCGAAGATAACTCTTGGCTCGACTACACCAGGGACAGGATCCCGATGAGAATAAAATGACCCGGGGATACCTTTTCGTTTCCATATTAGCCTCCTCTGGTTAAAACCCAAGTTTAACACTTGCCTCCGAATTTCTCCTTTTAAAACTGGTTGAATGATGAGCAGCGCTGGTGGCTTGTCCTTTTAGGACTATATCTCCTGCTTTGCACCCTAGATCCTTTGCTATTACAGGACATTTTGCTTTGAGGAGAAAAAAAATAGGTTTATCCTCTTCAGAAAGAGTTTCATAATTTCCCTGTCCCTTGCTGATTATCAATTTAGCTCGATTAAAGTAAGTGCGAAACTCATTTGTAGCCAGGGAGAGAAAAGTTCCTGGTCCATCTGAGCCGGAAGAGATGATTCTGGCTACTTTGTCTATTCCGCAAAATAATGCATCCTCTATAGTGGCGTCATTTATGATGGGTTTTTCTCTCACCGCATAGGTCACTTTCTTATTTAACTTTTCTATCATCAATTCTATCAATATGCGATCAAAAGCAACTTCACCGGAGTTATCCGCTATATATAAGAGTTCATCAGTATACTCTAATGCCTTTTTAAATGGGATGTAATCAAAAATGGCAAAATCTTGCTTCAAAATCTGCTTTATCTCTTGTTCAATATCAATATGAGTATTTACTCCAAAATCAATGATATTCCCGGCGATAGCTACCCTTATACTCATAAGTAAGGGGTCCTTCCCCTTTCTCGCGATTTCTCTAAGTTTAGGATAAAGCCTTAGAGCAATTTTATTATATTTATCTTTGATCTTCTTATAGGGATCAGATGAGTCTGCAATCCGTTGAACAATTTTATGGATTTTTCTGCCCATTTCTGGTGGACTACTATTTAAGGGGATTTGGGGCAGCTCTTTTGCTATCTCATCCAGAACTTTTCTTTGTTTTTCCTCATCGTCTGTGACCATTCGAACGGCTTCCAGCCCCTGCCTGAAAAAGCAAGGGATACAATCCAAGTAAGTTTTCATTTTTTCCGTTTTATTAATGTCAATATTTCTGGTTTATTTTCTCTTATGGCGATGGTATGTTCAAAATGAGCAGAAGGCTTGCCATCTTTTGTTACTACCGTCCAGTTATCCTTTGTTGTTTCAACTTCAAAACTTCCCATATTGACCATTGGCTCTATTGCTAATATCATTCCTTGTTTGAGCTTTGGACCTTGATGAGGCTTGCCAAAGTTAGGTATGGGAGGATCCTCATGAAGATGTCTTCCAATCCCATGGCCAACAAGAGCCCTGACCACCGAAAAACCGTTCTTTTCTACATGGGACTGAATAGCATAAGAAATATCGGATAATCTATTTCCCACTTTTGCCTGTCTGATTCCTTTATAGAGAGCATCTTCGGTAACTTCTAACAATTTATTAACTTCACCACTTATCTCACCTAGAGCTACAGTAATAGCAGCATCTCCATAATATCCGTTTAATTTTGCTCCTAAATCTAAACTTATAATATCCCCATGTTGCAGTTTGTAATCACCGGGAATGCCATGTACAACCTGCTCATTAACAGAAATACATAAGCAGCAGGGGAATCCACGATATCCCTTAAAGGCCGGTCTGGCTCCTCGTCTGATAATCAAACTTTCTGCCAGCCTATCAAGCTTCTGCGTGGTTATCCCTGGATTTGTAATAATAACTTCGCGTAGTTCTGCAAGAACATCTGCTACAATCCCACCGGCTGCTCGTAGATAGATTAATTCCTCCTCAGACTTTAAAGTGATCATTTGTTCAAATCCCTTTTTAACAATTCATTTTCATCTTCGAAATACATTTTCTCGGCTATCATATATGAAAAATTCTCCTCTCTTTCGTTGGGCTTAATGTGTTCAATCTTTCTGGCTATTTTTTCCGCATCTTTTCTCTTTTCCCGGGAAAGAAGCATTTGACTTGCTCCTGCCAGGGCGCCATTACCAATCCTAACTACTTTGTCACGTGCTCTAGGAAGCAGGCCTATGAGGATAGCATTATCCGGGTTGATGAAGTTACCAAAGGCTCCGGATAGATAGATCCTATTTACTTCCTCCAGAGTAGTTGAATAGTACTTTATCAAAAGATCCTGATCCAGACGTAGGCCAGCCTTGGCTGTTATTAGCTGATATATATCTTGTTGGGAAATGCTAATCTCAGGAGTGATAAAAAAATCATCTTTTAGCTTTGCCTTCTTGCTCATAATCCCATTCTTTAGTAGCTCACCTAATAGATCAATCAAACCGGAACCACAGATTCCCAGAGGAGGCTTGTTATCAATGGTTTCGAACTGCACCCTGCCATTTATTATTTTGACATTCTTTATGGCTCCTTCTACAGCTCCAACCCCGGAGCTTATTGTTGCTCCCTCATAGGCACCTCCGGCAGCACAGGAGGCGGTCAATATCCTCTCTTTATTACCGATTACAACCTCCCCATTGGTTCCTATATCTATGATCATGGATGGCCTCTCAGCTTTGTAGATCCCGGTGGCAATAATATCGGCTAAGGCATCTGCTCCGGCATGACCACCAATTAAAGAAGCTCCATAAACATTGGCCTGGGGATTAATCGCAAGATTCAACTCCTCGGCTTTCTTGTTTATGGGCTCACAGGTTGAAGGCTCAAAGGGAATCACCCCCAGGGAGGAGACATCAACCCCGAAGAAGATGCTACGCATGGTGGAATTCCCTACCACTACAGCTTCATAGATATCCTCAAGGATTTCCCCTTTTTCTTCAGCAACCCTTCTAAGCCCTGCATTTATCCCTTCGATAACGGTATTTTGCAGCTCCCTCAGTCCATCTTGATTCCTCATACTGTAGTCAATTCGCGAGATTACATCATCTCCAAAGGAGGCCTGAGGGTTCTTGTCGGCCAAAGTAGCTATCCCTTTGCCTGATTCCAGATCGATTATCTGCGATACAAGAGTAGTAGTGCCCACATCTATGGCCAGGCCATAAATTCCATCTCTGGATTTGTCGAGTTGTCTATCTTGCCAGAAAACCTTACCATTTTTTCTGTAGACAAAAGGATCTAGCTTTACTTTATGTTCTACAGTATCAGAGAGAATGGCATATCTACCTATGCTTTTGATGAAAACGCGGATACTACCTCCTCGTATAACTCTTGCCTGACAAGCTAACCTCTCGTCTCGGCCTAATTTGAAGTTTTTCTCTGCCTCTGTTCTTGGGCTTAAGGCATCCTCTGCCTCAACTCTCACTCTACACCTACCACATAAGCCTCTTCCGCCACACTCCGAAGGTATCTCTATGCCAAGCTTCCTTGCAGAATTTAAAATATTCCCTTTTTCAATCTCGATTCCCTGCTTGCCATTCTTGAATTGAGGAAAGAATATCCTGGTCATCTTAGCTATCTCCTATTTTCTAGCTTTTCAAGCCTTTGCATAGTTTTGTCTATTTCTTCTTCCAGATTTTGGACGGTGAGTTTTAGTTCATCTAAGGGAATGGCTTTAACCTTTTCTTTAATTGCACCCCTAGGACAGACCTCCTGACAGCGACGACAATTTGTACACATTATCTGGTCAATATGAGCCTTACCCCAGAAAATATTTATGGCTCTTTGGGGACAAGAACGGGCGCATAGTCCACAACCAATACATATCTCTTCTCTTACCTGAAGCACCTTTTACCTTCTTCACTTAAAACCTACTTATACCAAATGTGGTAGTGGCAATGATTTATAGTAGACTCCTTGATTTCATCTTCTTCACTTCCCTTGACTTCTCGTTGTGCGGAATAAGTCTATTTTGTTATTCTTTACCTTCTTCAGGAGTAGCAAGCTTCAGAGCAGCGACTGCTCCTTCAACTATCCCCCTTTCTTTCTCCAAATACAATTGTTCCCAACCTAATCATATTGCTTCCTTCTTCTATTGCTACTTTATACGAATTTGTCATTCCCATAGAAAGTGTTTTCATATTAACATTTGGCAGATTAAGAGCTCTAATTCTTTCAAAAATATCTTTTGTTTTTCTGAAATAGGGCCTGCTATCTTCAGGATTCCCAAATCTAGGACCGATGGTCATTAAGCCTTCTAAACTTAAATGTTTAAGTTTAGATATTTCTCTGACTAAACTTTCAATAATTTCGTATTCTGGTTTTACACCATCTTTTGTTATTTCACTGCCGATGTTTATTTCTATATAAACAGGAACTGTCTTTTTTCCTGCTCTTTCTACTCTTCTATCAATGGCTACAGCGGTTTTTAAAGAGTCAACAGTTTGTATGATGTCAAAAATTGGAAGAGCTTTGTTTATTTTGTTTTTTTGTAATGCTCCAATCATATGCCATCTTACTTTTTTTGCTCTTTCACCCAGAGAATTATAGATTCTTTCAGCTTCTTGTATATAATTTTCTCCGATATCTGTAGCTCCTGCTTCTATAACTTTTATAATTTCTTCTGGAGTTCTTGTTTTACCTGCTACAACTATAGTTACATTATCTGGTATTTCTTTTTTTATCCTTTGATAATTTTCTGTTATGCTCATTTCTTAATTTTACCTTTTTGTAAATCCTGTAGCAAATTCTCCTTCGACATATCTCTCACTTGTTTTTCTAGTTTCATCTAATTCTTCAATTTTTCTTTCCTGACTTCAGCATTGCATTCAAGGCCTTTTTTGCTTTTATGGCTATCTCCTCTAATATTCTTATTTGAAACTGCATATTCTCCAGTGCAGAAACTACATTTTCTAACTTCGTTAACTTCATGTCTTGGCAAACCGCAAGTGGTGATGGTGAATAGAACCTCTTGTCAGGGTTCTCCTTTTGTAATGCGTGAAGCATTCCTCTTTCTGTACCAACAATGAATTCCCTAGATTTATTCTTAGCTACATATTCTGACATCTGGCCGGTGGATCCCACGAAATCGGCTAGATCTATTACTTGAGGTTGACACTCTGGATGTACCATAATCTCTGCTTGGGGATGCTTTATCTTTATCCTTTTAATGTCCTCCGGCTTGATGTTGTGATGATGTACGTAGCAAAAACCATTCCACAGAATAACCTCTTTTTTCGTTTTGGAAGCTACAAATCTGCCCAAATTTTTATCGGGTAAAAACAAAACCTTATTCTCTTTTAGCGAATTTACTACCTCAACCGCATTAGAAGAAGTACAGCAGATATCAGATACTGCCTTAATCGAAGCGGACGAATTTACATAGCTTACCACGGCCACCCCTGAATATTTTTTTTTCTTGATTAGTAAATCTTCAACCCTAGCCATATCTGCCAGAGGACATCCAGCGTCTTCTCGCGGCATAAGCACTACCTTATCAGGATTGAGTATGGCTGCGGTCTCGGCCATAAACCTCACTCCACAAAAAACAATTACCTTGGCATCTGTATCAACAGCCATCTTACTCAATGCCAGGGAATCACCGGTAAAGTCAGCCATATCTTGCACTTCCCTTCTCTGATAAACGTGAGCTAAGATAAGGGCTTTTCTCTTCTTTTTAAGATCTTTTATCTTTTGAAGAACTCTATTTGATTTCACAGTGCTCTCTTTTTTGAAAGGTTCCTTGAGTTAGTCCTTCTGAAAAATTTTCATCCTTGGTTCTCCACTCTTTCTATGATTTTTCCCACAATCTCATCCATCAACCTTGCCGTTGGGGTCTTTCCGTAAGCTCGGATAAAAGGCCTACCCTCATCACTAGAATCTACTATAGCCGGTTCAATGGGAATTCTACCAAGAAAGGCCACCTTGAGCTCGGCTGCTGCCTTTTCTCCTCCCCCAGTTTTGAAAAGATCGATTTCCTTCCCACAATGAGGACAAATCAAGCCACTCATATTCTCTATTATTCCAATGACCGATATTTTGAGAGATTTAGCAAAATTAACTGACTTTCTAGAATCTAACAAAGCTATTTCCTGGGGAGTGGTCACAATTATTGCTCCACTTAATCCTGGAACAAGTTGAGCTACACTTAGGGGTTCATCCCCGGTACCGGGAGGAGAATCAATAACTAGATAATCGAGCTCACCCCAGTTGACATCTCCCAAAAACTGTGATATTAGCTTCATCTTGAGGGGACCACGCCAGATGACGGGAGTATCGGCATCCTCAAGCAGGGAAGCAATAGTAACTATTTTTAGACTGGAGGTAATGGCAATCGGCTCTATGATTTCATTATCTGAGAATCTTAACCGACGATCTTCAATGCCTACCATCTTGGCTAGACTCGGCCCATGGATATCAATATCAAGAATGCCTACAGCTTTTCCTTGAAAAAGCAGACCGTAGGCAAGATTAACTGCAACCATGCTTTTACCCACTCCCCCTTTTCCACTAATGATTATTAATTTGTGCTTAATTTTGTCCATCCGATGGTTGATTTTTTCTCTCATTTTATCCTGCTGTTGAGACAAAGAGGTAGTAGAAGAACCCATCTTTTGCACCTTATCCTCCTTAAGTGGATAGATAACTATTCAGTCTTATCATACATTACCGCAGAGCACGCCGAGAACGCTAAGAATCAGCAAAGTTATTAACGACTCTCTGAATACTTACTCTGTTATCTCATTAAGTTTTTCTTTTTGATTCATTTCTGCGTACTCTGTGGTGAGTAGTTACATTTTTTAAACTTCGGATATTAAGGCGGGAACAAATATGCTCAGCTCTGAATAAGGAATTCCTACTGCTAATCTATCCCGGGAGATACGACCGTATTCTCTCGAATCATCGCAACCAAAAGAAATGGAAATCTTTCCCTCAAGATATGTCTTGACGGCTACATTCCCACAAACACCCATAATGCTGGAGAGACTAACAGTTAAATTTTCCCCTTTATATTGCTGAAAAACCTTCAGTAAATTCATAAATTGCTCTGGTTGAGGATAAGAGATGAGTAAATCAGGCTTACCATCTACATTCAAGCCTATGGCCGCAGGTGGAATCTCCAACTGAGGAGTGGCAAGAAGTATTGATTTGGCTGTGTCAAAAGATATATGCCTCTTTTCACAACAAGCATTGATGATCTCTTTACCTACTCGATGATCCCAGCCGAAGGCATATTTTGCCCCCGCACACGAGATGTCGGAGCTTTTTAATATAACCGGAAACAATCTCGCCTTAACAATGGCCTCACAAAAACGAACTCCCTCCATTATCTTATAATCAGAGCTGTCCGGCATTTTTTTATAGAACTTCACTTTGGTCCATACACCACCAAACTTATCTTCAAACTGCGCCGTAGTCTTATCCATGAAATCCTTCCTTTCCTCTTAATATAATCGTTATTTATTCGGACGGCAGATTTTATGAATGATTCTATCTCTGAGAGGCTTTTCTCTAGATTCCAAGAATCTTCTCCCAGAGATTTTTGATCTCATTCGTTACTTGATTATTTGAATATTCCACTATGGGTAGCCCTCTAACTAAAGCTTCAATAACCGAGATGTCAAAGGGAATTTTCCCGACTAGCTCAATACTATTATGGCGGCAGTATTCTTCAATTTTTTGAGTAATGATAAGATTCAAATCATACTTATTAATGCAGACAAAGCTTTTGATGCCAAAATGACGAGCTACTCCCACAATACGTTCCAAATCATGAATGCCGGAAAGGGTGGGTTCGGTAACAATTAAGGCAATATCTACCCCCGATAAAGAGGCAATAACCGGACAGCCAATCCCGGGTGGACCATCTATGATGACAAAATCCCTTTTTTCCTTTTCCGCAATAAACTTGGCATTTTGTCTGACCAGGGTTACTAACTTTCCTGAATTCTCCTCAGCAACCCCCAATTTTGCGTGAACAAAGGGACCGTATTTGGTTTCAGAAACGAACCATTTTCCGGAAAGACTATCCACCATCTTAATGGCTCTTTCGGGGCAGATATGGAAACAAATCCCACAGCCCTCACAGGAAATAGGATCAACCACGTAGTTATCTATTGCTTCA
>Ga0315537_1004296_pt1 | contig 10395 bp, 7 predicted proteins | sample SalMarSW160270MG_FD_203091 | JGI IMG/M metagenome (GOLD analysis project Ga0315537, IMG submission 203091) | Salt marsh sediment microbial communities from the Plum Island Ecosystem LTER, Massachusetts, United States - Salt Marsh Sediment SW1602-70 ... | reverse complement strand
ATGAGGTAGTGTAAAGAATTTTGTGTAAACTCAGATAGCTGCATCAAGGTCTGAACATCCTGGAGTAATAAAAAACTCAAAGGATGTTCAGAGCGGAATAAAAAAGTATAATTTTACAAATAGATGCAGCAATATGGACAAAAAAGAAAAAGACAAATTTAAAATTCCTGAAGAAGCTCTCTCAAAGATCAAATCTAAGGAAGAGCTGGAGGATTTTTTCCATGATCTTTACAAACAAGCTGTCGAGGGCATGCTGAAGGCTGAGATGGATGAACATCTTGGCTACAGGAAGCATAAAAGTAAAGACAAGGAAACGGAAAATAGCCGTAATGGCTATAGTAACAAAGTTCTCAAGACCAACATCGGGGATATACCCCTTGATGTTCCCAGGGACCGGGACTCCAGCTTTGATCCGGTCATTGTACCCAAATATCAACGAATGTCAGCCCGCATTGAGCAGGCAATAATTACTCTGTATGCCCGGGGTATGAGTACCAGGGATATCGAAGCTACCATTAAGGATATTTATGGCATAGAGTTAAGTGAAGGGTCTGTCTCAAATATTACCGGAGCAGTTATCGAGAATATCAAGCAATGGCAGCAACGGCCCCTGGAGAGTGTATATTTTGTTGTCTGGATGGATGGTATTGTTATCAAAGTAAGGCACAATGGAAGAGTTCAGGGGAAGACCATTTACCTGATGATCGGGCTCAGGCAGGATGGACTGAAGGAGGTCCTTGGCATGTGGATATCTGAGACTGAAAGTGCCTCCTTCTGGATGAATGCTATGACTGATTTAAAAGCGAGGGGTGTTGAGGATATTCTTATCGCCTGTACCGACAATCTTACAGGAATACGCCAGGCCATCAACGCTGTTTTTCCACATACTGTTACACAGTTATGTGTTGTACACCAGATACGTAATAGTGCAAGGTATGTGGTATGGAAGGAAAGAAAACAGTTTATGGCCGATTTAAAGCTTGTATATGCAGCTATCAACAAGGAGGCAGCCTATGACGCCCTGGAAAATTTTGAAAAGAAATGGGGCTCAAAATACGCCTATGCAATCAAATCCTGGAAAGACAACTGGGAAGAGCTCACGGCCTATTTTGATTACCCGGTAGAAATCAGAAAAATCATCTATACCACTAATACTATTGAAAGCCTTAACAGAAATATCCGGAAATACACTAAAACAAAAACAGTTTTTCCTGATGATCAGTCTGTATTAAAGGCTGTGTACCTGGCTATAAGCAATATCGAGCGAAAATGGACATTACCAATCCGGGAATGGGGAAAACTTATTAATCAATTTATTATTAAATTTGGAGACAGATGCAAAACATGAAAAAACAGCAGTTATCTGTTTACACAAAAATTTTCACAGACTCCAAATTAATTAACAACTTTTAGTTTAGGCCTATTAAAATATTCATGATTAGATAACTTCTCAGCAGTTTCCTATTATGAGGTGAAATAATCATAATCAAAATCTATGCTATCCTTAATTTGGCATTCTTCTTCCAGTGTTCTCTAAGTTTATTGGCGTGTTCTTCAGGTGTTACCCTTATATAGCTTAAAAATGCCTTTTCTGTTTTGTGTCCAGTTATTGCCATTAATGAGATAGTTGGAAATCCTGACATATATTGATTAGTTGCAAATGATCTCCTTGCTGTATGGGAGCTTACTAATTCCCATTTTTTATAATTCTTGCTTCTTGGAATTCCTCCTTTTGTAATCGATTTAGATACCATAGAATTCAATTCAGCATTCATACAGACCTCCTTAACATATTCATTAAACTTCTGATTAGAAATACTTATTGGTAATTCTCCATTGTATTTTTTCAGAATATTATCAACCATTGGATGTAATGGTATAAGGACCTTCCCCTTGGTTTTCTGTTGCTTAATTTCAATATTATCATTCTTTATGTTTTCTGGTCTTAAAGAAGTGAAATCTGAGTATCTTAATCCTGTGCATGCAGCAACTATAAACAAATCTCTTATGCGTTCTAAACGACTATCATTGCTAAAGTCATAATCATACAGTTTTTCAAGTTCCTTTTCATCTAGATAAATACTTTCGCTTTCTTCTGATTCCCCTTTAAATCTTTTACTAATGGTAATGTTATACCCTTGTTCTTTTGCCTCATGTAAAAATACTTTCAATGTTGATATGTACTTACCTATTGTATTTGTGGCAAAATTTAAATCATTCATTAAATATGCTTTGAAATCGTGATAGAAGTCAAGATCTACTGTATTAAAATCAATGATTCTTTTATATGTTTTCTGGAAATCAAGCAATGTCTTTAAAGTGGTATTATACTTTTGTATTGTTCTGGTGCTTATTTTTTGTCCTGTCTTCTCATTTGTTCTGTCTTCAGATTTTTTTATGAATTCTTTTATAAAATCAAACAGATTGTTTTGCTTACCAATGCACCCTTCAGGAGTAAAGAATAGATCGACCTTATACTGTAACCAATTACTGGTTAGTCCGCTTTTATCATTAATAATACTATATTCATTTAAAATATAATTTTCAAGATCCGGTAATGTTATATTTATTTCATCTTTATAACTAGCATCTGATTTATATTTGACTTTTTGGGCTTTACTATTCCAATGATCTATTAAAATGTTATAAGGAGTTTTTGCATAATAATAATTCCCTCCATGCCTTAACCGTATTCTTATATTGACACGGCCTTCAGCTCTTTTTTTCTTTGATCGTATGAAGAAAGTAACTGTTGCCATACTTGATACTTTTAATAATTAATATGCAAATATATGTAATTGCACCCAATATTGCACCCAATTTCTTTAATTTATTTTAAATAAAGTTTGTTCTATTTTAGTTAGACATGCCCAAATATATTGTATAATAAGCCTTTTAGATTAACTTTTATAAAATGAACATAAATAGGTTCAAGTCTCTCTCACGCTACAACTAAATCAGGCAGTTACAAAATAAAGTGACTGCCTGAATTGTTTCAGTACATACAAATTACATACAAAATCAAAGATAAAAAGTATCTGCAGGGAAAGAAAAAGAATAAAAAAACCGCTTCTTTTCAGTAGCGGTTTTCCTAAGAAATTAGCTTCGCTGAGCTCCCTCCGGTCGGTTCAATCCGGTTAAGGATACTAGACTGCACTAACAACAACTTCACCAACATATTTACTGTTTGACACCTCATTTTCTTCATTGATGAAGGCGATAAAGGCGAAAACAGTGTCACCGGAATACTGATCAGGAACGGTCAATGTGTGAGTTCCAGTATTCCTGGATGAGCCATTGGTAATATAAACCGCTTCATTTCTTGCCGGATTATATACAAGCACCATTGCCTTATCGGTTGCGCTTGCATTTCCATCAATCGAGTTATCTACCCAATTGAACAGGATCTGACCAACGCCTGGAGAATTGACGGTCGGGTTTAATGCCCCGGTTAAACCTCCCCTGCTGATCAATGCGCTTTCAAAGTCAATCACATAGTCAGGATATTCGCCCAGGATGGCGTTCTTGACATTATACGACATGGCGCTGTTAAATTCGGTCATCTTGACGGCATAACCGCGAAAACCGATTTTAAGAAATCCCCTGAGGGGCTGCAGGAACTGTAAAACAGTTGAGAATCTCGACCTCTGTTCGACTTGTCCTTCGGTTTGAGGATTTGCTACACTTGCAGGTTTTACCCTCATGTAGTCAATTCCTTTCCAGTTTCCTCCGACAACGTTTCCAACCTTGCCCGAGAAACTGCCTAAAATACCTTGAGAAATTTTTCCCATCTTTCTATCAATTTAAATTAAACAATACGGCTTTAGCTTGGACTTGGCACGGAGAAAACCCGGTTTTGTCCTTGCTTTCGAAGGGAAATTACATCAAATATCAGGCTATCCTTCTTTTTCAGGTGTTTATGCAGGTCTTTGCTTTTTTTTGCACTGTCAGGTCTGTTTTATTCATGTCAGAAGTTTTTGATCCGGTATAATTCACACCATTATTTTCAAAAGAAAAAAGAAAAACCGGAAAAAAGAAAAAAGAAAGCAAGTCAGACAGGCGGTATGCAGGGGTGTCAAGTTTTCTGATAAAAATTTTTTCACGATTAAGAATCAGGCAGTAGCAGAAAAAATTTTTGTCAGAACCCGGAGGGCTGGAACTTGATGCCCCGTAAAGCATAACCGCCTATATTTGCTGAATTTTTTCCTTTTTCAAAATAATCTGTTGATCAAGATCAGATATGCCAAAAAAAAGTAAGCCACCCGTTAAAAGGGCAGCTTGCTAACTGAGAGCGACAGCCACGAGAGCTTAATGTAGTACCAGCCGATATGACGCAGGAAATAAAAGCGAAAACCGGCAATGCGATAAACGTAAACGAGCAGCCACCAGCCACCCAGCTTACAACGTAAAATGCAACAAAACATAATGCCCTTGCGGCCACAGGATGGGGGCAAAATATGCAAGGGCAGACCAAAAAATACTACTTGAGGTACGAAAGTGGAGATTTTTTGAGGCTGGCGTCAGTGAACCCTTGTCAGATTTTGCAACCAGCCTGTAACTTTGCTATTATGTTTTGGCGTATGTGTCTATTCTAACTAAAACTAATTTATTGCAATAAATATATTAATAATCTTTGGGAGGCCGCATTCACATGCAAATTCACAACTAAAAATTACTGGTTACATAGGTTGATTAATAAATCAAAAGAATTAATCAATTTCTGTATTAATGTTTCATAAATTTTGTAATCTGTTTCTTTTTCACTTAAACCAAGTCTTATGGCACAATCATGATACTCCCCTTTGAATGAAGTGTCATTTAAATGTCCATGTAGATTTCTTAAATCATTTAAGACAAAAAATGGTGTCATTAAGCTATACCAATCCCCATAATTTATGACTTTTTCGATAAATAAACTAAATGTCCTTAAACTACCCAATCCTTTAAGCTCATTCTCTTGAATACCATAATCAATTAATTTTTCTTTTAATTTCTTTGTATCAATTCCTTCAACAAGAATTTTGTTCAAAGTTAAGTAAGCTTCAAATATTTGATTTCTCTCATCCAGGATGGGATGCTTATAAATTTGATTAAAAACATTGCTTATGAGCTTTGAATATTCAAAACCAAATCTATTTTTAAATACTGAGTCAAAATCATTTTTGAGCTTAAATATCTTATTTTCGTTATCAGAACCTTGAAAGGCATCCTTAGATGAATATAGGTTTTGACTTAAATAAAATTTTGAATAAATATCGTGATCTGAATCTATATTTGATGCCTGAAATCTTTTCCAGTGACTTTTCATACTTTCGTCTTTGAAATCACTTTCTAAATCTCCAAGCCACTTAAAAATCTTACCAGATCGGTTTATTCCAAATCCCCATTCAAAAAGTCTATTTCCTTTAAAGTAAATATTGCCAGATGTAAATGAGTGAAGTTTTACTTGATAATCAGGATGATTATTGTAATATAATAAAACATCTTTATCAAAAAATACAGGTGTCAAGTAACCATCATTCTCAGGTCTATATAAACCAGGTATAGTATAATAATCACGTAAATCATACTTAAAATCTAATGAATCATACCAGCTAAATTTTCTCTCAGAATTCAAAACAGATGATAAGTCCTTCATATCAATCATATAGTTTTTACCGCTTTCCATTGTTGGAAAATATCTACTTTGAATATCTGCAAGTTCCTTTTCACTGATGATACAAACTTTATCTCCACAATTATCACATTTATAAAAGGGAGCATTACTAATTCTCAATGATTTCTTATCTGTTGATAGAACCTTATCAGAGTATTCAACTTTTCTAAAGCTATCACATTTAAGACATTTTAGAGGATGTTCCATAGGTTTTGATTTTCATTCACTGATGCAAAAAAACTACTTATCACTGAATATTAGAATCAATATTTGAAAGACCATAATCTATTTTTTCATAAAGATAATGTTTAAGTATTTGAGATTAGGTCACCTTAAATAAAAATATACTTGCGTACGTCGAGAAAGCAGGTTATGCAGCCCTGAGCAAGCGTCGGGAGAGCGGATGCAATGAGTGAGGAACGAACGGTTTGCAGACGCTGTGGGCGCGAGCCGTTGCGAGTGGAGCAAGGGTGGTGCAAACTTAAGTATGAGGAATGAATACGGTTTGCAGCTACTGTTTACAGCAAGGTTTTGGCGGAGTTTTTGCCTTTTCCATTGAAGTTTCTATATTACCAGCAGACTTATATTATTTGAAATCAATGTTGAGGACACGGATGCTTCTGCAAAAACTGTGACAAAACCGCAGCCCGCAGCGACCAGCAGGCGAGCCCAAACACTGGCAGCCGATGGACTGCAAGCGGCTGAAACGAAAGTAGCCGGAATGGAACGAAAGGTGTTGAGCTTGCGAAGCCCTGAAGTGAAATGAAGGCGAAATAAGTAAAGCGGCTTGCAGGACAGTAAAGGCTGCCGTGACGATGACGACTGAGCTGCAAGGATTGTGACAGCCTTGCGATAGCAACCCGGAGGGCGTTGTAGTTTTTACCTATACCTTAGAAATAAAAAATATTATAGGCAAATACTGCAACGGGCTGGCGCAAGACTTGCCGAAGAAGGAAGAGGAACACCTTATAACCGTGCTTGTGCGGTGGGATTATCCTGTGGATTCAGTTATTTGAAGGTTAGTCAACAATAAAAAATGTCACGTTTTTACCGGTATTAACGTGACAAATAATTTAATAATTACTCATATAACTTGTTTTGAAATTTATCGACAGATGTTTTGGATTTTAGATATATGTTCAATATATTTGTTTGTTCACGTAACGTGAACATTTATTGAATATGAACAAATGGAAGATAAACTCATATATACGGTAATACACGACATCCTTAAGGAATTAAATATTAAAGGCAAATGGAACGAGATGACTATTGCTGAAATCGATGGTATATTGGAGATTGAATACAATGGTAAAAAAGCAAAGTTTAATGTCGAAGCGAAGAAAGAGATACGTAATTATCACCTTCCTAAAATCTTCCAGTTGGCAGAATATTATAAGCCATTAATGGTTATAACTGAAAAGAATATATTTCCTGCTATAAAAGATGAATTCAGGCGACAGGGAATAGCTTTTATTGACCTGAATGGCAATGTGAATATTGAAACGGATACTTTGCTCATTAAGGTAGAAGGCAAACAACAAAAATATCTCCAACCCGAAAAACAAGGCAGGGCTTTTACAAAAGCCGGATTAAAAGCAATTTTCCTGTTTTTACAGAATGAAGAGATGATAAATGATACATATAGGGAAATTGCCAAAAATACTGGCATTGCTTTGGGTAATGTTAAATATATTCTTGAAGGATTAAAAGAAGAAGGATTTGTTTTGAAAAAAACTGAGAAAACCTTATACCTGGTCAATAAAAAGGAATTACTTGAAAAATGGCTGACAGCCTATGATGAAAAGTTAAAACCTGCTTTGCATATTGGCAACTTTAAGTTTATCAGGCAGGAAGATTTCAGGAACTGGAAAAACTTAAAATTAAATGAAGGTCAAACTTTTTGGGGTGGAGAAGCTGCGGGGGATATAATTACTGGATATCTGATTCCGGAAATCCTTACCTTGTATACCAATGAAAAAAGAGTTGATATAATGAAAAAATATAGGCTGGTCCCGGATATAAAAGGAGATATAAAGATTTATGAAAAATTCTGGAATTATGAAACCGGGTTTAAACAAACAGTGCCTCTTTTGTTGACATATGCCGATTTAATGAATACCGGTGATGGCAGATGTATCGAAACAGCACAAAAAATTTATGAGCAGCATATTAAACATACAATTCAATAAAATAAGGCAGGAAGGCAATTATAAAGAATTGCTGGGTGCATTGGAAAGAGGATTCAACAAGTTTAATATTGATTATTACCTGGTGGGGGCTCTTGCAAGAGATATCTGGATGAAAGGTGTTTATGATACTCCACCTAAAAGGGCAACAACGGATATTGATTTTGGTGTTCTGATAAAAGATAGCGAAATGTTCTCAGAACTTCGTGAATACCTTATTAAACATGAAGGATTCACTCCATATAAAGAAAACTCCTTTGTTCTGATTTGGAAAGATAAAACACAGGTTGACCTTATTCCTTTTGGAGAATTGGAAAAAGAAGGGGTAGTTACAATAAAAGGGACTGGTTTTACTTCGATGAATGTGGAGGGCTTTAAAGAGGTATATGAAGAAGCCACAACAGAAGTGAAGCTTGAAGATAAGAGGCAATTCAAGGTATGCACCCTTCCCGGAATAGTAATTTTAAAGCTTATAGCCTGGGATGACAGGCCGGAAATGAGAGGTGACGATATAAAGGATATTGCTGAAATTATACAGTATTATTTCCATTTTAATGATACTGTGATATGGGAACAACACAGCGATTTGTTTTCCGATCTTGATATAGATTTAATGCAAGTGGCTGCCCGGTTTATGGGCAGGAAAATCAGTAAGATTGTTAGCAGAAATCAGAAGGTAAAGAATAGAATTGTAGAAATTCTGGAAGCCGGAATATCTCCGAAAAAATCAAATACGTTGGATGAACTATTGGCAAGATACCTTGAAAAAACTGTGGAATTCTGTCAAGGATTAATCAGAAATCTATTAAAAGGCATTGAGGGCAAATCAAAATAATGAAAGATTAAATTATGTTGATTCTTGTATAAAATTATTGAATAATGAAAAATTACTTCATAAATCATGTTCAGCTTCAATAACGAGATTTGTATTAGATTCAAATTGGGATATATTTCCCTGTTTTCAGCGTTTTGATATGCCAATAGGTAACTTACTGACTGAAGAAATAAATTGGATATTTGACAATAAAAACCCAATAAGAAAAAAATATGCACGATTGCTCAATAGTGCACCCTGCCTTTCTGTTAGATGTGTATGTTTAGTAAGTTGAACGGATTTAATTTACAGAGAGATTATTTTCGGAATTGCTCAATTCGAGACAGTGGATTTATTACAACTTCACATTCTTTAAGAAGGTTAAACATATCATAATAACTAAGGGAAGATGGAATTACACTTATATCTTTAGGAGAAGAGATATCATCAGTAATTCTAATAAAACCATAATTATTAAAATTAAGATGAAATTTTGAACCTGGTAAAATGTTTATGTATTAGCCCCCGAAATAGCTGGACAAAAAAATAAAAACAGATTAGAAGAAAATAGCTAAATTAGGGGAGCTAAACATCATGAAAAAGAAACGCAATTTTACAGTAGAAGAGAAGGTGCAGATTTTGCGGGAAGCAGAAGAGCACGGCATGCTAGCCACCTGTCGCAAGTATGACATTGTCCAGAGTCTTTTTTGCCGGTGGAAAAACCGTTTTGACCAATATGGCATTGATGGTCTTCAGGTGCAATATTATCGTGTAGAACCGAAAGTACGTGAGTTGGAGAAAGAAAATGAACGATTAAAAAAGATCATTGCCAAGCAGGCCCTGGAGCTTGAGGTAAAATCAGAGCTTTTAAAAAAAACGGAACTTCACAGGAAATTAAAAAGGACGTAATGGAACATTATAAAACAAATAAAGTAACAACAACAGAACTGCTGACATGGATAAGTATATCCAGAAGCAGTTGGTATTATCAGCCGACATTTGGCAGAAAAGGTATTCCCCCCAGCACGCATACATGGAAGCAGGATGGCAGGCAGGTACCCAACGCCAAAGTTGTGAAGGAGATAAAGAAAATATTATCTAATGGGCTTGATTTTTACGGGTATGAAAAAGTATCCTGGGAGCTGAAGGAAAAAGGTTTTATAATCAACCACAAGAAAGTGTACCGCTTGATGAAACAGGAGCATTTATTGTTAATAAAGGACAGGATAAGTGCCTGCGGCAAGCGCAATTTTGTCCGGTATCGCAAAATCGAAGCTACCAGGCCACTGGAATACCTTGTAATGGATATCAAGTATGTTTACATACACCAGGAAAAGCGTTTCTGTTACCTGTTATCAATCATGGATGTATGCACCCGGTTCGTACTTGATCATTTGTTCAAGCCAACCATAAGGAAGTATGACGTGGTTCTTTTACTGGATTACATATTGCAGGGCCATGATACCAGGGGCATAATTATTCGCAATGATAACGGCAGCCAGTTTATAGCTCATCAATTAAGAGAATACATAAACAGTAGAAAAATGAACCAGGAATTTACACATATTGCGACCCCGGAAGAGAACGGGCATATAGAAGCATTATTTAGCGTACTGGAACGGGAGATGATTCAGCGCAACTGGTTCGATAGTTTTTATCATGCAAAAATGAAAATAGCGGAATATTTTAAAGTATATAATTATCGCAGGAAACACAGGTCATTGAAAAGAATGAGC
>Ga0315537_1004295_pt1 | contig 10396 bp, 8 predicted proteins | sample SalMarSW160270MG_FD_203091 | JGI IMG/M metagenome (GOLD analysis project Ga0315537, IMG submission 203091) | Salt marsh sediment microbial communities from the Plum Island Ecosystem LTER, Massachusetts, United States - Salt Marsh Sediment SW1602-70 ... | reverse complement strand
CCGGCAACGAGCACCAGCCAGCCGGCGGCAAAAAGGTGGCCGGTGACGATGAGCGCCGTGGCACCGACAGTCAGCCAGAACCCGAGCCAGGTTATCGCGTTGGGAGTCAGCGGGGTCCTGGCGATGAGTTTGACAACGGGTTTAGTAAGGGATTCGGCGGTGACTTTTCGGGTCTGAGCCAGTTTGGTCATTACTCAGTACTTTCCTGAGCTGGCGCCAACCGGTGAAGCCTCCTCGCAGGGGACGGCCGGCGACGGCGCTATTTTGTCGAGAGTTTCCTGATAATAATCAAGTACTCTTCTCGCGACATATGCCCAATCGTATGGCAGCGCCCTGGGTCGTCCCCGGGCACCCATCCGCTGACGCATCGGCTCGTTATTAATCATGGTGAAAAGGGCTTCGGTCAATTTCTCCACATTCCTCGGAGGCACGGCGATACCTTCGTCGCCATCGGTCAATACATTGGCAAAACCGTCTATAGTCGTGGCGATAATCGGCCTGCCCACGGCCATAGCCTCAAGCAGGACGATACCGAAGCTCTCCCGTCCCGTGGCGGGGAAGCAAACAACGTCGGCCGTTTGATAATATCTGGGTAAATCGCTGTAGGTGGCATATCCGGTAAAAATAACGTCCTCCAGACCGCTTCTGCTAATCTGCCTCTCATACTTTTTACGCAGTCTGGTACCGGGACCCACAGCAATAAGACGGCAGTTGGGAATCTCTCGCTTAACCCGCTTATAAGCCCTGAGCAAGTAGTTAAAACCTTTCCGTGTCTCCAGACGTCCGACAAACAGGATGTTAAACATACCGTCATTGAAGGCATCGATTGGCGGCGCATGGTGATTGAAGTGCCCGGTGTCTATTCCGTTAGGTATGATGGTATATTCTGCGGGGAAATAATACTGTACATACTCCATAGCCGTTTTGGATACAGCAATATGGCCGTCGAGCTTGCGGAACCACCGGTCGAAATACCACTTGAGTACGGGGCCGAACATGGTATACCAGGGCCTGGCTCCGGAAGCGTGAAAAGTACCGACCATCGGGGCGCGTTTTAATCTGAGAGCGGTGGTGCATACCGTTGGCATTAAGGGTTCGTGCAGGTGACAGATATCGAATTTCTCCCGCTCAAAGGCCTCATTCATCTGGGACTCCAGCCGCAGGGATATGGTAACGCGGGCTATGGAGCCGCTGACCGGGATGGGGCGGGGGGTGCCGATACGGATAAAACGGTCGCCAAGGGTGTGCATTGCCTTCGAGGCAGGTGCGATTATCTTGACATCGTGGCCCATCCGGGTGAACTGCCGTTCCAAGCAGGATATATGGTTGACCACGCCCCCCGGGTAAGCGAAGTCATAAGGGGATACCAGAGCTATTTTCATGGGCAGCTACTTGGCTACCTCCTGCTTTTTTGCCTGCCTGGTTGTTGAGGATGGCTGAGCGGTAGCCTTGATGAAATCCTCCAACATCTTGTGCGCCTCGTCGTCGGTGTATTGTATCGGAGGTGATTTCATGAAATAGGCGGAGGGCGCCGTCAGTTCGCCCTTAAGGCCGTTGTTCAGGGCGAGCTTGCAGCACCTGACGGCATCGATGACCACCCCGGCGGAATTGGGGCTGTCCCAGACTTCCAGCTTCATCTCCAGGACCAGGGGAACGTCACCGAAGGTGCGTCCTTCCATCTTAATATGGCAGTATTTACGGTCTTCAAGCCAGGGTACGTAATCGCTGGGGCCGACGTGTATATCCTTTTCATCCATCTTGTAATCGAGCTGGGAGGTAACCGCGGTCGTTTTGGATATCCTCTTGGATTCCAGCCGCTCCCTTTCCAGCATGTTGTAGAAATCGGTATTGCCGCCGAAGTTCAGCTGGTAGGTGTGCTCCAGCTTGACGCCGCGCTCGCGGAAGAGTCGGGTGAGTACCCGGTGAGTAATGGTGGCGCCGACCTGCGACTTGATGTCGTCGCCGATGACCGGCAGGCCACGGTCGGCGAAGCGCTTCTGCCAGTACTTCTCCTTGGCGATAAAGACCGGAATGCAGTTGACGAAACCGCAGCCGGCGTCGAGTACCTGCTCGATGTACCATTTGGTGGCTTCTTCACTGCCCACGGGCAGGTAATTTATAACCACATCGGTCTTGGTTTCCTTGAGGATGCCCACGATGTCGGCCGTGGGCCCCGGCGCTTTCTGAATTATCTGCGAGAGGTATTTGCCCAGGCCGTCATGGGTCATGCCCCTCTCCACCTTGACGCCTGTGGCCGGGACTTCACAGAACTTATAGGTATTATTTGGTTTGGTATAAATCGCCTCCGCCAGGTCTTTGCCGACCTTGTTTTTGTCAATATCGAAGGCGGCGACGAAATTTATATCCCTTACGTGATAGCCGCCCAGGTTGACATGCATGAGCCCGGGCACGAATTCATCCTGTCTTGCGTTTTGATAATAATGAACCCCCTGCACCAACGACGAAGCGCAGTTACCCACGCCGATTATGGCAACGTTTATATTTCCCATAGTTTTATATCTCCTCTTTTTAGTGGATGCCATGTGAAAATCTCGTTTTAGCTATACCACGCATCGGTTTGAACTATACCCCTTTAGGCACGGGATGTCAAGACTTAAGCGTGGTTACCTCAGCATTTTTTCCCCTGGAAGGATTACCTCACCCCGCAACCCCCGTCTGAGATATCTATTCCCACCCTCCGCCCTCGTAGAATCTGTCGCTTAACCCGTAGTTTGCCCCCACCTTTCCCCCCCTCTAAAACGGGGAGTCTAAGAGGAGCACCAGCCCCTCTTTACCTTAAAGGGCGGGCTTGGGCGGGATATAAATCTCACACCACCCTCCTCTGATCCATCCACATACTCAATAAAAAAATGTAATGTACATTAATACTCGCTTAGAGGGGGGTCAGTGGGTGAGGTTTGAAATGAAACACCGGTGTTTTAGTATATTAAATAAGCACCTTCTTCGGCTGCCAGACGCCTTTTTCGGGGACATGGCGGAGTATGCCCAGGAAACGCCCGTCAAGGGAATAGGCGCGGCAGTGTTTCTTGCCGGGATGTCCGTTTTCACCGGGGCTATTACGTTCCAGAACCACCGGACTCCCCTTCCTGATTATTGCCTCAGTGGCGTCATTGACGACAACAGCCTGGTACTGCTGGAGCACCATATCCATGGGATAAACGAAGTGCTGCCAGTAGCCGTAGTCGAAGGCAGCCTCTAATTGAGATATGGAGACAGCATCCCTGATATCGAAGAGTCCGCACCTGGTACGGATGAGGCTCTTCAGGTGGGCGCCGCAGCCGAGCGCCTGCCCCAGGTCGTGGGCCAGCGAGCGTATGTAGGTGCCCTTGCTACACTCCACCTCTACCGTGGCTACCGGCGTTCGCCATGAAATAAGTTCCAGGCGGTGGATAACAGCCGTGCGGCTTTTTCTCTCGACGCTGATGCCCGCCCTCGCCAGTTTGTAGAGCGGCTGGCCGTGATGTTTTACGGCGCTGTACATCGGCGGCGTCTGCTGGATGGAACCGCGGAATGAATCGAGCGCCGATTCGATTTTTTTCCGGTTGATACCGGTGATATCTCCCTGCCGGGTAATCCGGCCGCTGTTATCGTAGGTATCGGTGGCTGCCCCGAACTCAATCCGGGCACGGTATGTCTTGGTGGTATCGACCAGAAACTCGATGATGCGCGTCCCTTTGCCGATGCAGACTGGCAGGACGCCGCTGGCTTCCGGGTCCAGCGTGCCGGCATGTCCCGCCCGCTTTTCTCCGCTCAGTCGCTTCACCATAGCAACGATGCTGAAGGAGGTTTTACCACGGGGCTTATTGATATTCAGTATACCGTCCAAAGCCAGCCCTCATGCCAGTGGTTGTCAATCTCGTCTGCCCCTCGCCACCCCTTTTTAGTTATCTTTTCCCACGCCGCTCTCGCGGTATCTGGGGCTTATCTCGTAGTTTTATAACCCACCGCCCTACGGGGCGTTTATGAGGGGTTCCGACCCCTCTTTCCTCTGGAGATTCGATGAAATATTAAACAGACTGCTGGTTTTCCGGGGGAATGCCGCCTATGGTTCCTGTTCTTCTCTGACCTGGTCAAGCAGCCGCAATATGTGGTCGCCATGCTCGATGGAGTTATCCCAGTGAAAGCCCAGTTCAGGAGTGCGCCGCATTTTTACCTTCTTGGCCAGTTCGGTACGCAGGAAGCCGGAAGCCGCATTCAAAACTTCCAGTATCTTCTGTTCCTCCTGCCGGCCGCTGATAGAGCTGACAAAGACTTTGGCGTATCTCAGGTCTGGAGAGGTGCTGACCTCGGTCACGGCGACGAATTCGCTAAGCCGTGGGTCCCTGAGATGGTGTTGAATCAACTCGCTGACTTCTCGCCGGATGAGGTTGTTTACCCGTTCGATACGATGTGCCATAATCGGAAGTCAGGCTATTATCCGTTAGCCGACTTTTTCCATTCTATAAAATTCCAGTATATCCCCGACTTCAAAGTCGCCGAAGTCCTTGACGCCCACGCCGCACTCATAACCGGCGGCTACCTCCCTGACATCATCCTTAAAGCGCTTCAGACTGCTCACCGTGGAGTCAGTGATGACCTCATCACCCCTGCGCACCCTGACCGATGCATTCCGCACTATCTTGCCATCGTTGACATAGACGCCGGCGGCCTTGGCCCCCTTACCAGCCGGGAAAATCGCCCTCACTTCGGCCCGCCCGTCGATAACCTCGGCATAGGTAGGCTCGAGCATGCCCTTCAGTGCCTTGTCCACGTCGTCTGTCAGACTGTAGATGACGTTATAGTAACGGATGTCTATTCCCCTGGCGGCGGCCACTAATCGGGCACCTTCCTCGGAGCCGACGTTGAAACCTATGATGAGACCGTTGGAAGCCATGGCGAGCATGACATCGCTCTCGGTAACATTGCCGGTACCGCTGTGGATGATTCTTACCTGTACTTCACCCGTACCCAGTTGTTCCAGGGAGCTTCTTATGGGCTCGATGCTGCCCTGGACATCGGTTTTAAGAATAACATTAAGCTCTTTCACCCGCCCGGCGCTTATCTGGTCATAGAGGTTATCAAGGTTGACTGATTTACCTGCCAGAGGAGACTTCTGTTCCCTCTCGGCCTTTTGCTTCTCGATAAGGCTATGGGCTTTATGTTCGTCAGCTACGGCGGTGAGCGTATCCCCTACCTGGGGGACTATATTCAGGCCGAGGATTTCGGCGGGAGTGGCCGGCTCCGCCTTTTTGATGCGCTTGCCGACATCGTTAAACATAGCCCTCACCCTGCCCCAGGTGTCCCCGACGACAACGGTATCGCCTAATTTCAGGGTCCCTGTCCGTATCAGTATCGTTGCCAGCGGACCCCGGGTCTTGTCCATCTCGGCTTCGATAACGACGCCTGCGGCGGGTTGATTGGGGGAGGCCTTGAGTTCTTCCATTTCCGCAACCAGCAGCACGCTTTCCAGCAGTTCCGAGATGCCGATTTTTTCCTTGGCCGAGATTTGAACGCATACGGTGTTGCCTCCCCATTCTTCGATAACCAAGCCGGCGTCAGCGAGCTGTTGTTTTACCAGTTCCACGTTGGCATTAGCCTTGTCGATTTTATTAATGGCGACCACGATAGGCACCTCGGCAGCCCGGGCGTGGTTTATGGCTTCGATAGTCTGGGGCATGACGCCATCGTCGGCGGCGACCACCAGAATGGTAACATCGGTAATGTTGGCGCCGTGAGCCCGCATGGCGGTGAAGGCCTCGTGGCCGGGCGTATCCAGGAAAGTGATTTTCTGGTCGTTGACGGTTGCCTGATAAGCGCCGATGTGCTGGGTGATGCCGCCGGCCTCGGAGTCGACCACGTTGGTTTGCCTGATAGCGTCCAGCAGTTTCGTCTTGCCGTGGTTGACATGCCCCATGACGGTGACCACCGGAGGTCGCGGCTGTAGATTTTCGGCTTCTTTACCGTAGAGACGTTTAAGTTTCTTGCTCTCTTCAGCGGCGCCGGCCATCTGCTGTTCTCTTAATGGTCTCAGGCGTGTCTGGTGGCCCAGACCGGTTGCAATGGTGGCGGCTGTGTCATAGTCTATCACCTGGTTGATATTGGCCATGATGCCGTTTCGCATCAATTGTTTGATGACCTGAATTGAGTCGACCTTGAGAATGTCAGAGAGTTGCCGGACACTTATAGAGCGCGGAATGTCCAATACGGGCGCTTTCGCCTTTGAAGATTTTTTACTGGCCTTCTCTACCACAGGCTCAGCGACATCTTCCGGCTGGCTTGTCTTTGGCACTAGCTGACTCCTTCAAAAAGGTCTTTTCCGTGCTTGATAAGCTGTTCGCGGTTTTCATGGGTAAGGCGGCTCCGTAACGCGTGCTCAAGCTGCCTGCCATTTAATGCTTTTTCCCAGCATACAGCGGTCGGGCATACATAAGCGCCCCGCCCCTCCCTCTTCCCGGTGCTGTCAATCTCAATACTGCCCTGGGGAGTACGCACCAGTCGTAAAAGCTCCCGCTTATCCCTTACCTGCCGGCAGGCTACGCAGGTACGCTGAGCTATGGGTCTGGTGGCAGCAGAGCGGGTGCTAGAAATAATCTTCATCCTCCTCAATGTCCATATCTCGACGACCTTTTCTGGCCCGGACGCCGTCTTCACTGGTATCCTTGCTGTAAGCACCCTTTCTTTTCTTCTTTGATTTACCGGTTTTGGCTGTGGTCTTGGTTCGTTTGGGTGCCATAATATCTTCAGCAAAACGTATCTGCTGTTTCTCGTCCGTCGTCGGCACTTCGAAAAGAATTTGCGGCGGCAAGAGCACTTCCTCGGAGACCGGCTCTTCACCCTCTTCTTTTATCTCTTCAGCTTCCTCTTCCGACGGTTCCTCGGTGGGTCCTGCCGGCTCCAGAGCCGCGAGTATCTCTTCAGGTATCTCTTCGGCAACAGATGCTTCCCCGGCGGTTTCCACCGCTTCGGCTTTGGCTTTTTCGGCTACCCCTTTCGCCGCCCTGGCTTCTTCCAGTCTCTCGGCTTCGACCGCCGAGGCGCTCTTGATGTCAATCCGCCACCCGGTAAGCTTGGCGGCAAGCCTGGCGTTTTGTCCCTCTTTACCGATGGCCAGAGATAGCTGTTTATCGGGCACGATGACGGTGGCTGCCTCCTCCTCTTTATTCAGTTCAACGCTTAGGATATGGGCCGGGCTGAGGGCATTGGCAATAAACACCGTAACGTTCGGGTCCCACATAACGACATCTATCTTTTCACTATTAAGCTCACTGACGATATTCTGTATCCTGATGCCACGCAGGCCGACACAGCAGCCTACCGGGTCAATACCTTCCTGTTTGGCGGCTACGGCTATCTTGCTGCGGAAACCGGCTTCACGGGATATGGCTTTTATTTCCACAGTCCCGTTGTAGACTTCCGGGACTTCCAGTTCGAAAAGCCGGCGCAGCAGGTCTGGATGAGAACGTGATACGATTACTCTGGGTCCTTTATTGGTGCGCGCTACCTGCAGCAGGACGACCTTGAGGCGCTGGCCTATTCGGTAACGCTCGGTGCGGACCTGCTCGGACGGGGGTAGTATGGCCTCGGTTCTGCCCAGGTCAATGTGAGCCTGGCCGAGTTCGAAGCGCTGAACCACCCCGCTGACAACATCCCCTTCCCTATCAGCGTATTCCTCGAATATGGCGCTGTGCTCCGCTTCATGGAGGCGCTGCAGGATAACCTGCTTGGCTGTCTGGGCGGCAATACGGCCGGCATTGGCCGGGGTAGACTCAACCATGAGGGTATCGCCGATCTGGATGTCCTCCTTTATCTTTTTGGCTTCTTTTAAGGGTATTTCATTAAGTCTATCAGCAGCCAGCCGGACCACGGTTTTTTCAGCCCATACTTCAACTTTACCGCTGTTGGGATTAATTTTAACGGCAATATTCTGGTTAGAGGCGAAGTTATCTTTCTTATAAGCGGACACCAGTGCCGCCTCAACGGCATTAAGCACCACGTCTTTCGGCAGATTTTTCTCAGCCGAAAGCTGTGTAATGGCGAGCAAAAAATCGCTCTTCATTTCGGATTTTTCCCTCCGATTATATTACAATAATTAAAAAAGTGGGAATCAAACCCACTTCGCAACATAACCATCTTCTCTTTGCTTGGTTATTATATCACAGTTTGTATCAAGATGCAAGACAAGTTTCGTAAAAATCGAAAGAAATGTGTTTTCCCTTATTTTTCATCATGCCACAGTCCGGATAAGTTCGCGGTTTATCAGTTAGCTTCCCACCCTTCCGCCCCGCCTCCATAATTTATTTCCCACCCGCCCGCCCTCGCATCATCAACGACTTTTATCCCATCATTTATCCACCACACCACCCCATGTGTTTAAGAGGGGCGAAAGGAATCAACCGCAGGCAGACAGAGCTACCTTTGTCATAACTTGCCGTGAATGTGTATAATAATTATTGTAGCGGTCAGAAGGTCCCCTTCTTGCCGGAAGGAGAGCGGTATTTGGATATCGGGGAATTGAAGGCTTCGGTCATCGGGGATATAGACACTCGACGTCAGCAGCTTGGCGAACTGAGCCTGAAGATACATGATAACCCGGAAATAGCTTTCCAGGAGTATCAGGCATCCGCCTGGCTGGCCGGATATCTTGAGGAGAACGGATTTTCTGTAGAGAAGGGCATCTGTGAACTACCGACGGCTTTCCGGGGGAGGTACGGGAGGGGAGGACCGGTCATCGCGATACTGGCTGAGTACGACGCCCTGCCCAAAGTGGGACATGCCTGCGGACACAACCTCATCGCTGCCAGCGCCATGGCGGCCGGGGTAGCTTCCCGGCGGGCCATGGATGAACTGGGCGGCAGCGTCATGGTCATCGGCACGCCGGGCGAGGAATTATACGGAGGGAAGGCCATCATGGCGGAGAGGGGCGCCTTCGACAATATTGATGCGGCCATGATAGTACACCCGGGTGGGGGCAACCGGGTTACCATGAAGACACTGGCCTGCCAGAATCTGGATGTCGAGTTCATCGGCCGGGCGGCCCATGCGGCTGCCGAGCCGGAGGCCGGCATCAATGCCCTGGAAGCCATGATACTGTCCTACAATGCCATTAATGCGTTACGACAGCATATCAAGGACAAAGCCCGCATCCATGGCGTCATTACCGACGGCGGGGAGGCGGCTAATATCATACCGGCGCACACCGCGGCTACGTTTATAGTGCGCGCCGAGGACGATAGCTATCTTGATGAACTGAAGGAGAAGGTCATAAGCTGTTTTGTCGGCGCCGCCGCGGCTACGGGCGCCGAACTGAAATACCGGTGGGCGGAGGCACGCTACGCGCCCATAAAGAATAACCTTAACATGGCCCGGCTTTTCCGGGGGAATATGAAGTCGCTGGGTCGTAATATACCCATCGGAGAGAATAAAACGTGGGGTGCCAGTTCCGATGTCGGTAACGTCAGCCAATTGATACCGACGATTCATCCGATGGTGGCTATAGCGCCGAAGAGCGTTTTGATACATACCCCCGAGTTCGCCCGGGCCGCCGCCTCGGAAGAGGGGGTTCGCTTTCTCCTGGATGCGGCCAAGGCCATGGCCATGACGCTTATTGACATCCTAGGCGGCCCGGAAACACTGGCCGCAATTAAAGAGGAGTTCAGGAGGGGTGGAGGGGGTAAGCAATAGATGATAGAAATAGTTATTGGCTTGAGGAGAACCGGTGGACGTCTATCTGGGTATTGATGTCGGGTCGGTCACGACCAAGTTTGCCGTGCTGGACGCCGATGATGAATTGATGGCCAGCCTCTACCTGCCGACGGAGGGAAAGCCGGTGGCCATGGTACAGAAAGGACTGAGGCAGGTCGGCCAGCAAATGCCGCCCGGTGCGGAAATTCGGGGTGTAGCCACCACCGGGAGCGCCCGTTACCTGGCCGGGGCAATTGTCGGCGCCGACATGGTCAAGAATGAGATAACCTGCCAGGCTGTAGCCGCCGTTCGACATGTCCCCGCGGTGAAAACGGTAATTGAAATCGGCGGGCAGGACAGCAAGATGATTATTATCCGTGATGGGATTGTGATTGACTTCGGCATGAATACGGTATGTGCGGCTGGGACCGGCAGTTTCCTTGACCACCAGGCGGCACGTTTGAACATGAGCATTGAGGAGCTGTCCCGTCAGGCGCTGCTCGGCAGCAAGCCGGTTCGTATCGCCGGACGCTGTACTGTCTTCGCGGAATCGGACATGGTGCATAAGCAGCAGATGGGACATAGCGTCGAGGATATTATTTACGGTCTTTGCCAGGCGCTGGTGCGTAACTACCTGAGCGATGTCGGTTCGGGCAAGGACATACAGTCGCCGGTCGTCTTTCAGGGCGGCGTTGCCTTTAACCAGGGCATCATC
>Ga0315537_1004294_pt1 | contig 10396 bp, 11 predicted proteins | sample SalMarSW160270MG_FD_203091 | JGI IMG/M metagenome (GOLD analysis project Ga0315537, IMG submission 203091) | Salt marsh sediment microbial communities from the Plum Island Ecosystem LTER, Massachusetts, United States - Salt Marsh Sediment SW1602-70 ... | reverse complement strand
TCACATCCAGCAGGGTGTCCTCCACCACCGTGCGCAGGCCGCGAGCGCCCATCTTGTGACGCATGGCCTCCTCGGCCGCCGCCTCCAGCGCGTCCTCGGTGAATACAAGCTCCACGTCGTCCAGAGCGAAGAAGCGCTGGAACTGCTTCACCAGGGCATTCTTGGGCTCGGTAAGGATGGCCATCATGGCCTCCTTGTCCAGCGAATGCAGAGGCACGATCAGCGGCAGGCGGCCCACGAACTCGGGGATAAGACCGTACTCCAGGAGGTCATCAGGTGACACATGGGTGAGGACCTCATCGCGGGCCTTGGCGGCGTCCTCCTGAGGGACGCCCGCTCGAAAGCCCATGGCGCGCTTGCCCGTGCCCAGGCGCTTGTCGATGATTGCGTCCAGCTCCAGGAAGGCGCCACCGCATATGAAGAGGATGTTGGTGGTGTTGATCTGGATGAAGTCCTCGTGAGGATGCTTGCGACCGCCCTGAGGGGGCACATTGGCCATGCACCCCTCGATGATCTTCAACAGGGCCTGCTGGACACCCTCTCCTGATACGTCGCGGGTGATGGAGGGGTTGTAGCCGCTCTTGCGGGCGATCTTGTCGATCTCGTCGATGTAGACGATACCTCGCTCGGCCCGGCCGATATCGTAGTCCGCCGCCCGGATAAGGGGCAGGAGAACGGCTTCCACGTCCTCGCCCACATAGCCGGCCTCGGTGAGGGCAGTGGCATCGGCGATGGTGAAGGGGGCATCGAGGATCTTGGCCAGGGTGCGAGCGAGAAGGGTCTTGCCACAGCCGGTGGGCCCCAGAAGCAGGATATTGCTCTTCTCCAGCTCGATGTCGCCGAGTCGTTCGCTATCGGAGATGCGCTTGTAGTGTCTATAGACGGCCACCGACAGGACCTTCTTGGCCTGCTCCTGGCCCACTACGTACTCACCGAGCTGGTCATAGATGATCTTGGGGGGCGGTACCCGTTGCAGGGCAACCCTAGCGCTGGGTCGCTGAATCATCTGCTCCTGTAGGATCTGTTGGCAGAGCTGAACACACTCGTCGCATATGTAGACAGAGCCGGGGCCATCAATAAGGTGCCGTACCTGCTCCTCGCTCTTACCGCAGAAGGAGCAGGTATGACGTCGCGTTGGGCCTAGGCGAGAACCTTCCATGGCTTAATCGGCTCCTTGTGCAATCAACTGTCTTACCGCTTGCTTAGCACAGACACTCGACCATTCAAATGATCTTTAGGCGGCCTTGGTGAGTTCCTTCCTCTTCTCCATTGTAACAGTACCAGCCTGCGACGCCTCGCGCCGCTTCTCGTAGTAAGCCTTGATGATTTGCCGCTGCCGCTGCAGCCTGGCAACCCAGGCCTCCTCCCAGCCGGGAGGGCCGGCGTGGCCAAAATGAAGCTGCGGCTCCGGCCCCGGCGGACGCGGAAGACCGGCGCGCTGCAGCCTGGCAACCCAAGCCCCCTCTGACTCCGGGGCTGCTTGAACCGGCTGCTCAGCGATGGGAACGGGTCCCTTGAAAGTGATCGTTGACATCTCGCTTGCCTCCTGTCTCGTGAACCTTCTTCGGGTCAGCCTCCTCGACCCAATTACAAGGTACACCCCTGCTTGTAACCTGCCATCTGTGGCATGGCCTAATTTCGCCCTCGATTAAGCACCTAGGTCTGGCCAGGACAAACGCTTATGAGGAACTGGAAGGCCCAGCATTTTCCGAAGGGGGCATCCGCCATTCTCCCTAGGCGATTCCTGCGATTGAAGCGATCATCAGGGAGGGTTATGATAGCCAGTGAGCGTGCGCATGGCTCAGGCCCACCTTGGGAGCATCTTCAATAAGGTGGGCGTTGGTTCGCGCACCGAGGCCATACTTCATGGACCGAGAAGAGGCTGGTTCAGCCTGCAGAACGACCTTGAGGAACCCTCCACCTAGGCCCCATCCCCAGAGGAGGCAGACATGAAGCGGCAGACCACAGGCCCGATATCAGAAGCTGTGCTGAGCGTGGAACTCTGGATTGCGGTGGCCATGTTCTTGGTGGTCATCCCCATGCACTACCCGAAGGAGCTGCTGCCCTTCCTGAACATAGAGGACCCGGGCTCCGTGCTGGGTCTGGAGCGACACGCTATCGAGCGCGTCTTCGTCCTGCTACCCATCACCTACGTGGGCTTTCTCTTCGGGATGAGGGCGGGACTAGCTGCCTCGGCATTGGCTCTTGCCATCATGCTGCCGCGTGCCCTCTTCATCTCCGACTATCGCTCCGATGCGCTTGTGGAGGTGGGTGGCGTCATCATCGCCGGTGCCGTGATCAATGTGGGGTTCGAGCGGATCCGGAGAGAGCAGCAGCGCCGCGAGGAGGCCCTCTCAAAACTGCAAGCGGCTCAAGAGCAGCTTCAGGCGCAGTTCAGAGTGATCCAGATGAATGAGAGGCAGCTTGCCGCCGTCAATGCCATCTCCAATATCGTCAGCCAGTCTCTGGAGTTGCGGGACATCCTGGAGCTGGCCGCTGGCAAGGTAATAGAAGTGGCGAACGTGGATGCCGTTTTGATATCCCTGGTTGATGAAGCGAGCCACGAGCTCGTCCTCGAAACCTATCAGGGAATATCTGAGATAACCGCTGCCAGCTTGAAGAGGATGAAGGTGGGGGAGGGCTTCAATGGGCGAGTGGCCCAGACCGGCGAGGCACTGGTGGTAGAAGATGCTTCCCATGACCCCAGACTCACAAAGCCGCTGATCGCCCAGGAAAAGATTGTAGCGGAGCTTATTGTCCCTTTGGAGTCCAAGGGGAAGGTCTTGGGGACGCTTTGTGTGGCCACGCGTCACGCCAGACAGTTTGCCCCTGAGGAAACAGATCTGTTTTGCGCCAGCGGCAAAGTCATCGCCATCGCTGTGGAGAATGCTCGCCTCTATCAGAAGGAGCGAGAAATCGCAGCATGGCTTCAACAGTCGGAAGAGAGCTACCGAGGCCTGTTCGAGGACGCTACAGAGGCGATCCTCTTTCATGACTTAGAGGGCGTGATCATCGCCGTCAACAGGGCCTGTGTCGAACTTATCGGCTATTCCCGAGAAAACCTTGTCGGCATGAATGTCAAGGACTTCCTTTCGGGAGAGGGTCTCAAGCAGGCCAGAGAGGTGAGACGCAAGCTGCTCCGGGGCGAAGCTTTGGGCGGGCCCTATGAACAGGGGTTGAAAAAGGAGGACGGGTCGGAGGTCCGGCTCAGGCTGAGCGCAACCCTGATTACCAGGGATGGCCACCCCAAGGCTTTTCAAGTTGTCGGTCGAGATATCACCGAAGGAAGACTCACAGAGAAGAACTCTTAACTATTCCTGCTGCCGGCGCTGGGCGACCGGCCAGCGGGAATCCCCACCTTGGCGGAGAGGACGCGAGTTTGGGAGGCGCGTGAGGCACATTAATGCCTAGGCCCTTTTTGCACCCGGCCGATGTCATCGTCTGGTTCCTCCTGAGGACGGCGTGGGCGTAGCCACGACCTCCGGCGTTCGGAGTTCCGTCTGCAGTCGCTTGCTTGCCTGCTGCGCTGCACAGGAGGTCTACCGGGTGAATCGTCAAGCCGCACGTTCGCCGGGGGCGTCTGAGGTTCGCTCATGGCCCCAGTAGCGCCCGATGATCTCGCGCTGCTTGGCTAGCCTGGCTGTCTGTTCCTCTTCGCTCTCCTCGATTCTCTGGGCCTGCCTCTCCACTCTCAGCAGATGAACCCTGGCCACCCAACCCATCTTCATGACCTTGTGAGTCACGAAGATGGTGGTCATTGGAGTGTCCACCTGCGCCACGCAGTCGTACAGACCCTCGACTGGTTGGACGGCTTCGACCTCGGGCAACGCCAGCAGCTCCTCCATCTGGCTCTTGAGGCCGTTCCGCCTGATTTCCTCTTTGGCCTTGACCAGCAGATATGCAGTAGTCATTTCGCACCTCCTGAATCTATGGTAGACGCCAGCGCGGCCCCCTCCATCGGGATAAAAGCCTAGCTTCAGTCAGCAAATACCTTACGAGGAAAGCATGAGGCCAGAATCGGCGTGCATCGGCCAAAACACCGACCGATTGCCACCTTGCGCGAGCAGTGAGTTCCGCTATCGTGAAGATGATCGCCAGCGCTGGCAACTGGGGCAAAAAGCAGGACCGCCCTCAATAGGGCGGTGGCTAGGTCAGTTTTCCTGGCACTGACCTCCTGCCGAACGCTATCGTGTGGTTCCATGAGGAACGTCAGTGACTGCCATCCAGGCGAATCGCTAGGTTCTGCCTCACCTCTGACCAGAGGAGCCCGGCGTGTCAGGGGTGCAGTCCTTCTCGAAGTGAGCCCTGATGGTCTCCCGCTGCCGCTTCAGTCTGGCCAGCCAGGAGCGCTCCGCGCCGGCAGGCTCAGCATGCCCAGGATGGAGCTTCGGCTCTGGCCCCGGCGGGCGCGGAAGCCCAGCATGGTAGGCCTTGATGATCTCCCGCTGTCGCATCAGCCTCGCCGTCCGAGCCTCCTCCGTCTCCAGAGCTTCTTGAACCGGCTGGTCTACCCTGAGTACGTGCACACGCTCCACCCAGCCCTTCGCCATAATCTTGTGGACCACGAAGATGAGCTTTACCGGCGCCTCCACCCTCGCCACACAGTCATACAGGCCCGATACCGGCTCCACGCACTCCACCTCAGGCAGCGTCCACAGGTCCTCGATCGCCTTGAGATACCCGTTGTTCCGGACAGCCTCCGACGCCCTAATCAGCAAATAAGCGCTAGTTGTCATCTTCCCTGCCTCCTCTCGGCTGGACCTTGTCCAGGCCGATCTCCTTGACTTGACTCTAGCGTACACGCCTACCAACCACCTGCCATCCCAGCCAAGGCCTAATCTCCCCTTGGAGAAAGCACCTGGGTCTGTCCTGAGCAAATACCTATGAAAAGCCACGCTCCCTCCTACGGCCCTTCAGCAGCGGCGTACGCCATTCTGCCTACGCCGTACTGCCGATTGAAGCCACCATCAGCTGGGGTTATGATAGGCACTGACTGAGGTGCCGGAGGAGAGCCCCATGGATGAGAGGCGACATGAACAGGCACTCCCTACAGGGCAGAGAACCGGCCGTTCTGGAGCGTGACCATCTCCAGCAGTTGCTTGATAGCCTCGGGAAGAGAGGCTATCGGGTCAGGGGGCCAAGGGTTCGCGACCGTGCCATCGTGTACGACGATCTGACCTCCCTTGCGGATGCCCCCGTCGGATGGACAGACGAGCAGGACGGCGGCACCTATCGTCTCAAGAGACGCAATGACGAGGCGATCTTTGGCTACGCCGTCGGCCCCGACTCTTGGAAGAAGTTCCTCCACCCGCCGGTCGTGCGCTTATGGCGGGCCAAGGCCGGCGGCAACGGCTTTCAGATGATAGAAGAGGATGAGCGAGTACCCAAGTCTGCCTTTATCGGTGTCCGGCCGTGTGAGATCCACGCCATCGCCATTCAGGACAAAATATTCTTGAGCGGAGAATACAGGGACCCCTTCTATCAAGCACGGCGCCGAGATCTCTTCATAGTGGCGCTCAACTGCGGCCATGCTGGCGGCACCTGTTTTTGCGTCTCCATGAACACCGGGCCGAAGGCGAAGTTCGGGTTTGACCTTGCACTGACGGAAGTGCTGGAGGCAGGCCGCCACTACTTCGTGGCGGAGGTCGGCACGGAGCTGGGCGCAGAGATTCTCCGTGAGATTCCCCATGAAGCGGCAACTGAAGAGGAAAAGGCGGCGGCCGAACGTATTGTGACCAAAACCGCCAGCGAAATGGGCCGCGCAATGGACACGAGGGACATCGAAGGCTTGCTCCACCGCAACTATGAGAACCCGCGCTGGGACGATGTCGCCAAGCGCTGCCTGACATGCGGCAACTGCACGATGGTGTGTCCGACCTGTTTTTGCACCACTGTGGAGGATCTCACCGACCTGACAGGCGAGCACGCCGAACGCTGGCGCAAGTGGGACTCTTGCTTCACCATGGACTTCTCGTACATCCACGGCGGTAGCGTCCGCGCCTCACCGATGGCCCGCTATCGGCAGTGGATGACGCATAAGCTGGCGGGTTGGATTGACCAGTTTGACACATCGGGCTGTGTGGGTTGCGGGCGCTGTATCACCTGGTGCCCGGTTGCCATTGATATCACCGAGGAAGTCAGGGCAATCCAGCAGAGTGAACAAAGGAGCTAGGAGAAAGGAGGGGATGGGTGACCATGGAGAACCTTGAACGTGTCCTGACGGAACACCCCTTCTTCAAGGGGCTGAACAAGCGTTGCCTTCAACTGCTTGTCGAGTGTGCATCCAATGTGCGTTTTGATGCCGGACAGGTTATCTTCCGAGAGGGTGAAGAGGCCGGTGTGTTCTATCTTATCCGCCACGGCAGGGTGTCAGTAGAGACGTTCGCCCCTAACCGCGGCCCTGTCATCATTCAAACCCTTGGAGAAGGTGATCTTCTGGGCTGGTCGTGGCTCATTGAGCCGTTCCGCTGGCGTTTCGAGGCTCGGGCGGTTGAATTGACACGGGCTATTGCCCTCGATGGGACATGCCTTCGCGGCAAATGCGAAGGAGATCACGAACTCGGCTACGAACTCATGAAGCGTATTGCCCACGTCATCGAGAACCGGCTTCAGGCAACGCGCTTGCAGCTTCTGAATGTCTACGATGGCATTCGCTCTTGAAAGGCAGGCGATGGTGGCGGGTCTCTCCGATCCGATGGTGCCAAGCCCCTTTTGCCTTCAAAGGGTGCGGAAGGAAACATACGATACGCTCACCCTTGAGCTTGAGCCGGCAAACGGCGCTGGCACATTCCCATTTGCCGCCGGGCAGTTCAACATGCTCTATGCGTTCGGAGTGGGCGAGGTCCCGATCTCCATCAGTGGCGACCCTGGCGAACCTCAGACGCTCGTGCACACGGTGCGGGCGGTCGGAGCGGTGACGCAGGCGATATGCAAGCTGAAGCGGGGGGAGGTGCTGGGGGTGCGCGGTCCGTTTGGCAGTCACTGGCCCGTGGAGGAGGCCGCCGGAAGCGACGTGGTGATTGTGGCCGGCGGAATCGGGCTGGCGCCGCTGCGCCCAGCGCTGTACTATCTCCTGTCAAACCGGGAGAAATACGGCAGAATCGCCCTCGTCTACGGTGCTCGAACGCTCGAAGATCTGCTGTACAAGCCTGAGCTTGAGCGGTGGCGCAGCCACCTCGACCTTGAAGTGGATGTCACTGTGGATACTGCCCCAGCCAGTTACCGCGGCAATGTGGGGGTTGTGACAACGCTCATACCCAGAGCTCGGTTTGACCCGTTCCAGGCGGTGGCCCTGGTCTGTGGTCCCGAGGTGATGATGCGCTTCACCGTGCGCGAACTGGAGAGTCGGGGTGTCGACCCCGAAAACATCTTCATCTCCCTGGAGCGCAGCATGAAATGCGGCATCGGTTTCTGCGGGCACTGCCAGTTTGGGTCCACTTTCATTTGTAGAGATGGCCCCGTGTTCAGCTACGCTGAAATTCAGCCATTTTTCGCAAAGCGGGAGATTTAGCATTGCCTCCAAGTCGCAAACCGAAGCTCGCTGTCTGGAAGTTCGCCTCCTGCGACGGCTGTCAGTTGAGCCTTCTCGACTGCGAAGACGAGCTGCTCGCCGTGGCCGGGCAGGTCGACATTGCCTACTTCCCCGAGGCGTCGCGGGCGATGGTGAAGGGCCCCTACGAGCTTTCGCTGGTCGAGGGTTCCGTTACGACGCCCCATGATATTGAGCTGATTCAACAGGTGCGCCGGCGCTCGAAGTGTCTGGTTACCATCGGCGCCTGTGCCACCGCTGGCGGCATTCAAGCGCTGCGCAACTTCGCGGACGTGCAGGACTTCGTCTCCATCGTATACGCTGCGCCCGAATACATCAAGACGTTGGACACATCAACGGCCATTGCTGACCATGTCCACGTCGATTTTGAGCTACGCGGCTGTCCGATCAACAAGGAGCAACTCCTTGAGGTCGTCAGCGCCTTTCTGTACGGACGTAAACCGAACATACCGCCGTATAGCGTCTGCATGGAGTGTAAAAGACGTGGAACCGTCTGTGTGATGGTTGCGCACGGCACGCCTTGTCTCGGGCCCGTGACCCAAGCGGGGTGTGGCGCCATCTGTCCGGCCTATTATCGCGGCTGTTACGGGTGCTTCGGGCCGAAGGAGACGCCGAATACGGATTCGTTGAGCAAGCGGTGGAGCCACCTGGGGGTGAAGGAACAAGACCTGGTGCGGGCGTTCCGTACATTCAATGCATGGGCTGAAGCGTTTCGCGAGGAGAGTGTAGCCCATGAAAAGTAGGATTATAAAGGTGGACTACCTCGCCCGCGTCGAAGGCGAGGGCGCCCTGTATGTCAAGATCAGCAACAACACGGTGACGGACGTCAAGTTCAAGATTTGGGAGCCGCCACGTCTCTTCGAGGCCTTCCTGCGCGGCCGCAACTACAGCGAAGCCCCCGACATCACAGCCCGCATCTGCGGCATATGCCCTATCGCCTATCAGATGGCCGCGGCGCAGGCGATGGAGGACGCCTTTGGGGTCACCGTGGATGGACAGCTCCGTGCCCTCCGCCGACTGATCTTCTGTGGTGAATGGATCGAGAGCCATGCCCTGCATGTGTACCTGCTTCATGCCCCCGACTTCCTCGGCTACGAGGATGCCATTCAGATGGCGAAGGACCATTCGGAGATCGTCCAGCAGGGACTGCAATTGAAGAAGATCGGCAATGAAGTCATGACATTGCTTGGCGGCAGGGAGATCCATCCCATCAACCTGCGCGTAGGCGGGTTCTACAGAGTGCCGACCAAGCAGGAGCTTGCCCCTTTGGTGGACAAACTCAAGTGGGCGCGAGACGCCGCTCTTGAGACTGTGCGCTGGACAGCAACGCTACCTTTTCCGGACTTTGAGCAGGACTACGAGTTCGTTGCCCTGCGCCACCCCGATGAATACGCCATCACCGAAGGCCGACTCGTCTCCAATAAGGGGTTGGACATCGCCGTTCGCGAATACGATGACCACTTCGCAGAAGAGCACGTGCCTTACACCAATGCCTTGCACTCTGTGCTCAAAGAACGTGGCGCCTACCTTGTCGGGCCCCTGGCGCGGTACAGTGTGAACTTCGATAAGCTCTCTCCGCTGGCGCGAGAGGCCGCAGGCGATGCCGGCCTCGGACCCGTCTGTCGCAATCCGTTCAAGAGCATCGTTGTGCGCAGCGTCGAAACTCTTTACGCCTGTGACGAAGCGCTACGCCTCATCGATGAATACGAGATGCCGGAGAAACCGGCTGTGGAAGTTGAGCCGCGCGCTGCCACCGCCTGCGGCTGCAGCGAAGCGCCGCGCGGCACTCTGTACCATCGCTACCGTGTTGATGATCAGGGAGTGATTCTCGACGCGAAGATCGTTGCGCCGACGTCTCAGAATCAGAAGAGCATCGAAAGCGACCTCTGGCAATTCATTCCGAAGCACATGGATCTACCGCCCGATCAGCTCACGTGGCGATGCGAGCAGGCGATACGCAACTACGACCCGTGCATCTCTTGCGCCACGCATTTCTTGAAGCTCCATATTGAACGGGACTGAAGGAATCGCCATGCCGCCCGGCAAATCGGGCACGCTCATCATTGGCCTCGGCAATCAGTACCGGCGCGATGATGCAGTGGGGCTCGTCGTTGCTCGATACCTGAAGGAACAGGCACCTGAGCGTGTGCGGGTTCTGGAAGGAAGCAGCGAGGGCGCGGCACTGATGGAGTCGTGGAAGGACGCTGACGCAGTCATCCTGATCGATGCGGTTCACTCCGGCGCAGAGCCGGGGACCCTTCACCGGCTCGATGCTCACACGCAGCCCATCCCGACGGAGTTTTCCCATTGCTCCACTCACGCCTTCAGCACTGCTGAGGCCATCGAACTTGCGCGGGCGCTCGGCCAACTTCCGCCGCGGCTTGTTGTCTACGGCGTTGAAGGGAAGACCTTCGAGGCAGGCCTAGGACTCTCTCCGGAGGTTGAGGAGGCGGCGCAGAAAGTGGTGGAACGTGTGCTTGGTGACCTTCGGTGTGACCCTGACGACAGGGAATCCTAAGGCCGATCCAGATACCTCAGCATTTGGAGTCCGCAGATGCAGACGAGGTCTTCTCGCCTGACGGTGGCCTGATGAGAAAGACCGGGCTGGAGACTCCGAGCAGAACCCTGTCGGCAACACTCCCATAGGCCCACCTACTGATCCCGGAGCGCCCGTGGGTTGACATCACAATCAGGTTAACGGGATTCTTGTTAGCATAGTCCGCAATCTCATCAGCGGCCTTGCCCTGCAGCACCACTGACCGAACTCTAATCCCCAGACCTTCAAGCCGCTTCTGCACTCCAGCCAGGTATTCGTCACATACAGTCGTGGGCCTGGCCATTTCGTGC
>Ga0315537_1004291_pt1 | contig 10400 bp, 9 predicted proteins | sample SalMarSW160270MG_FD_203091 | JGI IMG/M metagenome (GOLD analysis project Ga0315537, IMG submission 203091) | Salt marsh sediment microbial communities from the Plum Island Ecosystem LTER, Massachusetts, United States - Salt Marsh Sediment SW1602-70 ... | reverse complement strand
GTCAAGAAAATTAACGCTGGGATAGCTGGCGAAAATAAAAGAGGGGCTATAACGCCCCTCTTAAACTCCCTTTGCCAGGAGATAGATAAAGCCTATCGGCGGAGCTGAGGTTAACCCCCACCCCCACCGATAAGCTACTGTAAATTATCTTGCTTAGTTTGAAGCTTCAGACTAAGACGATACTATTAAGACTTTATCCAAACGTCGTTGGTATCATCCCACGCGATGCCGGCGTCAGAGGCTACTGTTCCTATTTCAGTGGCGCTATTTACTTGGCCATAGGAATCAAATCCATAAACAGCATATTTCGTGGCTGCGCTGAGATAATCAGTAGTCAAGTCATCCGAATCCCCGGGCCAGGCTCCGTTATTGTTGGCGTAGTAGGCCAGAGCGGCTGACTCGACGTTGCTTACCTCGGTGTTGGCCGCGGCGACGTTACCGGTGCTCAGGAAGCCGGCCAGGTTAGGCACGATTACCGCTGCCAGGATACCCAGAATGGCCACCACAATCAGCAGCTCAATCAGGGTAAAGCCTTTTTCCCCTTTTCGTAGACCTTTCATAAACCTCCTCATTTCTTTTTCCTCCTTTCTTGGTTATTTGTTCGGGTTATGTGGGCTTAAGTTAGGCAAACTATAGTATATTTAGGTAATTTCATCATATGGTATGAATAGCGGAGGGTCAATAGAGATTTGGTCATAGCCGAATTGGGCTATTACCTTTGTACTGTATTTTGAAGACTGCAGGCTCCAAGGCGGGTAGTGTTGACTTTGGCAGGGGGGAAGGCGCAAAATAGAGGCTAATATGGAAGCCGGTCTTGCCGTCATTTTCGTCTTACTGGGGATGATAGTAGCCAGCTTCCTCAATGTCTGTGCTGACCGCCTGCCGGCCGGTCAATCGCTGGTCTATCCCCCGTCCCACTGCCCGGCCTGCTCACGCCGCCTGGCGGCAAATGACCTCATACCGATATTCAGCTACCTGTGGCTGCGCGGCCGCTGCCGCTACTGTAAGGCTCCCATCCCCCGGCGGGTGCTGTGCGTGGAAATAGCCACGGCGGCGCTGTTCGGCCTGGCTTACTGGCGGTACGGCTTGAGCATCGAGCTTCCCATCGCCCTCTTCTATATCTCGCTCTTCATGGTAGTCTTCGTCATCGATTTCGAGCACGGGCTTATCCTCAACAAGATAGTTTACCCCGCCCTGGTAGTTGCCTTGCTCCTCAGCGTTTTCTTTACCATCTTCCTACCCCAGGTAGGCATTGTTCCCAGTATCGCGCGGGCGGCCATCGGCGGCGGCATTGGTTTTGTCGTCTTTTTCTTGATAGTCATCGTTTCCCGTGGGGGTATGGGCTTTGGCGATGTAAAGCTGGCGGCTTTAATCGGGCTGGCCACCGGCTTCCCGCTGGTAATCGTTGCCTTGCTCATGGGCATGATTCTGGGCGGGCTGGTAGCCGTTATCCTGCTCGGTTTTAAGATAAGAAAACGCAAGGAGGCTATCCCCTTCGGCCCATTCTTAGCGGTGGCGGCGATAGTCACCCTGCTGTGGGGGAGTGACATATTCAGCTGGTATATTGGCCTCTTTTAGCCTCTCTTCCCCACCCCCATATTTATCTTTTCCCGCCCGCCGCCCTTAAGGTAGGGCTAAAGCCCTTTTTACTCCACCCCCGTAAAGGAGAGTAATGAGAGGCAAAGCCTCTTTAGGGTGGGTCAGGGTGGGTAGCTAAACGCCCTCTAAAAATCGGGCAAACCCCCTCTTTACTTTTGCCCACTTGACATATCCTGTACTTAGTTGTACAATCCTCCCACGTGAGAGTACTGGTTGGGGGTGGATGATGCTTAACATCCGCAGGTCAAATATTGAAATAATAGCCGATATGTTGAGGGTGGGGAATAATGGCCATGGTGCGGGCAAGACCGAGATTATGTACAGCGCCAACATGAGTTATGCCCAGATACAGAAGTACCTCGCCTTCCTGATGGACCAGGACTTAATTAACAAGGTACAGGTAGGCAACCCCTCAATAAAGTACCATGTGACCGATAAAGGCACCAAGCTGCTCAAAAGCATTGATGACATAATGGAGACGCTGGGGTTGGGAGAGGGTATCGATTTTTGATGATTAAGGCCTGCTTTTAGGGGGGTAACCCGAGGTCTCCAGAGGCGGTGGTTGCCCCCTTTTTTTAAAAATAATAGGAGTCTCACATGGCAGAGAAAAGGATGTTTATCATTGATGCTGAAGTAGCCAGGAAAGTTGATGAAAGCCGTGGTGAGATGAGCCGCTCCGAATTTATTGACTTCCTCATTGAGGGCCAGCTATCGGAAGATAAAGAATCCAAGCCGGACATGCTTAATCATAATTACGTTACCAAGGCAGAACTGCACCAGTCCCTGCAGGGAATCAAGGAGCTGCTGCGCAGCTTCCTCGAGTTTTTCCTGAACTACGGACTGGAAGTAGGCAAGCACTCGGATAAGAACTTCAACGAACTGAGCCAGAAACTGCAGGAGCTGACCGGCTCCAGCAACAAGACCAAATAATCCTGATTCAAGCAGCCCCATCACATAAGGCAGTTACCCCGAGTAGCGGCGGAAGATAAGCACCGAATTATGCCCGCCGAAGCCGAAGGAATTTGACACCACCGTGTTCACCTTAGCCTTACGTGCCTTGTGGGGCACATAGTCCAGGTCGCACTCGGGGTCGGGGTTATTCAGATTTATCGTCGGCGGTATAACCCCATTATTTATGGTCATGATAGAGACTATGGCTTCCAGAGCCCCCGATGCCCCCAGCAGGTGTCCGGTCATTGACTTGCTGGCTGAGGCCGGTATGCGGTAGGCCAGTTCGCCAAAGACGCTCTTGATGGCGTAGGTCTCGGCGGTGTCGTTAAGCTGGGTGGCTGTGCCGTGGGCATTAATGTAGTCAACCTCATCGGGCCTGATTCCCGCCTTCTTCAGGGCAATACCCAGCGCTTTGGCGGCACCCGCGCCGTTGGGTAAAGGCTGGGTGATATGAAAGGCATCACTGGTAGCGCTGTAGGCCAGCATTTCGGCCAGTATGGAAGCGCCGCGCTCAAGGGCGTAATCAAGGCGCTCAAGTATCAGAACGGCGGCACCCTCGCCCAGAACAAAGCCGTCACGCTCGGCATCAAAGGGCCGGCAGGCATTCTGGGGCGAGCTGTTCTGGGTTGATAGAGCCCGGGCGGCGTTAAAGGCGGCGACGCAGATAGGTATTACCGGTGCCTCGGTGCCGCCGGCGATTATTACCTTGGCCTCCCCGTGTCTAAGGACATCGTAGGCAAGACCGATGGCATCACTGCTGCTGGAGCAGGCCGATGACATGGAGAAATTGGGCCCCTTGACTCCCAGTAACAATGAAATCTGCACCGGAGGTGCGTCACCGGTCATGGTCGGCGCCAGGATGGGGCTTATCCTTCTCGGGCCGGCTTCGCTCAGTATCTTGAATTGCTCAGATACCTTGAGCAGACCGCAGACGCTGCTGCCGATGTAAACACCGGTATCGGCGGTATTGTTGTCATCTATCTTCAAGTTGGCATCTTTCACCGCCTGGAGGCTGGCGGCCACCGCCAGCTGGGTAAATCTATCCATGCGGTGCTCTTCCTTGCGGCTGAAGTAATCTAGGGGGTCAAACCCCTTTACTTCGGCGGCAAACTTGGTCTCAAAAAGTGACGGGTCAAAGCGGCTGATATAATCAATCCCCGATTTGCCGCTGGTCAGGGCTTGCCAGGTCTCGGCAACGTTAAGCCCCACCGCGTTAACAGTCCCCATTCCGGTAACCACTACCCTCTGGTTATTATTAAGCATCTCCGCTGTTCCTCTCTATCGCTTGTTATTGTTGATACGGTTTGATTCGATGAACTGCTCAAGGTCCTGGGGAGTGATGCGGTAACTCCGGCCCAGACGTATGGCGTCGAGCCTTCCCTCACGTATGTAACCGTATATGGTCAGGATATGTACCTGGAGGATACCAGCCACCTGTTCCGGGGTTAGTAAGTTATTATTAGTCTCAGATTGGAACATTCCGTCTCAACTTTACCTTTCTATATTCTGGTCTGGTTGGCTGTAATCTGGTTAGTTTTAGCATAATAGGCTGTTTTGGGGGAAGCTTTTGTCTTCTAGAACTATGTTCTAGCATATAATAACTCAACAGACTATAATTAGGAATAGCCAGTTTCTTTAAGGGCAGGACTGGCTTTAGGAGTAGTAACATGCCAAGGGCAGTTGAGCTTTTGAGGCAGCGCCGAAATGAAGAGCTATGGCAGATGTGCTGTGGCTTTCTTAACCTCAGCCTCGAGCAGTTTATGGCTATCCAGAGGCGGCTTTTGCTGGAGCAGATAAGATTGCTCAGCGGCTCGGCTCTGGGCAGGAAGCTCCTGCACGGCCCCAGGCCGGAGACGGTGGAGGAATTCAGGCGGCGGGTGCCGCTGACCACTTACGCTGATTACTGCCCCGAACTCTTGGAAAAGAGAGAGGACACACTGCCGGTAAAGCCGGCTTTATGGGTGCGAACCTCAGGCAGGTCGGGCGAATATCCCTGCAAATGGGTACCGGTAACCCCGGCCTACGCTCACGAGATGAGCGTAATAATGTACGGCATAGGCATGCTGGCCGGTTGTAAAAAATGGGGTGATGTCTCGGCGCTCCCCAGGTACCCCAATATTGTCTACACCGTAGCCCCCCGCCCCTATGTATCAGGGGCTATGGCTGAAATGTTGGGGTTACAGACCTCAGTAAACTATCTGCCCTCGATGAGACTGGCGGAGAGGCTGTCCTTTGAAGGCAGGATAAGGCTCGGCTTCAAGCAGGCCCTGTCTCAGGGATTCGGGTACTTCTTCGGCCTGTCCATGGTACTGGTGGCGGTTGGTGATAAGTTCAGCCAGTCCTCGAACAAGGTGAATATTCGCCCACTGCTCTCCCGGCCCAGGGCACTGTTGCGCCTGGCTAAAGGAATGGCCAGGAGCAAGTTAGCCCGGCGCCCGATGCTGCCCAGAGACCTGTGGTCAATAAAGGGTATTATAAGCAGCGGTCTTGATAGCTGGGTTTACCGGGATAGAATAAAAGAGCTCTGGGGGCGCTATCCGCTTGATGTTTATAGCAGTACTGAAGGTGGCTTCATCGCCACCCAGACCTGGAGAAGTGAGGCCATGACCTTCTTCCCCTCTCTTAACTTCCTTGAGTTCATCCCGGAAGAGGAGCACTTCAAGTGGAAGCTGGACCACAGCTACCAGCCCAAGACCCTTTTGCTGGACGAGGTAAAGGCCGGTGAGAATTACGAGCTAATTATCACTAACTTCCACGGCGGTGCCCTGGTCAGGTACAGCATGGGGGATATGATAAGGATAACGGCGTTACGGAACGAGGAACTGGGCATTAACTTACCCCAGATGGTCTTCGAGCGGCGGGCTGATGACCTTCTTGATTTTATGGTTGTTAGACTGACGGAAAAGACAATCTGGCAGGCGATAGAAAACACCGGTATACCTTACCAGGACTGGACAGCTAATAAGGAGCCAGGAGAGGCGGTGCTCAATCTCTTAATTGAACTCAAGGGTGGCTACCCTGCCAGCGAAGCTGATGTTGCCACGGCAGTACATGAACAAATAATGACGATGGATAATCCTGACTTCAGTGCTGACTCACCCCTCCGTGGCGATTTTGCCGATTCGATTGATTTCAGAGTAAAGGTAACTTTATTACCACCCGGCACTTTTGCCAGCTATACTGCCTGGAGGCAGGCGGAGGGGGCTGACCTGGCTCACCTTAAACCGCCCCACGTCAACCCCCCGGAAGAGGTGCTTTCACTCCTGCTGGGCAGGTCAGAAACTGAGGCGCTGGCCGTAGGCTAGTATTTTAGTCCCCATACTTTAGTCTGTTTACTTTAGCTACGCTTGACAGTTTGCCTATTTGCGGTAATAATTACCCATATATGAATATCTATGCGCTATTTCCGTTAGTAGCTATAGCAGCCTATATTCCGCTGCTGGCGATAACCATCGGCAGCCGCCCCTGGCAGAGGCAACACCGGCTCTTCACCCTGTTCCTTGTGGCGGCTATAGCGTGGAGCCTGTTTGACTATCTTTCCCGCAGCAACTTCTTTCCATATTATAGCTTCATTTTGTTTAAACTGGTCCTTATTGCCCTAATGTGGATGACAGTGCAGCTCCACTGCTTTATGTCTTCTTTCTACGGCCCGCGCCAGGGACGCTGGCTTCCCCTTGCCTGGGCTTCATTGGGGGCAGTTATCCTTCTAACCGTGCTGGGTTATATTCCCGAAAGCGTTGCTGTTATCGATGGCAAACATTATCCTGCCTATGGCATCGGGATAGTTGTCATGGTTGTTCCCCTCATGGTTCTGGGGGCCAGGAATATATATGTTTTCTGGAAGAGGCTTAAGGTTTTAGACAATCCAAGGCTATACAATCAGATCGTTTCTCTGCTCATTAGCGTCTTCGTCCTGATTGTCTTTCTGCTGGCGGCCCTTATTCCTTGGGGAAGAGAGATTCCCATCAGCCATTTCGGTAACATTCTGGTCGCCTTTATCCTCAGTTATTCCACCATCAGGCACCAGCTGATAGACATCAGGCTGGTATTGCGGCGGGTTTTAAACTGGGGGACGCTGATTATTGCCGGCATCGGCATCTATATACTTTTATTCTTCCTGTTTCACTTGTGGTTCAATTTTGAGCTGCGCCCCATTATGCTGGCTACGGGGTTGGGGGGAACCGCGGTCGTTGTCGTTCTCATTTTCCTGACGCGGGGCGTTTTCCAGCAAAAAATAGACCAGGTCTTCTACTGGAAGACCTATGATTACCGGCAGAAGCTGTCGGATTTTGCCGATAGGATACAGGACGTTTTTAACCTCAAGGAGCTGGGTGGTGAGATGTTACCGCTGATAATCAGGGCGATAAACTGCCGGGGGGCATGTTTGCTTTTCCCGGAAGGTGGAAGCGGAGACTTCGTCCCCCAGTTTATTGAGCCTCAAGGAGAAGCTAACCCCCTGGGTAATCTGAGATTAAGGCAGGACAACCCTGTTGTCCAGTATTTAAGCCAGCAGCGCCGTATGCTAACCATCCAGAACTTAGACATACTGCCCGAATTTCGCAGCCTTTGGGAGAAGGAAAAGGAGGCAATTACCGTTGCCAGTATAGAGATATTTATGCCGGTGATAAGCCGGGATAAACTAGTAAGCATCCTGGTATTGAGCGGAAAGCAGTCGGGCCGGTATTTACTGGAGGACATCAGTTTGCTGGAAGAGATTACCAGCCGGGTGGCGGTGAGCCTGGAGAGAGGCTACCTCTACGAGGAAGCCAGACAGCGGGAGGAGGAGCTATCCCTGATCGGTCATCTGGCCTCAATTATGACTTCCAGCCTGGATATCAGGCAGATATATGACAGCTTTATCCGGGAGCTGAGAAAGGTACTTGATGTTGACTGGGCGGCGATTACCCTGGTAGAAGGGGAGGAGCTTAACCTCCTGGCCATAACCTCCGAGGTGGGCTCGGCATGGCATACAGGAGACAAGCTGCCGCTCAAGGACACGGCTACGGAATGGGTGGTAACCAATAAAGTGCCCCTGCTGGAGCCCAACCTGCCCGAAGAAAGCCGGTTCTGGACGGGTAAATACCACCTCAAGCAGGGGATACAATCGCTGGTATTCCTGCCCCTGATGGTTGGTTCCGAGGCTATTGGCAGCATGTGCGTGGCCAGCCGCCGCACCAACGCCTACAGTCAGAGCCAGGTACAGCTTCTCTCCCAGCTGGCTTCCCGTATTGCCATGTCCATTGAGAACGCCCGGCTCTACGCTCAGGCCGAGCAGAGGGCGCGCATCGACGAGCTTACCGGGCTGTGGAACCGCCGCCATCTCATGGAGCGTATTCAGGTTGAGATTGGCCGCCACTCCCGCTACGGCGGCACCTTCTCGCTGGTCATTTTAGACCTGGACTCATTTAAGGCCTTCAACGACACCTACGGCCATATTGAAGGCGACCGCCTGCTCAAGCAACTGGGCCTTGTCCTCAAAGGGGCGGTGAGGGATGCTGATGAGGCTTTCCGCTACGGCGGCGACGAGTTTGCCATCCTGCTGCCCCAGACCAGTATCAAGGATGCCCACGAGGTGGCTGAGCGTGTTCGTCTCCGCATTACCTCGGAGATTAAGACCGGCAGCGTCTCGATGACGGCCAGCCTCGGCTTGGCCAGCTGGCCCGTAGACGGGATAGCCATAAGCGAGATTATCAGTGCCGCCGATAAGGCACTTTATTACGCCAAGCAGAAGGGCGGTAATCAGAGCCAGGCGGTTCTGGAGATACTATCGCCCTTAGCGGAGCCGCCAAGCAAGGCCGAGTTACCGCAGGACAAGGGTGCCTTCAGCATCATCCATGCCCTGGCGGCGGCGGTGGATGCCAAAGACCATTATGCCCACGACCACTCGCATAGGGTCAAAGACTACGCTGTTGCCCTGTCCCGGGACCTTGACCTGGAGCCGGCGGATATAGCCCGCATAAGTGTTTGCGCCCTGCTTCATGATATCGGCAAACTGGGCATCAGTGATGAGATACTCAATAAAGCCAGCAAGCTCAATGCTGAGGAGTGGGAGATGATTAAATCTCACCCCCAGATGGGGGCCGATATCGTCGGCCATATTCCCCAGCTGTCGGCTTGTATGCCGGGAATCCTGTACCATCATGAGAACTATGACGGCACCGGTTACCTGCTGGGGCTAAAGGCTAACGCCATCCCGCTGGACGCCCGCATTCTGCGGGTGGTTGATGCCTTTGCCGCCATGACCTCGGCCCGCCCTTACCGCGATGCCCTTTCTCAGGAAGAGGCGCTGGAGGAGCTAAAGAAGGGCGCCAGCAAGCAGTTTGACCCGGCTCTGGTCGAGTCTTTTATCGCCATAGTCAAGAACATGCCCCTGGTAACCACCAAGTAACCAGAGGCAGCGAGCTTTATCCCAACCTTTACAAAAACTTCGCAGCTGTACTATTGAAGCTATAACCATTATGTGGTACACTTAAATTAAGTTATGGTCAAGATAAAGGTCTGCATAGTCAGCCCTCAGTCCCTGTTCCGGCAGGGAGTGCGACATTCGCTTTCGGGCATGAGCGGCATAGAAATTATCAGTGAGGCGGAAGCCGATGATGACGCCATGTCAGCCGTGGAAAACTCACTGCCCGACGTGGTAATGGTGGATATTGATACCCCCAACGATAACGGCTTAAAGCTGGCCCGCCAGATAAGGCAGCGCCTGCCCAATATCGGTGTTATTGTGCTTACCTCCACCCCGGAAGACGACCAGCTGTTCCAGGCGATTAAAGCCCAGGCGTCGGCCTATTTAAACAAGGACATCACCGCCGACGAGCTGGTCAGCACGATAAAGCGGACGGCTAAAGGGGAACACCCCATAAACGAAAGCTTTGTCAGCCACCCCAAGGTGGCGGAGCAGGTCCTGCATCACTTCCGAGAGCTTCCCCTGGGGCATGGAACCGAAACCTTCGTCTCGCCGGTCACCGCCCGGGAGCAGGAAATACTTAACTATATGGCCAAGGGCTATCTCAACAAGCAGATTGCCCTGGCTCTGGACATCAGCGAGCAGACGGTCAAAAACCACGTCACCTCTATCCTGCGCAAGCTCAACGCCAACGCTCGCACCCAGGCAGTGGTAGAAGCGATAAAGCACGGTCTGGTCACTATCAGCTAGAAATCGGTAGGTTATGGTCAGTTTACTCACCCGCAACTTCAGGAAGGCGACCTCGTGATTAAAGCGGTATTTTTTGACCTCTACAACACGCTGGTCGGCTACGACCCGCCCAAGGAAGAAACCGAAGCCAGGATACTCAAGGAGCTGGGCGTAGAGGTAACCCCCGAATCTTTGCTCCGCCCCATCATGGCCGCCGACGACTTTATCTATCAGGAGCACGCCCGTTACCCCATAGGCAAGCGCTCTAAAGAGGAGACGGTGGAGCTCTACACCGAATATCACGGCATCGTTCTCAAGCAGGCGGGGATTGAGGCGTCCTGGGAGCTCGTCACCGGCATCTTAAAGAAGTGGCTCAAGGCCGACTACAAGATGGTGCTCTTTGACGACGTCGTCCCCACCCTCACCCAGCTTAAAGAGCGGGAGCTGATTATAGGGCTTATTTCCAATGTTGACCGCGATATAACCCCCCTCTGCCAGCAGGTGGGTCTGGCCGACTGGTTGGGGGTGGTGGTCACCTCCCAGGAGGTGGGTTTCAACAAGCCTATGCCCCAGATATTCCGGGCGGCGATGAGAAAGGCCAAGGTCAGGCCGATAGAGGCGCTCTATGTCGGTGACCAGCATCAGATTGACGTGGTGGGGGCTAACGGGGCCGGGATGCTGGGGCTGCTCATTGACCGCAACGGCTTCTTCGAGG
>Ga0315537_1004287_pt1 | contig 10406 bp, 10 predicted proteins | sample SalMarSW160270MG_FD_203091 | JGI IMG/M metagenome (GOLD analysis project Ga0315537, IMG submission 203091) | Salt marsh sediment microbial communities from the Plum Island Ecosystem LTER, Massachusetts, United States - Salt Marsh Sediment SW1602-70 ... | reverse complement strand
ATCAGACGAAGTATTCTGAGGAGGATCTTGTGTGGGCTTACGGCGATCCTGTCTACCAAGGCGCATACGTGTTTGATATATCTCTAGACCAGGGGCTCCAACTCAAAGGTAGAATCACCCACATTGATGATCCCTCTGAGCTAGAGCAGGGTTACTACTACTATTACTCTCCCTTCTCAGTGGAGAGGTCTCTCTACATAGGCGATGTTCTCTACACTATCTCGCAAGCTAAGATAAAAATGAATAGCCTGGAGAATCTCGATTACATCAATGAGGTGGGACTTCCATACACAGCTTGGACGTCTCCCGAGTACCCGCCTGAAGAGCCCCGGGTCGAGGAACCGGCTCCGCCTCAGGATGCTCAATCTGGAGATGCAGAGCTTTTAAGTGACCAAATTTGAACTGAGAAGCAGAATGGAAAATCCAGATATTCTTAGGAGGTGAATGAAATGAAGGGATTGATAGTTATGTTAGTCCTGGTGCTCCTGCTGCCACTGATAGCCTCTATTCAGATGGGTCAGCCAGTATCAGGCGACGTGCTCCAATCAGATAAAGAACGGATAACATCCCCGGATGCCACTTCGAACGAGCAAGCATTACTGGTTGAAGGAAACAGTGCTTTCGCTTTTGAGCTTTATCAAGCTCTTAAAGGGAAGGAGGGTAATCTTTTCTACTCTCCTTATAGCATCTCATTGGCGCTGGCGATGACATACGCCGGAGCGCGCGGCCAAACTGCCCAGCAGATGGCTGATACTCTTCAATTCATGCTTGAACAAGATAGGCTGCACCCAGCGTTTAACTGGCTCGACGCAGAACTTGCCAGCAGAGGCGAAGGTGCTCAAGGCAAGGACGGCGAAGGGTTCAGGCTGAACGTTGTTAACGCCATCTGGGGACAAAAGGATTATGAGTTTCTGCCTTCCTTCCTCGATGTCCTGGCCGAGAACTACGGTGCCGGACTGAGAATACTGGACTTCATAAACGAGGCGGAGAAGTCCCGCCTTACCATCAACGAGTGGGTCAGCGACCAGACGGAAGGTCGTATCGAAGACCTCATTCCGCAAGGCGCGATTGATGCACTGACCCGCCTTGTGCTAACCAACGCTATCTACTTCAATGCTGCCTGGGAGTACCCTTTCGATGAAAACATTACAGCAGATGGCCCGTTCTATCTGCTCAACGGCGGGCAGGTAACAGTGCCGATGATGAAGCAGACGGAGTCATTTGGCTACACCAAGAAGGAAGGATACCAGGCGGTCGAGCTGCCATATGATGGCGATGAACTCTCCATGGTGATTCTACTTCCTTCGTCCGGAAACTTCGAGGCCTTTGAAGAAGGACTTCAAGCCCAGCAGGTCAATGACATCATAAACGGTCTGCAACTCACCGAGGTGGCTTTGACCATGCCCAAGTTCGAATTTGACTCTGAATTCAGGTTGAAGGATACGCTGGCTGAGATGGGCATGCCGATTGCTTTTTCTGGTGCTGCAGATTTCTCCGGAATGACCGGGAGTCCCGAGCTGTGCATATCAGAAGTTGTGCACAAGGCATTCGTTTCTGTGGACGAAGCTGGCACCGAGGCGGCGGCTGCCACCGCAGTGATTATGAGACTGACAGCGGTACCCGAACCTCCTGTACCAGTCACAATAGATCGCCCTTTTATCTTCCTGATTCGCGACATTGAGACGGGCGCTATTCTCTTCGTCGGACGTGTCCTGAATCCCGGTGCTTAAGTAAATGCCGCCTGTATTGCACGAGGGCTTGGACTGTTCAATCTGGAGGTGAAATGGTTCTGAAATGGCTAAATTTGAACAGAGGAGCACAATAAACAGTCTGAATATCTATAGGAGGTGATCGAGATGAAAAAGGCATTGATATCATTCTTAGTCGTATTGTTGATACTCCCAGTGATAGCCTGTAACCAGCAGGTAGCAGGTGAATTACTGATGTCGGACAAACCACGAGAGACATCCCCCAATGTCAGCGAAGCTGACCTGGCTCTGCTGGTCGAAGGGAACAGCGCATTCGCCTTCGAGCTCTATCAGGCGCTTAGAGATAGAGAGGATAACAAAGACGATAATCTTTTCTACTCTCCATATAGCATCTCAGTGGCGCTGGCGATGACATACGCCGGAGCGCGTGGCGACACCGCAGAGCAGATGGCCGCTACGCTTCAATTCATGCTTGACCAAGACAGTCTGCACCCGGCATTTAACTGGCTCGATGCAGAACTTGCCAAAAGGGGTGAAGGTGCTCAAGGCCAGGATGGAGAAGGGTTCAGGCTGAACATTGTCAACGCCATCTGGGGACAGAAAGATTACGAGTTCCTTCCCGACTTCCTCGATGTCCTGGCCGAGAACTACGGTGCCGGGCTGAGAATACTGGACTTCATAACGGAGACGGAAACGTCCCGCCTTGCTATCAACCAGTGGGTCAGTGACCAGACGGAAGATCGCATCAAGGACCTTATCCCACAGGGCGCCATTGATGCTCTGACCCGCCTGGTGCTAACCAATGCCATCTACTTCAATGCTGCCTGGGAGTATCCTTTCGATGAAGACATGACAGCAAACGGTCCGTTCTACTTGGTTGACGGCGGGCAGGTCAGCGTGCCGATGATGAGACAGACGGAGTCATTCGGCTACACCGATGGGGAAGGATACCAGGCAGTTGAGTTGCTCTATGATGGCGGTGAGCTGTCCATGGTGATTCTACTTCCTGCGTCTGGAAACCTCGAGGCTTTTGAAGAAGGACTGCAGGTCCAGCAGGTCAATGACATCATAAACGGTCTGCAACCTACTGAGGTCGCCCTGACGATGCCCAAGTTCGAATTTGAGTCTGAATTCAGCTTGAAGGATACACTCACTGAGATGGGCATGCCGATTGCTTTTTCTGGTGATGCGGATTTCTCTGGGATGACGGGTACGAGGGACCTATCCATCAGTGCAGTGCTACACAAGGCTTATGTCTCGGTGGATGAGGCAGGCACAGAGGCGGCAGCGGCCACCGCAGTAATCGTGGGAGAAACAGCAATGCCCGGCCAGTCAGCCGAAGTCACCATAGACCGCCCCTTCATCTTCTTGATCCGCGACATCGAGACGGGTGCCGTTCTCTTCATCGGGCGTGTCCTCAATCCCGGACCATAGGTAAATGCTCCCCGTGCTGCGAAAGACCTGTTGATTGGTCTGCAATATACAAGGGCTGGATATCCGGGCACCGGGAGAATCCAGCCCTTCCGATTCCAGGGATAATCGCAGTTCATCACCCTACGTTCGCCCCTTTCCTCTTTGCTCGTTTCTGGGCAACCCAGTGAGACGTAAGACAACATCGGTCCTTACGAAAGTGGGATTACCAATGGGTGATTGACGGGGCAGCAATCGAGTCTTAGACTACATTCAGTTAGTCTTAGGGGGCGTTGCGTATGCCTGTGAAAATAGATGGTCGAATCTATTATAGGACTGCTGAAGTCTGCCAGATAGTTGGCATAGGTAAGAGCACGCTATTCCGCTGGATCAGGCAGAACGTCGTACAGGATGCCGAATATAGAGATAGGAAAGGGTGGAGGCTATTCGCGGAGCATGAACTGCATAGCCTTGAGGCAGAGACCAAAAGGATTCAGAAGAACCATGCGGGCAAAAATGTTGGGAACACCGTCGATATTGTTGTGTAAGGAGTCTCAATGATAGTACTGAGAGACAAATTCAAGGGGGTGTGTTGCGGCGACTACCATGATTAAGAGTCAGCAAGCCAGAAAGGTGGTAGGCAAAGATGGGGAACAAATGATCGAGGTTCCCGCCGAGGTCAGCAAGGAAGAGAGGGATTCTCTGGATGAGTTGATGGACCAGGCCCAAGCGGCCTATGAGTCATATCTGCAGGCTCAGAAAAAGGTAGCGCTGGCATATCAGGAACGCCAGCGCCGGGTGGAAGAATCCTTTAAGGAAATTGAAGAGCACGCTGCTAAATTGTGCGCGGTAGCCATAGAAAAAGCCACCCGATCCTTGGAAAAGGCTGAGCAAGAAGCAGAAGGAATGTATGAGAAGGCGAAACTGAGTGCTGCGCAGGCTTATCAAGACAGTCTGAATGAGGCATTAAGAGTACGCAGAGAGACCGTCGAGCAGGCCTGGGAAGAAGCGAGAAGAAACTCAGAGAGAATCTGGAAGATGTTTCAGGGTGAAATCAAGATATAGAATCATGAAGTCGTATCATGAAATGAAACGGAACCGACGCGTTGCCTTGATACTCCTGCCATCCTCGGATCTCTGAGAAAGGTGGATGACATTATGATTATTATGGGTAATACTGCCAAAGATGATGTGATTGTGCTAGGCGGGCATGAGTTCAAGCGAGTGAAGAATGGACTAGATGAGGCTCAGGTAACATCCTTCATTAGCGAGCTTATCAACGAGCGAGACAAACTGGCTCAGTCCCAGGATCACGTGGCGTCTCTTAACAGGCTTGCGGAGAGGGCCATTGTCGAAGCAGATAAGCTGGCTATGCAGATCAAGACAGAAGCTGCGGAACAAGCTAAAGCTGAAAGTGCCGCCATCGTAGATAAGGCCAAGGAACAAGCTCGACAGATGGCGGAAAAGAAGATAGCTGAAGCTGTAAAGCTTGGTAACGAAGAGGCTAATGCAATCAAGGCCAAAGCTGAGAAAGAGGCATCACTGCTACTAGAGAACGAGAGAAACAAAATCCGGGGGCAACTGCGCAACCTTATAAATCAACAATCCGGCTATTTGCTGGAAGAGCTGGAACGCCTTAAGCAACAGGCAGCGGCGATCCAGGCAGATTTTGACAACAGACCGCCTGAATTTGGAGAAGAGAAGAGCACTGGACCCGTCGAAATCGGCCAAAAAAGAGACGGCTCAGCAGCGAAAATTGCTGAACAGAGAGACACCATGGTTACGGAAGCGAGCAAGAAGACAGTTGGCGAGTCCCCGCACCAACCGGAGCCAATCTGGCGGGCCACGGACGACGCTGAAAAGAACTTCGAGCCTTTGGAACTACTTCGTATGGGAGAGCAGCCAGAATCGGGCAAGCCGCAATGGGAAGTGGAAATCTTGCCTCCGTTTGAAATAGCCAAAATCATGGAGGTCGTGTCCTTCCTCGACCAGTTGCCCGAAGTTGCCAATACTGAGATGATTGTACCTCAGATTGATGCGCCTTTAATTCTGGTCTTCCTGCGTAGGCCCATAAATGTTGTTGATGTGCTGCAAAAAGTTCCTGCTGTGGCTTATGTTGAAGACGTGACGTCCAACATAGCTGCTACCAATGGCAAACCACGGAAGGTTCGCATAAGCCTCTCAGGGGACAAAAAATCATGAGATAAAGAAAGAAGCGATACGCGTCTCTGCGACGATAAGTTGTATTTCTCGGGCCATCACTAGATGAAAGGTTACTATTAGCACAAGATGCACCTAGGTTTGCATCATGATTGGTAGCTTGGCAAATAAAGACGTGCATCGTTCCGATTGTTACCCTGAAATATAAAACAGCGAGTGGCTTCAGGAAGCAATCTCTGCGGAGGTTTGAACCTCAATCGCTGTTTCCGGCTGATCCGCTAGCTAATTCCCGAAAGGGGATTCGAGTCGGCCCTCAGCGGTGTCAGGGAATTCACTAAAGGACATTCAGGATTTCCCCGCCTTCGTGCTATGATTGGGGGGATTTTTTGGCAGGAGAGGTCAGGAGTTGGTGATAGCATTTGAGGCACGATGCAGCACTACCGCTATGGGGATAATGCCTCACACAGATGTTGAGCGAGCGCTGAACCTTGCCTTAAGCCTGGATATCCCGTTCTGGCCCCAGCTTCCCAAAGTGAGCCTGTATGAAGACATGTATGTTCAAGCATCACAGAATTTCCCTGGTGTCGCTATAGACTTTGACAGAGGAAGGCTTAGTTTCGACACTGCCCGATTTGAACAAGAACTCGACGGGTATTTTGTAAAAATGGATGTCCCAGAGACCTTTGCCCTCACCGCCGAGTATTCCGCAGTATTCCACAAGTTTCTGTCTAAGGACCTTCAAGGTTATAGAGCTATCAGAGGGCAGAATATTGGTCCCGTGAGCTTCGGCTTCAAGGTACTTGATGAGAACCTTAAGCCAATCATTTATAACGATGAGGTAAGAACTGTTTTGTTTGATTTTGTTCAGAAGAAAGCCAACATCCAGTATCGGGCGCTCAAGGAAAGGAATCCCAATGCCTTTGTCTGGCTAGACGAGCCGGGGTTGGGTTACGTGTTTAGCGGTCTTTCGGGATATAATGAGCAACAGGCTAAAGAACACTACTATGATTTTGTCGAAGGACTGGAAGGTCCCAAAGGGGTGCACCTCTGTGCCGAGGTGAACTTGCCCTATTTGTTGGAGCTTGGGGTGGAGATTTTGTCCTTTGATGCCTATCAAATTGGGTTTATGCCCAAGGAATATGCCGGTAGCGTGGCTGGATTTATCCACAAGGGCGGGATCATCTCGTGGGGCATTGTCCCTACTGAATCCACAGTCCTGGCAACGCAGACGCCGGAGACACTGGCTGGGACACTTTCAGATTACTGGAATGTAATCTCGGAGAATACAGGTTTGTCCTTGAACCAAATTGCGGTGCAAGCATTAGTGGCACCCGCTAGATGCTGTCTGAGCGATGTAGGGCAGAGCAGTACCACGGATAAGAAGGCAGGCGAATGCCAGATCTTCAGCTCCGAGGAGAAGATAGTGGAAAAGGCATTTGCCTTCTTGCCTGAGCTGTCACAGATACTGAAAGATAAGTATGGCGTATGAAGAGGAGAGTAATATGAGAGTACTGGGGATTATGGGCAGCCCACGGAGGCACAGCAATACCGAAATCCTTCTGGATAAGGCGCTGGAAGGTGCCAGGGAGGCTGGAGCCGAGGTCGAAAAGGTGCTGGTCTCGACGCTCATAATCTCCCCGTGCTTGGAAATATATGCCTGTTTCAAGGACGGTAACTGTAGCATTAAAGATGATATGCAAACGCTCTATGATAAGCTTCTAGAAGTAGATCATATCGTTTTTGCTTCACCGATATTCTTCTATGGTATTACCAGCCAGGCGAAAGCCGTAATAGACAGATGCCAGGCGCTTTGGGCAAGAAGACATGTGCTGGGTATGGGCAAGGAAGATAAACGAGTGCGGAGGGGGGTGTTTATCTCGGTAGGCGCTACGCGAGGTGAAAAGCTTTTTGATGGCGCAGTGCTCACGGTGAAGTATTTCTTTGATGCTATAGGTGTGAAATATTCTGGCGATTTATTAATCAGGGGAATTGATAACAAAGGCCAGGTCGCGGAACATACCGAGCTTCTCGATGATGCGTTTCGCCTTGGTCAAGAGCTCATCCGCGGAAGTCAAGATAGACCATGAAGGCGATAGTAGTTGATAACCTGACCAAGGTGTTTGGTCATCTTGTTGCCGTAGACCATATCTCGTTTGAAGTCGGAGAGGGAGAGATTTTCGGCTTTCTTGGTGCTAATGGAGCCGGCAAGACCAGCACCATCATGATGCTAGCGACGGCACTAAATCCCAGCTCCGGGATGGCCACTGTCTGTGGGTACGACATCGTCAGGGAGCGGGATAGAGTGAGAGAGTCAATAGGCATCGTCTTTGAGGAACTGAGCTTGGATATCAATCTGACGGCGCGAGAAAACCTGGACTTCCATGCCAGTCTGTATCACCTGCCCAGAAAAGTGAGAGATGAGCGAGTATCGCAATCCCTTCACTTGGTCGGGTTAGAGGACAGACAAAATATATTGGTGAAATACTACTCTGGCGGCATGCAGCGTAGATTGGAGATAGCTAGGGCAATGCTAAATTCCCCCAAAGTTCTATTTCTGGATGAGCCAACTCTGGGGTTGGACGTTCAGACGAGAAGGCTATTGTGGGACTATGCCAAGACGGTGAACAAGGAATCCAGTACCACTATATTGTTGAATACTCATTATGTTGAGGAGGCGGACTACCTCTGCAATAGAATAGCTGTACTAGAGCATGGAAGGATCGTGAAGGTGGATACCCCCAAAGCACTAAAAGATTCATTAGGCAGCAGCGTGCTTTCGATCAAGTTTCCCCAGGGCGCACGTGCCAGTGAGTTTGCGAATTTGCTCAATGGAATGAGCTGGGTCAAAAAGGTTGATCAGCACGATTCCCAACTGGAGTTAAGCGTAGGAGACAGAGGTATGAAGATACCCGAGGTCGTGAGATTAGCACGGACGCACGGATTCGTTATTTCCGCGATAGGAGAACACAAGCCAAGCCTGGAGGACGTTTTCCTGCACTATGTTGGGAAAAAGTTACAGGGTGAGGAACATGAATAGTGTCATAGAGACTGAAGACCTGACCAAAGAATTCGATGGCCTGGTGGCCGTGAATCATATTACTCTGAGCGTAGGGGAGAGGGAGATATTTGGCTTCCTTGGCCCTAATGGAGCGGGGAAGACAACAGCTGTAAAGATGCTGTGCACCATACTCAACCCTACTTCAGGTGCGGCTAAGGTTTGCGGCTATGATATCGCGCGGCAAAAAGATAAAGTCAGAGAGTGCATAGGCATCGTGTTTCAAGATCGAGCCATTGACACATTCTTGACCGGCAAGGAGAACCTGGATTTTCATGCCCGGATGTATCATCTGGACGGGAAGACCAGGCAGAGAAGGGTCGCGGAGGTGCTGGAGCTGCTGGATTTGAGGGGAAAGGAGAACATGAGGATTAGCCAGTGCTCCGGCGGCACCCAGCGCAGATTTGAAGTTGCCCGAGGATTTCTGAACCATCCCAGAGTCTTGTTTTTGGATGAGCCGACCTTGGGCCTGGATGTCCAGGCGAGAAGGAATCTCTGGGATTACATCAAACTGCTAAACGAGAAAGAGGATATAACGATAGTTTTAACTACTCACTATATGGAAGAGGCAGATTATCTCTGTCACCGAGTGGCCATTATAGACCAGGGCCGCATAGTGGCCATCGACAGCCCCGAAAAACTCAAACAAGCAGTCGGTCTAAATTTGATTTCACTGCAAATAGAGGATAGCAGTGGAGCCTTGGTGGATTCCCTGAAGCAGCTCAACTGGGTAAAGAAGATCGAAGCGCGTGATGGCTCACTGGAGCTGAGCATTGATGGCGGCGAAGAAAGAATACCTGAGCTTATCGATTTCGCCGATAATCGTGGACTTGTCATATCATCGGTCAAGTTGTATAAACCCAGTTTGGAGGACACCTTTTTGTATTATACTGGGAAGACTATAAGGGAGGAAGAAGGGAGTGTGAAGGACATATGGAAAGCGTGGATGAGACGGAGCGGAGGCAGGAGATAGCATGAGGGCAATTGAGTCGCGGCGAATCATAGACCCGCTACCGATTTATACCATGTGGCTGCGGGAGATGAAAAGATTTCTGAGAGTGAAGGCCAGGGTGGTTGGTTCACTATTGATGCCTCTCTTCTTTCTGGCCTTTCTGGGATTGCCCTTGAACTCCATAACTGCCAGGCAAATACCCGGGCTGGAAGGCACAAGTTACCTTAACTTTCTCGCCCCCGGGATAGTGGGCATGACCTTATTATTTGCCGGTACCATGTCAGGTGCATCGGTTATATGGGACAAAGAATTTGGCTTTCTAAAAGAGGTCTTGGTAGCTCCGGTGAATCGTTTTTCCGTCATATTGGGTAGAAGTCTCGGCGGCATGACCACAGCCATAATCCAGGCCCTCATTATAGTGGGAATAGCCGTAGCCATGGGAGTCACATTATCAAGTGTGGCAGGATTCTTTTTGGCGCTGGTAGTCATGGTTCTTACCTGCGCCGCATTCACGGGGTTTGGCCTAATTATTGCCACCAAGTTAGGTAATCTGGAAGGTTTTATGGCTATAATGAACTTAATAGTGTTTCCCATATTTTTCCTCTCAGGTGCCTTATTTCCTATTCAATCCATGCCATCCTGGCTGAAATACGTGATGTACGTCGACCCTTTGACCTATGGAGTGGATGGATTGAGGGGTACCCTTGTTGGTATTTCCGCCTTTCCACTCTGGCTCGACTTTACTGTGCTTATCATATTGTGTTTAGCTTTAGCAACATTAGGCTCTTACTTCTTCTCCAAGATGGAAGCTGACTAAGGAAGTGCGGAAGGCTAAGAAAACTGATGCTGATTACGGTTAACTGAAGTATCGTTATGATCTTGCCTAGCTGCACACGCACCAGAAATGGTGTTGCTGTCAAGCGAAAATGTCACCCTAATTGTTTTGCGATTTTGTCACCCTCTATCGTGTGCAGTCTGAAGGACCTGCGCCATGGATGATCCGGGGCAGGCTTGTAAGGACGACCAGGTTTTGTCTTTGTGGTCTTGGCTGCTATACAGAGCGCAAGCTCCCGGGAATCACTTGCTCCAGGTGTAAAGCGGGCTGTACTCCTTACTCTAA
>Ga0315537_1004286_pt1 | contig 10407 bp, 9 predicted proteins | sample SalMarSW160270MG_FD_203091 | JGI IMG/M metagenome (GOLD analysis project Ga0315537, IMG submission 203091) | Salt marsh sediment microbial communities from the Plum Island Ecosystem LTER, Massachusetts, United States - Salt Marsh Sediment SW1602-70 ... | reverse complement strand
TAACCATTGACAGATGGCCTCATAGCAGCCTCGGGCAGCGTCCAGGGTTGGCCGTGGCTATGGTAGCCACGGCTAAAAAATTTGAAAAAACAAACCCAATTTCAAAATAGGCAAATCGAAATAAGTGCATTATTAACAAGGGATTATCGCAGAAATGAGCGATCGGACACTTAGTAGAAACAAACCCAAACAAAGCCAATTTCAGAACAGAAGTCCGATTAATATTTCAGTTGGGCTTAAAAAAAGCCGAAAAAAACGTAAGCCACTATGAACTAAAGGTCTTATGACTTTTACGCAGCAACATAAGTAGGTTTGGGAAACAGTGTTTATTTGAAAGGCGGGCTATAATGCTTTGGTATGTTCTAAATGGACTTTACCTGATTGTATGGTCGGCATTACTGTTGCACTGTTTGGGCCGTCGTGAGTTTTATCCGATAATCGGTCGGAAATGGGGCACGAAGATTTTTTGGCTATTGACCTTCGTTTTCTTCAATCCGTTACTTAGCCTTATATACATAGTCTTCGCAGTTTTGTTTAAACCGCCTAAAATCGATGAGAATCCAAAATCCGTACATTTCGGTTCTGTTATTGCAGTAATATGTGTTGGATTTGTGCTTGTGCTTTTTGAATTGCCCTTTGACGGCTATAAATCTGAACCTGTGGTGATTGTAAGTGATTCTGAAACAGTTGATCAGGACAGTCAGGGGAAGATATTCTTAAGATGCGAGCCGTATCTCGGGACGATAAAAGCCACTAATAAGATTCAGACTTATAGTTCCGTCTCGACCGGAATCAATGCAGGAGTGAGCATACGCAACATTGTGTTTATTAGTTTTAATCCTCATCGTCTGCTCGATCGTGTAGCACGGAAATTTCAGAAGTCTTTAGTCCGGTTACCTTATGTAGAGAAAGTCACATATTATCCGTATGGAACCTGGCCTCAGGAGGGCGGTCTCCTGCCTGATGTTTTTATTACGATTGATATGCCCGAGTTTAATGAGAATAATTTGCTTCATAATCACAAGCTTGATGCGAGAATAGAATTACAGGCCGGCAGTTCAATATTTGGCAGTTCATCTAATTCGTTCGATACCGACAATTGCCCGATAGTACAATTCAATATTGAAAGCGAACTACGACATTCCAGTAAAATGGTGGGAGTGGAAAGTCCAAAGGCCAAATATAGGCTTGAAGCAAATAGTATTTCCGATGAGCTTATAAAATCCGTAAGGAAACAATTTGAGGATTTATTGGACAAGTACGGCGAACTACCTCAACTACCGGCCATGCTTTATGGAACTTACCATGAGGCGCCTGAATTTTCCTTTATTGTAAACGATAATATACGGTGTCGGATATCATGCAGCAGTCTGTTGAAAGATAATGATACAACCTGGCAATTTGCGGATGAACGCCAAACTGATGAGGCGTTAAAGAATTATTATGACCGATTGAAATCTGTTGGCTGGACGGTAGAAGGTCGAGATGATAATTACCTTATAATGCGGAATGGTAGTGAGCGTATTCACTTATATCGCCAGCGGCGCAGTTATGTCGGAACAGGTCAAAACGTCTCCGGTGTTTCAAAAAAGCCGATTTTCAAAGCTCCAATGGTTGCCCGTTATGAATCGTGCTGGGACCGGGAGCGGATACGGAAGGTAATAGATAATCTGCTGGATATCGATGTAGGTATAAAAATTCTGCTGGTCTTTAAGGAACATTTTCAGACACCGGAGCAGTGTGAGCGTTTGTGTTCTTTCATCGAACAAAGTTCCGCCCATATGCTGGATGGTTATCTTGTTCTTACCGAATTCTGGATAAATCGCGGCGAACCTGAAAAAGGCCGTGAGACGCTTATGCTCGCTCGGGCAGTGCAGTATGCGGAAAAGGGTGACAATGTCAAGGCTCAGGAAGTTGAGAATCTGGCGGAAAAGCTTGGTGATGAGAGTTTAGCTGAAGTAGCGGTCACTGAAGAGACTTTTCGTGAAATAGGATTTATAAACGTCGAAGAAATTGATGGCAGGATGACGGCCGAAAGAGAGCTGGATGAGCCCTTATTGTTTTACAAGTTTCTTGAGGATGGGGAACTTCAAACTTTGACATTGCGGGTTATAAATTCGCGGGAACCTTTGCCTTCGACATCCTATCGGTTGCTGACCGTGGAGAAACGTAAAGGAATTTCAAGCTCCAGTGAAAAAGAAGGTACTTTAGGGCCGAACGGTATCTGGATTGCGGAGTCTTATCTCCAAAGTTTGACGGACGAAGGTAAATCTCTGCATTTAAAAATCGAAAGCCTTGAGGATAAAAAATTCCTGTTTACCGTCACAACCGAGGTGCTTTGAAACGATATAATTGTAATATCAAAGCTCTTTGAATGTTTTTGCGTCAAAGATGTGGGGTTTGCATGTTTTACATTCTTTATTTTTTTGGATTAAACGGGATGCTTCTGTGGCACTGGGGTAAAATCCGTTACAGCTAATTTCGAGTTTTCCGGCCCCTTGTAAATTCAGAGAAAATACATCCGTGAACAATGTTGCTGTGCCTGTAGTTGCTGCCGGTGGCGTTATCTGCAGTTCGAGTTCATAACCATTGCGAATTTTTTTTTGGCTGATGACTTTTACATTACCGTTTTGTGATGATGTCGATCCAATCTCGAAATCTTCATCGTAATTGCTGATTACATGAACCTTTTTTGTTATGGATTGTTGAGGATTTATCTGGTGAATTGTTATTGATCTTGGGCTGGTTGCGAATCTCGGCGGTGCATCGAAGGTCCCGCTGACCGTCCTTGTTTCAGGGTGAGACAAGCCGATCTCGAAACGCCCTGTTGAGATTTGTGCAAGCTTTTGAGTATCCACTTTCGGCTGAAGAACAAACTGTCTGGCCGTGACTGATGGATTAAAATCGACGCTTATGCAATTATTGGTTGATTTGAAACTCTCTATTGAAAACGGCTGGTTGTCGAGGCTTTTAATTGTTATCGTTGGGCAATCGGCGTTCGGTCTCATTATTAGAAGTTTCAGGGCCTTCGGCTCGTAATCAACCTTTGCTATAATGTTAGCCTTGATAGCCAGTTCAATTTCGGGATTTGTTTCGTCGTTGCTGTATATATAAAGTGGTTTAATAGTGCCGCCGAGTTGTGTGTCCGAATAGAATCCAACTTTTAATGATCCTTTTTCCCCGGGGGTGTATTCTTTCTTTTCTAATACGAATGGTGTGCAGCCGCAGGTTTGTTCGACCTCAAATATTTCAAGAACATCGTTCCCTGTGTTTGTAAAATTAAATTCACAGATATGAGTTGTTGCAGGGCTGATGTTACCGAAGTTGTGAACCGATTTGTTAAAGGTAATTTTCGGTGTCCCCTTGGTAACGGGCTTAACAGATGTAGGTTGAGATATCGGCCTGGTTTGCCAGGACATCTCGTTGAACCAGTCAGGCTGCTTTTGTTGTGATGTAAGCTGTTCTTCGCAGCCAGACTGCAGCAGTAATAAAGATATGGCAATAAGAGTGAACAGTATCGATTTGTTCGGCTTCATATTCTTGCTTCCTATATAATTTTATGCGACGGAATTTTCAGCCAGTAAATAGGGATATTTCAATTGGCGAATAGGACACCTTGAAACGACGACTTTTCAGATGACCCCCTTCCAGTTATATCGCCGAGTTTTATTATGAATATTTTACAATAAACAGGTGAAAAAGTCAAATCTTTTTTATGAACGAACAAGGGGTCCCATATTTGGATAAATACCGGACCTTTTTGTTTATTTTGCCGGTATTCGGCAAATATGGCCCTTTGTGATAAAATTGAGCTAATAGTCCGAATATTTTAGTTGTTTATTCTTGACGTAAAGACTTTTAATTGATAATTGATATTTCATAATTGGTTATTGACCATAAAGACTGGTTTTGGATCGAAAGGAGGCCATTATGGCAAAGAGGTTTTGTATAGTAATATTCGTAGTTTCATTATTAGTCTTAGCCGGTTGCAGTCAGCCCAATAGCGGAGTAAGTCGGAGATTACCGACCCGAAACAGCCCGACGCTTGGCACGGGTAGCCTGGTTAAGTTAACCGACGCCGGTGAAATCGATATTGTAGAACAGATAGCAGCGAATCGGCAGGCCTATAGGGAAGGGCTTGAGAGGCTGGTAAAGTTTTATACAAGGACCGGTGACAATGAAAAGCTGGACTGGGCGAACAAAGAATTAAAAGCCCTGAATGTCATGCCTCAATATAAGTACATTGTTCCTGTTGTGGCCTCGAAAACTTATAGAGCAACCACTTCTATTCCGGATGCGGACCTTATTTATGAAGATGCCCTGCTGCAGAAGAATCGGGCAGAGAAATATAGTCTGGCTCTTGTTGATAAAGATTTATATCGAATGGCCCTTAGGAAATTCGAGGATCTCATCACGAAGTACCCAAGCAGTGATAAAATTGACGACTCGGCATACCAGGCCGGCGAAATTTCCGAATATTTCAAGGATTACTCGATAGCGCTTGATTATTATCAACTGGCTTATACATGGGATCCTGATACACCTCATCCGGCCAGATTCAGGGCGGCACGTATTTTGGATAAGCAGATGCAGCGCAATGCAGAAGCGCTGGCGCTGTATATCAAAGCCGTTGAAATAGAAGGAAGATATGGTAAAAACAGAGAGTGGAAGGACGTTGCGGAAGAGCGGATAAGAGACTTGCAAAAGTCCGGCCAGGGACAGCCTTGACATAAGTTTGGTGTAATGTGTTTTGTGAGTGAAATTAATTTGCGGGCCTGGATATATGACAGGCCCGTTTTTTTATAAATCCGTTCATTAATATTCCATTTCTTAAAACCGTGCTTTAAAAAAATGTTATCCGAATTCGAGAATAAGATAGCAAATTTTATAAGAGAAAATCAACTTTTTGAAAATTCATCCAAAGTGTTGCTGGCTGTTTCGGGCGGTGCTGATTCGATGGCACTTCTGCATGTAATGCAGTCTCTTAAAATCCATAATTATTTGAGAGTCGATCTGCATTGTGTTCATATCAATCATCTGTTGAGGGCTAAGCAGGCCGAATCCGACGAAGATTTTGTAGTTTCACAGGCGGGCCGGTTAAAATTGGCGGTTACAACTGAACGAATTAACGTGCGCGATTTTGCCCGAAGGAATAAGCTATCGATTGAGACCGCGGCCAGGAAGCTGCGAATGAAATGTCTGCTCGATATCGCCGGAGCCAATGGCTGTAGTCATATAGCAATTGGGCACCAAAAGAACGATAACGCCGAGACCATTCTGCATCGGATGCTTCGCGGGACGGGTTTTCGTGGTCTTGCGGGGATTTGGCCGGCACGAAAATTTGACGAAAAAGTCTGGTTTGTCAGGCCTTTGTTGTGTGTCACGCGCAGTGAAATTATTAACTATCTGAATGAAAAGAAATTGAGATGGTGTGAAGACCGAACCAATACCGATTGTATATATACACGAAACTATATCCGGCATAAGTTACTTCCTGCTATGCAGAAAGACAATGCCGGCTCGCTTGTGGAGCAGTTGTTCGGATTATCTGAATCGGCCCGAACGTTCTATAAAATTATATGTAAATATGCGGGTGACATCCGGTCGAATGTGGCTGATTACACGGGTGAAAAAGTCATTATAAACCTTAAGTTGTTTTCGATTCAGCCGAAACCTGTCAAGATCGAATTGATTCGGCAATCTCTGGCGGACATCGGCTGTGGAGAGAGAGGCTTAACACGGCAACACTATCTGAGAATATTACAATTAACGACACAAAGCGTTACAGGCAGAACGATAGAATTACCGGGCGGATTTGTGGTTCGGCGGGAATATGGAGATTTGATTTTTACTAAATCCCGGGAAAGTGTTTGTAGCGAACAAGTTGATAAAAGTGTCGAACTTCAAATTCCGGGTAAGACGCAATACGGTCAATATCTTATCGAGGCGAAAATATTAAAAGCGGACGAGTACAAATATTTAGCCCCGCAATTCATTGCGGGGTCGGCTATGCGTTTTACAGAGTGTTTTGACCTGGATAAGATTAAACTGCCGTTGGTTGTTCGTTTCAAGCAATCCGGTGACAGGTTTGTCCCGTTGGGACAGAAGGTCGAGAAAAAACTCAGCAAATTCCTTACGGATCAGCGAATTCCTTATAATGCACGGAAAAATGTTCTCATTGTTACCGACAGCGAGAAGATAATATGGCTTTGGCCTGTCCGTATGAGCGAACAAGCAAAGCTTACCGATGGAACCGGGAAAATCCTTCAACTTAAAATAACTGAAAAAAACGGGTAAATTTTATTATAATCTGGAAAACGGATTTTACAGGTTTTGAGATTGATACAATTTATGATTCAGGAAGAAAGAATCAAAACTCTTAATGACAAAAGCCCCAGGGATGGCAAGTACGTGCTTTACTGGATGCAGGCCGCCCAGCGGGTCGAATACAATCATGCCCTTGAATATTCCATCCGAAAAGCCAACGAACTGAAAAAGCCCGTTCTGGTATTCTTTGGCATAACCGAAGATTGGCCGGATGCAAATCAGCGGCATTATTATTTCATGCTCGAAGGGCTGAAAAAAGTTAGCAAAGCACTGTATGATAAAGGTATTCGGATGGTCATCCGGCGGCAATCTCCTGATGATGGAGCGGTGGAACTGGCGAAGGCGGCGGCTTTGGTTGTTGTTGATGCGGGGCAGTTGCGAATTCAGAAAAAGTGGCGACAAAATGCGGCTCGAAAAATAGAATGTCCCCTTTATGAAGTGGAAACCAACTTAATAGTTCCTGTTGAAGTGGCCGGCGATAAGGAGAATTTTTCAGCGGGTACTTTTCGCCCGCGAATAAACAGGCAGCTTGATAAATACCTCGTGCCTTTGAAACATACAAAACCCCAAGTCGATTCGCTCGGTTTAAAATTCAAAAGCTTCGATATCGAAAATATCTATAAGGCTGTCTCGAAACTCGATATCGACCACAGCGTCGATAAAGTGACATATTTCGAAGGCGGTACAGGCCTGGCAAAACGGCGACTGCGTGACTTTTTGAAAAACAAGCTGGATAAGTTCGACCGGCTTCGCAACGATCCGTGCGCTGATTGTATTTCAGATATGAGTCCGTACCTGCACTTCGGGCAAATCTCGCCTTTATATATCGCCCTTGAGGTCAGAAAAACTTCCGGCAAAGGCAAAACTTCATATCTTGAGGAACTGATTGTCAGAAGGGAACTAAGTCATAATTTTGTATATTATAATAACAGGTACGATACGTTTGCCTGTCTTCCGGCGTGGGCAGCAAGGACATTGAATTTTCATCGAGCAGATAAACGTGAATATGTGTATTCGCTCAAAGATTTTGAGCGAGCCAAAACACACGATCCGTACTGGAACGCCGCCCAGAAGGAAATGGTTCTGACCGGCAAGATGCACGGCTATATGAGAATGTACTGGGGCAAAAAAATCCTGGAATGGAGTGTAAATCCTCAGACGGCATATAAGATTGCTATATATCTTAACAACAAATACGAGCTTGACGGCAGGGACCCGAACGGCTTTGCCGGTGTGGCGTGGTGTTTCGGCAAACACGACAGGGCATGGTCGGAGAGGCCGGTCTTTGGTAAGATTCGTTATATGAACGCCAATGGGCTTAAAAGAAAGTTCGATCCCGATGCTTATGTGAAAAAAATCCAGGCACTCGAAGGAGCGTAAATCAAAACATGAAGCAAGTTGTGATAACAGGAGCAACCGGCTTTATCGGCAGGGCCTTGTGTAAAGACCTTTGTAAGGATTACAAAGTAATCGCGCTTTCGCGCGATATTCGCAGGGCCTCGAAGTCAATAGGCGGATTTGCCGAGATCTTCGAATGGGACGGCAGAACAACCGGGACATGGATTCACCAGGCCGAAGGTGCTTATGCAATCATTAATCTGGCAGGTGAGAACGTCGCATCGGGAAGATGGATCCAGTCCAAAAAGGCCGGAATTCTTCACAGCAGGCTCGATGCCACCAGGGCGATTATTTCAGCGATAAAGCAGGTCAATAATAAACCTTCTGTTATAATCCAGTCTTCCGCCATCGGCTATTACGGTTCCTGTGGTGCTCAGCAGCTATACGAGCAGTCGCCGCCCGGCAAAGGATTTCTCGCCGATGTCTGCAGGAAAGTTGAATTCTGTGCCGAGCAAATCGGGAACCTCGGAGTCAGGCTGGTCGTAATTCGGACGGGTGTCGTAATTGGCCCGGACGGCGGGGCGCTGCCGAGACTTAATAAACCTTTTAAGTTTTATCTCGGCGGTCATCCCGGTTCCGGAAAACAATGGTTCTCCTGGATTTCCATGGAAGACCAGGTTGCTGCTATAAGATTTTTACTTGAAAATGACAGTCAGCAGGGCGTTTTTAATCTGACGGCCCCGGAGCCGGTGACTATGAAAATTTTTTGTAAAACTTTGGGCAGGGTCTTGCATCGACCTTCCTGGCTGTTTATGCCGGGTTTCATCCTGCGGAAGGCTCTCGGCGAAATGGCCGATGAAATGCTTCTGTCCGGGCAAAGAGTTTTACCGGATAAATTGCTGGATGCCGGATTCCGGTTCAAACATGAGCAGGTTAAAGATGCTTTAATTGCGGTATTAAATTCAGGGAGATAATTATGAGTTTATCTGAGTATTTCCAATCCACCGAAGGAATCGGAATTCTGGCTACGTGTGATTCTGATGGTAATGTTGACCTGGCTATTTATTCCAGGCCTTATGTAATCGACGAGAACAAGATTGCTTTTAGTATGCTTGATCGGACGAGTTTCTCGAATATCGAGTCTAATCCGAAGGCGGCATATATGTATATCGAGCAGGGCGAAGGATATAACGGCAAAAGATTATATCTGACAAAAACGGGTGAGGAAGCAAACCAACAGCGAATAGAGGAAATTAAATCTCAAAGACCGAGAAAACATCCAGACACCGCCGATGTAGCCAGGCATTTTGTATATTTCGAAATAGATAAGATTAGGCCGCTCGTCGGATAATCTTGAGGATGGTTTTTCCATTCAGTGACAAGTTGTAATTGCGATTATTACTAGAATATAATATCATTCTTCTTTTATGATAAATAAATTTTTCTCAGATTGAACTTCGGAGATTCGAAGATGTATATTATACCTGCAATAGATTTGATAGAGGGACAATGTGTCAGGTTAATCCAGGGCCAATATGACCGCCGGATAAATTACGAAAGCAACCCGGTCAAACAGGCCGAGGCCTTTATCGCCGATGGGGCGAAATGGCTGCATATCGTCGATTTGGAGGGCGCCAAGGCCGGCAAACCAGTTAATACCAAGTCTATATCCACTATAGCGAAATTGGGTAAATTAAAAATCGAGGTCGGCGGCGGCCTGCGTGACGAAAGCTCCATACAGCAGTTATTCGATATCGGAGTCGAGAGGGCAATAATCGGCACTAAAGCGGTCAGCGATTTCGAATGGTTTAGTCAAATGGCGGAGAAGTTCAACGGCAAAATCGTGCTCGGACTCGATTCACGAGGCTCGCGGGTTTCTACCGAAGGCTGGACACAGGATAGTCCGGAATCTCTAATAGAATTTGCAGTCAAAGCTGCAAAATTACCTTTAGCGGCGATAATTTATACCGATATCACCAAAGACGGCATGATGACAGGCCCGAATTTCGAAAGGACCAGGGCACTTGTAGAAGCGGTGCAATTGCCTGTGATTGCTTCGGGAGGTGTCAGCAGCATCGACGATATAAAAAAGGTAGCCGAATTGGGCGCCGCTGCGGCGATTGTCGGCCGAAGTCTTTACGAAGGCACTCTGACACTTACCGATGCCATAATAGCAGCAAAAGCATAAAACCATTTCTCGTATTCACTTTTATAAAGAACTTATGCCAATTTGAGCTCGAACCAAATTGGGTTTGTTTTCAATTTTTTCTATTGTCTTCTGTCTCCTGTCTTCTGCTGTTAAGGATTGGCTTTGTTTGGGTTTGTTTTTACTAAATGTCCAATCGCTCATTTATGCGATAATTCCTTGTTTATAATGCACTTATTTCGATTTGACTTTTTTGAAATTGGGTTTGTTTTTCATTTTTAATTCTAACTTTCCCGTAAGGGATCCTGTGGACTGCCATCTGCCTTCAGTTTTCCGTCTTCCGTCTTAATATTGGCTTTGTTTTTTCAAATTACTTCCATACCTCGAAAAAGCAGTTTTTCTGTAGTTTTGCCCCCAACTTTGAACTTTACACTTTATACTTTGAACTTTTACGTTTTGAACATTTGGGATTTTGAACATTTGATATTGTTTAGTATTTCGGGATTAGAAATTAGAATTTACTTTCGATTTGTCTTATTCCCTCTGCCATTTTGTGCCATTCCATCGGCCAACTTATATAATACCACTGCCCGGCC
>Ga0315537_1004284_pt1 | contig 10409 bp, 9 predicted proteins | sample SalMarSW160270MG_FD_203091 | JGI IMG/M metagenome (GOLD analysis project Ga0315537, IMG submission 203091) | Salt marsh sediment microbial communities from the Plum Island Ecosystem LTER, Massachusetts, United States - Salt Marsh Sediment SW1602-70 ... | reverse complement strand
AAGCGCTTGTGGCGCTTTGACTATGTTTTTAGGGCTGTTAAGACTAGCCGTGTAGCGTTTACGTTGACTTCGGTGATTTTGCAGTTTTTGAATTCTTTTGCTTCGCCTAGTATGTTTTTTACGGTGACGTTGTTGTTTTCAGTTTTTGCGTAGACTACATCTTTGAAGAGGGTTTTTCCGTCGAGGATGACTTTGAATTCGCACATTTTGTGTTCCCGAGTGGAAAAGCGTTTTTCTTGGTTATAAGGGCTTTGTTTTTTGGCTTTGCAGTTGGTTTTTGCTGCTGGGCTTAGATAAGTAATTGTTTAATCCTTCAAAGCATAATTGCATAACTCCTGATTGAAGTTTTGGGACATTTATAAAGGGCGAAAATAATGCGATTAAGAATTTGTTAGATTTTGCTGTCCATCGAAATCTGATTTTGGTTTTTCCATTAACTGGCTCAAAAGTGTATTCCCCAGCACCAATGAAGTCTCCTTCAAAGAAGTCCATTTTGATTCTCGATAATGTCTGTGATTCTCCCTGTAAAGGTTGGAGTTCCAAAGCGATGTATTTTGAAGTCAAGTACGGACCCTTTCTGAAGTATTTTCTTGTCTCCCCTTAATTTTTCTTCTATGTGCGGCATCTTCCATTTAGAATAACTGCTCGTATCTAAGAATGCTCCAAAAACCCGTGATACTTCAGCGTCTATTACTGCTTCAGTTACAGCATCAAAATTTGGCGTCTCCCTTCCCCCTTTTACCTTGCTTAAGTTAAGCCTATAAACGGTTTTGGGTTTGGGCTCAAAATTTAGTTAAGATAATTTCAATTTAATTATAAAGTAAAAACAAGAAACTGGAGTGGATCAACATGAAAATTCTATTTGTATGTTCTGGAAATGCTTATCGTAGCCCATTAGCGGAAGCACTTCTTAAGAAACTGAGACCAGACTTAGAGATTGATTCTGCAGGACTACATGTCATTATTCCTATTTCGAGACAGGTACGAGAGTACTTGGCAAAACAAAATGCTACTCAATATCTCAAGAGAACTCCTCAAAGTATAGATAAGAAGAAACTGAGAGACTACGATTTAATTGTGGCTATGGAACATATACATAGGAATGCGATTTTGAGCATTTGCCCAGAATGCAAGGGCAGAATTGTTGAGTGGAATATTGAAGATCCCTACTTCCTAGAGAGTGAAGACGCTAAAAATATCTACGCGCAGATCGAAAATAAAGTTGAGGAATTAGCTAAATCATTGTAATTATTTCCCAATTTTGTAAATTTTCGAAACCAAATATTCGAGATTTCAATATCCACCAAATCAGTTTTGTTTAGGTTTGGGGATTAAAATTTAATTCCCATTTTTTGTAGCGGTCGAACTTACTGTTATGTCAATAATAACTCTTTTATTTATTCAGCGAATAAAGGGAATACTGTGGTTTAGATGTCGATCAAGTACAAGGACATTCGCTGGAAGAAAGTTGTTTGCGAAAACTTAACCGTAGGCGAGGTAAAAGAAGTTATAATCGACCCCTCCCAATGGAAGGTTACTCATCTTGAGGTCGAACTTACTAACGACGCTGCTGAACTGGCTTTAGGCGTTCGAAAAGGCGGAATACGAAATCTACTGGCTGTATCGGCCATAGGTAGCACGGGCAAAACGATAAAGCTGAAGGTGAAAAAAGGACAACTCCAAATCTATCTAAAGGCTCCAAAGCCGAAATCATAGCGCGCGCAATGCTAAAATCAAGTGAGCTTTATTAGAAGCTACTCACTTTCCCACCTTTTTTGTTGGCTTCTAATCAAAAATAAGATAATGCGTGTTGTTAATAAGGACTCAAAGCGTCTGTCCAAATTTTTTAGTAGAACAACTTTGCCCACGTTCTATTTGCTAGGATGTGACAATGGAACAGAAATATTATTGTGTTCTGAAATAGCATAATGAGACTTTGAGGAGTTCAACATGAGTGAAAGGAAGGCTCCAGGTTGGTTGCGTGCTCTAGACATTGTTTTTGGTTTGATCGCCATGATTCTTTTCGTGTTTTTCCTGAGATAAGTAATTATAATTCATGAGTATTATACGCTTTAAGTTACAATTGGTTTAATGATGATTTCAGATGCCTGAAGAAAGCTCTTCGAATGTTGACATATTCGGTCTCTTATCAGTCGACAAGGATGAGGCGAAAAAGAAGCGAAGAGAAGAGCTTTTGGCTTCTTCGGGCGTGAAAGAATTCTTTGCGGAAGGAAACATTAGCATTGACAAGCGGACGTGTTGGGGGCTAGAATGCAAGCTGTGCATTAAGGCATGTCCGACTAACGCGTTGTACTGGAAGGCGGGTGAAGTTGGGATTGTTGAGGATCTATGCGTTTACTGCGGCGCCTGCGTTTTATGCTGCATGGTGGATGACTGCATAAAAGTTGAGAGAAAACGGGAAGACGGCAAGGTAGAACGGTTTAGCAAGCCGACTGAAGTTGTGAAACTTGAGGACAAAATTAACACGAAGAAACGTTTTGAACGTGTAAGAGAACTTTTTCCTGCCGCTGAGAGGTACTGCGAGAAGTACAAACAGCATGAGTGGAGATAGTTTAGCCCGAGTTAAGAACCTAAGATAACTTTCGGTTTGGGATTAAATTTTATATTTACCACATGTTATATAGCTAACATAGTTGGGGGGAGACTTGTGAAACTTGTAACGGTCCTGTTACCAGAAGCTTATCTTGAAGGGTTAGATGAACTTGTTAGGGCTAATATGTATCCGAGTAGAAGTTCGGTCATACGGTCAGCAGTCAGGGATTTGCTGAGAAAAGAGCTCTGGGAAAAACGCGGAAGATAAACTAACTTATTATCATAAAAAAGGTGATTTCTGACATCACGCGCGTAGACAGTTTAAGTTAAATAGGGGGATCGCTTCTCTAAAGACCTAATTTGCAGAAATAACCCTATTATGAAAATTTAACAGTGAATTAACTACTTTTTGAGGCATTTCAGCTTTAACAGTCACAGGAAGACGCATATTCTGCCAAATCTCCCCTGCAAGAGGTTCTTGACCATAAGGGTATATTTGCGCCTTAAATTTCAAAATAAGCCCTGAATTAGCCTTCATTGTGTTAAACTGGACTTCTGGTGCGTTTCTTAAAATCCACAAAGGAGTTATATCCAAATACTTACACATTTCAAGTTTATTCAAAAACTCGTCAGCCTCCATTATTAGGGCAAAGTGTTTTTTACTTTACATTTTTTGTTTGCTCTCGGCTAACTTGAAATAATTTGGAGAAGAAAACGAGCCAGTCTAGTGCTTGACGAGAGCTGTTGCGTCTTCGCTTACTGTACTACAAAACCAGCAAGTGTATAGTTTACCTATGATTCTACTTTTACAATTGAATAGACGTTTTTATAAGGTGTTTAGTTTGATGCGTTTTTTAAGCAGCAGGAGCTGCTTTTTTTCAGAAAGAAAGGCAAATTAAGCGGATATACACTTTCGGTTATTGTATGGCAAAAGCAACATGAAATAAGCTCCATCAATTTAGCAAGAAAGATTAAATCTGCTGATGGGTTAGGAGAACATTTTGCAATTTTTCTGCAATTAAGCCTTTAATCTTTACTTTAACAATAAAGAGTATTATCTTATATAACTTAATGTTTGCTTACTCCGAATATGCGTGGTTGTATTAAGACAAACATAAAGGAGGAAAGGTAAAAATGAAAAAAATCGCTGTAACTTTTGCTTTGGCAATTAATATGTTACTTGTTTTATCCCTATTTTTGATGCCGATACCGAGTGGTGTAAGTGATCCTTACCTTCCCACAATTGATGGAAACAAAGTTTATGTCGAAAATTCTGATTGTTACATCTCAGCGACGCCGTACATGCTAACCGCGGACGGGTACGTCTACTTGAACGTGGTCAGTAAAACGTACGAAGGAAACGTGGACTTCTGCCTTGGCTTTGAGGGCAGTTTCGGCTACCCGACAAGCCTGGAACTCTATGACCCGAGAGTAGAGACAACGCAACACGAGTTAGATCTCAGCCCGTATTTTAATGATTCTGCGTGTCAAGTAGGATACAATTATACGCGCACTTCAGGAAAAAACGTTTATGACGGTTACGTGTGGGCTTACCGCAACACAAGCATCGTTAACGAAAAGAATCAGACCGTAGATACAGACTTGAGTCGAGTTTTGCTTCAACATTATGATGTTGCCGATTTGGACGCTCAGATGGTTTATTGGAACACAACGCAGACTTTCTATTGGAGGGAAATTGGAAATGAAATGGACTTTGAGAATAGAAGCTTTGATTTTCAGGGCATGGATACTTGGTATCTCAGCAGTGCTGTTATTCAGAAGAATAGGAATTACTATTTGAGAATGTGGTTGACTGTTGTTCCGACGTTATCCAATTATGTTCACGAGTTTTTTGTGGCTTTTAAGCCCAGTGAAGAAACATTGGAACAGGCAGTCGCCAGCAAGCATTTCTGCTATCTGGACCCTTGGTACAGCACCAGTTGGAATTATCGGAAATCTCATGTCATTGAACATTCTGCAGGCGCTGGGACAAACTATCAGATTAGGCTTCTTGTCTATTATGGTTCTGGCACGGATTCTGGTGGGACTGTGTATTTGGGTGGTAAATGTCAACCTGATTTTGATGATGTTAGGTTTACTGATGATAACGGCGAGACATTGCTTGATTATTGGAGGGAGAGCAAAACAGACTATGGTAGTGCGGTATTTTGGGTTGAAATCAAAGACGATCTAAGCACTACGGATCGCACATTCTACATGTATTATGGGAATGCAGGGGCTGGAAATACTTCTAATTTCGATGCTACATTTATTTTCGGGGATCCTTTTGACAGCAGCACTTTGAGCACTAGCAGGTGGCCGACCAGAACTGGAAGCCCAACATACTGGATAGATTCGGTGTATCACTTTATAGAGTTCTACGATATGGCCGCTAGCAACTGGTGGAACGGTAAAGGCTTTCGTTCCAAATCGTTTTCGCTTCCGAGCTCTTGGCGTATAGAAAGCGCCTATGGCATGTACCAGCCCTTTTGGATGGTGCATTACACTGAAACTGCCAACGAGATTTTTGGAGGCCTATTCAACGTTGAACATTCAGATTTTAGTACAGCTGACTATGGCGTTGCTTATCTTAGCTTGCGGGATCATTGGGCTGGTGACACGAACTGGCTTTATACGGCTGGTGTTGGTGGCAATGTGGATTATGACAGTGGTGTGCAGAGTTTTTACCAGTATGTTTTAAAAACCCTTCAATTTAAGAAAGTAAATGGATACATCACCGTTACCGTGGATGGGACGGATAGAGTTAACGAGTATAACTCTGAAAGTGCATATTACGTTCACCTTGGTCTTGCGCGATATTCTACGTATCCTTTCGGGTTAGAGCGCTTTTACGCTTTCAAGATTAGAAAGTTTGTTGCTGATGAGCCTGATCATGGAGCGTGGGGACCAGAGCAACAAGGCTACGCAAGCATAATATGGGGTACTGGCTATTATCCAGCAGGTTACCTTGGCGGAGATGCTGAAAAAAACCTTTCCGAGGATGTTTGCGACTACATTGAGGGCTTGTTTGGGGATACAGGAATATACGATAAATTAAATAACTATTGGGGGAGTCAAACACAGCCATCAAATGTTTATAATACTGTAGAACAAACTGAGGATTACTACGCCTATACAACGGTCTTTTACAAGGGACACACTTTGAAAAATTGCAGCTGCGACGTTCAGGGTTGTGATTTAACCCATTGGGGAATTTATGATTGGGAAGGCACTGGTTGGCCCGATACCAGCAATTATATCAAAGATTGGGCGATACACGAGAAGCTTGGCAGTAAAAACACTGGGTTTCTGTTCCTCTGGGCCTGCGGCGTTGGTGCTGAAATTTATGAAGGTGGATACGAGGGTGGTCACAGTTTTGGTATGATAGCATCTTGGATGGGCACCCTTGACTTAGTATTCAATGGATATACTGATCATTCTGATACTAGTGATCGTTGTTTCATATCGTTTGAAAATGTGTCAATTAACTTCATTGAATCCACAGGATATGATAGCTGGAATTACGGTGACTTTGCAGAGAAGTTCTATTACTATGCCTTAACAGGAGGGTTTTCGATAAAAGTCGCTCTCGATTTAGCTGCAGAAGACACACATGGTGGGAACTCTTTCGGTAATTGCCAGCTTTACACGGGGTATGAACTGGATAATCCGGTTTACGATCCAGAGCACCCAGAATGGGGACCACCAACTCTTTGGTGTTATATGCGCGTTTGGGGCGATACATATAGTTATATACCGCATTGAAGGAGTGAGATAGTGAATGAATCATCCTATTAAAAAGAAATTCTATGTAACTTTGATTCTAGCAATGGTATTAGCATTTTCTTTTACACAGATACCTACCGTATACTCAGTAACAACAGTTGACCCCCAAGAAGTGCTTGTTTTCTTGAAAGACGTAGTCAAGCTAGATATTACAAAATATGAAGCAAACCTGACGACAACACTATCAAGTTATCCCCCTGAACTGGGTGGTATAGAACAAGTGACTGGGGAATACACGCTAGAACTCGAAGATAGCAAATTAGAGATACTCTTTAAATTCAGAAATGGCACTCTTTGCTGGTGTCTCATGGACGTGCTTCAAGGTTCACCGCACTATGTCCAACCGTTATCTACAGATATTTGTGAAGATGCCAAAGATTTCCTTCAAAGATACCAAACATTTACGGGAGACCCAGAAGTGGAAAGGATGAGAGACATGCTAGATATGGTTGACGGAACAAGAAACGCGATAGAAATATCCGGCAATGTGAAGCTTGAGGTATCAATTAACTCGTTTTCTTCTTCGCTGGATTGGGAGTATACATTCAATGGTGCAGATTACTCGGGAATAATTATTAGTTTTCGAAACGGATCTTTTTATGCGTTCAAGGATGACCGAAGTTACTATACGATAGGTGGCACCGACGTGAACGTCTCTAGAGAAGAAGCCATAAACATTGCATTGAAACGTGCTGAAAATTTCTCTTGGACAATTGACGGCGTGGAAGTAAGCGACTTCAATATAGTGAAAGAACGGATAGATGCGGAATTGCTAACTAGGTGTAGAGAGCCCTTAACATTGTATCCTTACTGGCTACTTACTTTGCCTCTTGATGACCTATATCCAGGTCTAGTCTATGCAATTCAAGTTAAGATCTGGGCAGATACGGCAGAAATCATTGATTGCCACCCGTTGGTCTTTGGTGGGGAGATTCCCTTAGACGCATCGCCTTCCGCACAGCAAGTTGAGGGCACGGCGCCACTAATTGACACGCTTATAATCGCAGTAACCGTTGCAACCATAAGTGCGATTGCCATCGGGATAATAGTAATCAAGAAAAAACGCAAATAACTACTCCTCCTTTTTTATTCTTAAATAAGAATAAAACCGTGTCTGCTATTGGAGCTTATTCTTGTTTTGAAAAAAACTTTAAGTTCCTGTTTGAGTATATCTTCTATTATAAATCCTAAGGCACTACTAATGAATAAAACTATTCAAGGTTTAACAATTACACTTATTGTTACCTTTTTATTTCCTTTTTTTATCCCAGAAACTAAGGCAGCTGGAGATTATTGGACATCTATGTCCCCTATAATAACTGCAAGGACTGGCGTAGGCGTTGCAGTAGTAGACGGCAAAATTTATGCAATTGGCGGTCGTAACGATTGGATTAGCCCTTACCTTGGCACAAACGAAATGTATGACCCCGCAACGGATACTTGGACAACAAGGGCTTCGATGCCTACGCCGAGAAAAAACTTCGCCATTGCCGTTTACAAAAACAAAATCTACTGCATAAGCGGTGAGAGCGACTACGACCCAGAGAGTTTAGGCGGCATATACACTGATGTCAATGAGGTTTATGATCCAGCCACAAATACGTGGGAAACAAAAGCATCCATTCCGACTCCTCGATATGGAATGTGCGCGAACGTTGTTGATGGCAAGATCTACGTTATGGGCGGAGGTCTCTACATCAGCACCTATCCATTTAACACTTGTTGTGGCCTCAACGAGGTTTACGACCCTGAAACCGACACTTGGACCGAAAAAACCTCGTTGCCCACATCGGTTCTCCATGCTGCATCTGCTGTCGTAGATGGCAGAATCTATGTTTTCGGAGGACAAGGTGGACTTTTCATGGGTGGTTGGCATGACTATAATATGGTCTATGACGTTAAGAATGACTCGTGGTCTATGGCAGCGCCTATTCCAGTTGGGTGCGAGAGATCTGCTGCGGGGGCAACCACAGGCATCTATGCGACAAAGAGGATCTATGTTTTCGGCGGTTTCGCTGAGGCCTCATATACGCCACAGAATCTGACTCAAGTGTACGATCCGGAAAACAATGTCTGGAGCAGTGGAACCGAAATGCCGACTCTTCATGCTAATTTTGGTGTTGCCGTTGTAAATGACGAATTGTACGTTATTAGCGGAAGCCAAGTAAATATAGGGCCGCCATCTGTGACAAATGAAAAGTACACGCCGGCTGACCATGAAAACCCCACTTCGCCTATTCCGTCGCCTTCACCCTCCCAAGAACCCACTTCACCAATAGAGCCTTTCGCAATAGCACTAGTCGCGGTTGTTTCTGTATCCGCAGTCGTTGTGGGCGCTGTTTTGCTCCTCTGTAGGAGACGCCGTTGTAAAGCTGTTCAACAAAAGGATATTGCTAGATAATCCGCGTGTTTGGGGTGACGGGAATCACGTAATACCAAGTTAGATCGGAGGAAAAAAAGAAACATGTCTATACGTAAAGAGTTTCAAACAATTGCGGTTCTAATCATAGTTTTGAGCATCTCCATACAAGTTCCTTTTGCACTTTCAGAAGAAACAGTCGATACAAGCGAAGTGCTATACTTCTTGAAAGATGTCGCCAATATTGATGTAAGCAAATATGAACCAAAACTAGTTACAACAACATCGGAAAATCCGCCTGAACTAGGTGGCATCTCACAAATCACGGGCCAGTATGACCTTGAATCCGAAGAAAGCACGATAAACGTGCTATTCAAGTTCAGAAATAACACACTGTGCTATTGCTCAATAACGGTGGTTGAAGGCGAGACTCACCAAGTCGAAGATTTACCCGCTGATATTAGTGATCATGCTGATGGCTTCCTTCAAAGATACCAAGCATACACAGCGGACTCAACAATAGAAGCAATGAGAAGCACATTGGACACAGTTGACGTGACAGAAAATGGCGTAAAGGTAGAGGGCAACATAAAGCTTGAGGTGACAGTAGATCCACTCCTTACCTCACTAAGTTGGAAGAACACGTTTAATGGTGCAGACTATACAAGTTTAAGCCTCAGTTTTAGAAATGGGACTTTTGCCGCGTTCAGAGATGACCGGAGCTATTTCAAGATAGGTGGCACCGACGTGAATCTTTCTGAAGAAGAAGCTGTTGACCTCGCATTGCTTCACGCTAAGGACTTGTGGTGGGAGCTTCCAGACGGAACAAAAGTTACGGATTTCACCATAGTAGAAGACAAAATCGGAGCTGCGTTGCTTACTCAGCCTAGAGAACCGTTGATGCTGTATCCTTACTGGCTGGTTATTTTGCCTCTTGACAAGATGTATCCGGGCTTTATTACCCAAATCATGTTTCAGGTGTGGGCTGACACCGGAGAAGTAATCACTTGCACTCCTCTTGGTCAGGGCGGAGACGTACCGATGAATGTGTCTCCTTCAACACCTGACGGTGGCGCTACGCCTCCAGCTCAGCAGGACGGTGAACCCACGCCTTCCATGGATTTGCTAATTGTCATTACAGCTGTTACTGCTATAATGGTGGTCGCTGTGACTATACTGGTTTTCAGGATAAAGAGAAAAAACTCAGCGGCCTAACAACAGTTAACATCACGTTAGTCAAAGCAAATCCCACGCATTGACCACAATCGCCGCATCGAAAACATGAAATTACGTTTTTCAAAGAGCCAAAACGGTTCGAAAATCTAAATAATAAACGCTGAACCGTTATGATAAAGTCATACATTCTGCTTTATGTTTAAGCGCGTTTATCTCGCTTGTTTGATTGCCAAACAGAGTTTTTCGGCTGCCTCACCTGGCTGCGGTGCAAGAGTTATGTCTCGTCCCACGATAAGGTAGCGTGCGCCAGCCTTAAGCGCTGTTTCCGCTGCTCCGCCTTGAACGCCTATTCCAGGCGAGTATATGGGTACTTTTTCTCTCAGTATTTCGTGGATTTCCCTTATTTTTTCGGGGTACGTGGCGCCTACCACTACGCCATCAGCATTCCATTTTAGGGCTTTTTTTGCGAAGGAAAGGTACTGCGCAGTTTTTGCGCCTGTTTCCTCGTCGTATATTTTCTGGCCGTAGCCTTCGC
>Ga0315537_1004280_pt1 | contig 10412 bp, 9 predicted proteins | sample SalMarSW160270MG_FD_203091 | JGI IMG/M metagenome (GOLD analysis project Ga0315537, IMG submission 203091) | Salt marsh sediment microbial communities from the Plum Island Ecosystem LTER, Massachusetts, United States - Salt Marsh Sediment SW1602-70 ... | reverse complement strand
ACCCGGAATTGGAGAATGCACTGACATCAGAGAAGACCGTCCCGAGCATGGACGAGGACTGCGCCACAATGGCAGTCGAGGCCAGCCGCAGGGCCCTTTTGATGGCAGGCATAAATCCCATTGACATAGGGGCCGTTTACGTGGGGTCTGAATCGCATCCATACGTTGTCAAGAGCACGTCATCGATTGTCGGGGAGGCTATAGGGGCGACGCCCCACATGATGGCCGCGGACCTTGAATTCGCATGCAAGGCGGGAACATCTGCCATGCAGATAGTAACGAGCCACGTGCTGGCAGGAAAGATAGAATACGGGCTCGCCGGCGGCTCAGATACGGCACAGGGAAGACCGGGAGACGCGCTGGAATACACGGCGGCCGCAGGATGTGCCATGTTCATCGTAGGAAACAAAAAATACATAGCCAGCATAGACGATACATTCTCGTTCGTCACCGACACGCCGGATTTCTGGAGGAGGGAATCACAGGAGTTCCCGAGACATGGGGGAAGGTTCACGGGCGAACCTGCATACTTCAGGCACATACTCGGCGCGACGAAAGGCATTCTTGAGAAGACCGGAACGACTGTCAATGATTACAAATACTTCGTATTCCACCAGCCCAATGCCAAGTTCCCGCTGACCGCAGCGAAAACACTGGGAATACCCGAAGAGAAGGTGTCCGCTGGGCTCCTGTTCCCGAAAATAGGCAACACGTATTCTGCGGCTTCAATACTAGGTCTTTGCGCCGTTCTCGACGTAGCCGCGCCCCGGGACCGCATACTGGTGACATCCTTCGGCTCAGGCGCGGGATCAGACTCCTTCACGTTCACGGTCACAGACCTGATAGAAGAGAAGAGGCATAAGTCAATTAAGATAAGCAGGATGCTTGATAACAGGGAATATGTTGACTATGCCCACTACGCGAGATACAAGGAGAAGATAAAGGGTGTGTGATTATATGAGGGACGTTGCAATAGTGGGCATCGGAATCACAAAGTTCGGCGAGCACTGGAACAGCGGTCTTAAGGAACTCATAACAGAGGCCGGAATAAAGGCAGTCGAAGATGCCGGCATATCCGGCAAGGATATCCAGCTTATAATCGGAGGGAGCATGTCCTCGGGACTGTTCGTGGGACAGGAACACACGGGAGCGCTCTTCACGGACTATCTGGGCCTCAACCCCGTACCGGCCATAAGGACTGAAGCGGCGTGCGCCTCTTCATCCGTGGCGCTGTTCACGGGAGTGATGGCAATCCAGTCAGGCCGATACGACTGCGTTGTTGTCGGCGGGGTCGAGAAGATGACGGATGTATACGGAAACCTCGCGACGACGGCCCTTGCCGGTGCAATGGACAGGGACAACGAGGCACACTTCGGCCTCACTTTCCCGGGCGTCTACGCGCTCATGGCACAGAGGCATATGTACCAGTACGGAACGACCAGGGAGCAGATGGCCATGGTTGCCGTAAAAAACCATGAGAATGCCATGCACAATCCCAATGCACAGTTCCATAGGAAGATAACCGTGGAAGACGTTCTGAATTCTCCCTTGGTTTCGGACCCGCTCAGGCTTCTTGACTGCTCGCCGATAGCCGATGGCGCCGCAGCTTTGATAATTGTGCCGGCGGAGCATGCAAAGAAGTACACGGACACGCCGGTATACATAAGGGCATCGGCGCAGGCGTCCGACACGCTGGGACTTTACATGCGGCCAGACATAACCACAGTAGGAGCGACGATAAGCGCTGTCCAGAATGCCTACAGGCAGGCAGGACTCAGACCCGGGGATATAGACTTCGCTGAGGTACACGACTGCTTCACGATCAATGAAATAATAGCAACGGAGGACCTCGGCTTCTGCAGGAAGGGGGAGGGCGGAAATCTTGTCCAGAGTGGTGATACCATGATAGGCGGAAGGATACCTGTCAACACTTCGGGCGGGCTCAAGGCAAAGGGACACCCCGTCGGGGCCACAGGCGCCGCGCAGGTGGTTGAACTTGTTGAGCAGCTGAGGGGAGAGGCAGGCGGTAGGCAGGTGAGTGGCGCGGAGAACGGGCTTGCCCACAACGTCGGGGGCTCGGGCTCGACCGTGGTGGTCCACATAATGTCGAGGAACAGGAAGTGATCATTATGACAACTGAGAAGTCAGTCGCCCACCACTGGAGGAAGTTCAAGGAAAGGTACTGCCTCGTGGGCTCCCACTGCCAGAGCTGCAAGGCGTACTTCTACCCAACCAGTGTCATATGCCCCAAGTGCAGACGGAAGGGCAGGGTCGGCGAGTATAAATTCTCGGGTAAGGGAAAGGTATTCTCGCACACCACCATACGCGTCGCTCCTGAAGGGTTCGAGGCCTATGTGCCCTATGTCATAGCAATAGTAGAGCTTGAGGAGGGCGCAAGGGTCGTCTCCCAGGTGGTCGACTGCAAGCCGGACGAGGTGAAGATAGGAATACCGGTCGAGTCCTGCTTCAGGAAGATAAGGGAAGAAGGTAAGTCAGGTCTCGTCCTCTACGGGTTCAAGTTCAGGCCAGCAGAGAGTTAAATTTATTATAAGCTGGAGGATTTCTTATAATATGGAGCACTCAATCGACATTGCCGTCATGATGGAGACCCTTTACACGATAGATGAGATAATAGACATCGAAAGGATAGAGGAAGAGCCGGACGAAGAAGTTGAAGACGAGGAGGAAGAAGCAAAGCCGTCATCCAAGACTTATGAAGAAAAGATGCCTACCTATCTGGAAAAATACAACAAAAAATTCAACCTGTCGTTAACAGGGGTTTACATGGACGAGGATGAAGGCCGCATGAAGATAGAGTATGACGTTTTTTATGAGGGGATTTCCCCGGTGGAACATGAAAGGATTATCCCGGAAATCAACATAAAGGACCCTCAATACCAGACGGAGTTCAACCTCCTGCTCACCACGGATCCCGAAAAGTACACGAAAAGTATAAGCGTGGATGAAGGCCGCAGGAACCCGGCATCATACAGGCAAGAAGTCCTCAGCATTGAATACGAAAAACCTGAGCTTATAAATGGCCAGAAAACATACCAGCGGATAGTGCTGAAGGCCGACAGAGAAGGCGAAAGCGTCTACGACCTCACCATGAGGAAGCTCGGCGACGCCGGAATTGAAGTATCGGCCGAATATGACGACAACTTCGACAGCATGCTGTTCACTTCCATAAACGGCAGGTCCGAGGGCGCGGACGGCAACTTCAACGAGTTCTACGTGGACGGCGAGATAGGGAAGAATGCCGCAGACGGGGAAATGCTTAAGAAGGACAAGATAGTTGAGATTAGGTACGCCGAGGAGACCGACGGGTCATGCGGCGGGGTTCCCGACTACGACCAGATAAAATCACTACTTGAGCACGGACCCGGCATGAAGACAGCCTTCCATTTCATGCCGCATGGCAGCATTTTTGCCTACTAGGACATTAGTTATCCGATAAGCATACTTGAGAAGGGGAAATCGAAATCTATTTTCTCCCCTTCATGCTTCATGCTCTCGACCCTATCTATAATCCCCATCAGACCGCGGAGGTCGAGGTCCCTGTAAAACTCCCTTATGAGAAGCCCGGCTTTCATGTCTCTCAGAAGGTGCTTCTTCCACATGTCCTCGTAAACCGAAAGCATTGAGAAGTCGTTCCTCCTGACGGCGCCGGATATCACCTCCGATGCGTATCCGGCTGCAATCATGCCGTATGTTATGCCGCCGCCCGACCATGGCTTTGTCTGGCACGCGGCATCCCCGACAAGGACAATCCTGCTGCCGTACGTGTGTGCAATGCCTATTGGAACAGGCGCGGCGCTCCTGCCGGATATGTTTCCTGCCTCTATACCAAAGAACCTTTCAAGCAGAGGGAAGCTCAGCCCGTATCCGATGCATCCGAACTCCGTCCGCCTCCCGCGGGGCATCCTCCAGAAGAACCCGTCCTTCACGAGGCTCTTGTCGAACCACATCTCGACGAAATCAGAACTGTCCTCCTTTTCGGTGTATATTATGAGGCCGTTAAGAATCTCCGATGGTTTGGAGCCTATCGTTTTTGCGGCAACCGAGCGCGCACCGTCGCAGCCCGCGGCAACATTCGCCTCGAAGAGATGCCTGGCAGTACTGACTGATACCTTCTGGCCGGACGTTTTGACGCTAAGTACCCTCTCCCCGAACATGACGTCGGCGCCGGAACTTTTGGCGTGTTCAGCCAGCCTCCTGTCAAGAACGTCCCTGTCAAGAACATAGGCGGCGTCTCCGCTCTTCTTGAATTCGAATTCCCTGCCCATGAAGTGAATGACGGCCTTCTTCACCGTGTGCTGTATGAGGCCGGGCCTTTTCACGGAAGGGGGAAGCATTCCGATAAGGCGCGGCGAAACCATCCCGGAACATGCCTTCCCTCCGGCTTCATCATCTTCCTCAATCACCAGAACGTCCATACTTTCCGCGCACAGAGAGGCCAGGTATGACCCCACAGGACCAGCGCCGATTACAATCAAATCACGCATATTAGTATAAAAAACAGCAGCATTAAAATATACCAAAACAAAAATGATGAGTGGTGGTAAAGACGTCAAAGGATTACACTATAAATGTGAGGGGTGTCAGCTTCGACTACAGGCTCCTGATGGTTTTGCCGCTCCTGCTTCTTGCAGGCTCGGTTGTCCTGCTTGTCAGCCAGTATATGGCAACGGGCGAATGGTTTGAGAGGAGCATCGAGCTCAGGGGCGGTACCCTCCTGAACATAGAAACCACAGAAGAGATATCAGTGGGCCATATAGAGGATGTGCTTTCCGGTGATTTCGGCCCGATAATCGTCAGGGGTCTCAGCGGTTTCGGCACGCACGGAGCCTCCATACAGATGGACGAGACGGTCAGCCATGAGGAAGTCCTCCAGCGGCTAAAAGACAGTGGAATCAACGTCACGGATTTCTCACTGGAGAAGGTAGGCTCAGCCCTCAGCTCAGTCTTCTGGTCCCAGGCACAAACAGGCATCCTGATAGCTTTCGTGATGATGGGCCTAATATCGTTCGCCGTCTTCAGGATATTCGTGCCGTCATTCGCGATAATAATGTCCGCCGCGTCCGACATAATAGTGACTCTTGCCCTTATGCAGGCATTCGGGATAGAGTTCTCGCTGGCATCGCTCGGAGCACTGCTCATGCTCATAGGTTATTCGGTCGACACAGACATAATGCTGACAAGCAGACTGCTAAGGCATGAAGAAACCGGCATGCCCATAGGAGAGAAACTTACGATGGCACTCAAGACCGGCCTGACAATGACGCTTACCAGCATAGGCGCCATGATAACCATAATCATAATACCGCTCCCCGAAGTGCTGAACCAGATAGCCTCAGTCATACTCATAGGGCTTTCCATAGACATAATAAACACATGGCTCTTCAACTCCGTACTACTCAGGTGGTATTGCGAGTCAAGGGGGATTGGTTAGATGCTGAAGTACTGGAGGCTCTGGCTGTTGCTTGTCGTTGTGATAGGGTCACTATTCGCAATAGGATTCACCGACAAGAGGCACGGCGTCGAAGTGGTTTACGTCACGAAGGACTCTCCTGCATTCGGAAAGCTCGAGCAGGGAATGATAATTTCGGGGCTGAACGACAAAAACATAATGACAGTGGAAGACTGGAACGATGCAGCAGCAGGCATCAGCGGACCCGTGAGTGTAACGGCAGACCAGGTGCGGTATGACTTCTTTGTCAATGAAACTCTCGGCATAGAGGTCCAGCCCGTCCAGAGGCTTAACCTGGAATTCGGCCTTGACCTGCAGGGAGGAACGAGAATAACGCTGAAGCCGACGGTCAACGCGACCAGGCAGACCATAGAGCAGGTCATAGGTACCCTCCAGACGAGGATAAACATATACGGCCTCAAGGAGATAAAGTTCTTCCCTGTCGAATCACCAGACGGATGGTACGTCCAGATAGAGGCCACGGGGCTCAGCGCGGATGTTGTCAACGACCTCCTCACATCCAAGGGCTCCTTCGAGGCAAAGATATCAAAACCGATAGGCATCCGCGGGGGGAAGGGGACCATAAAGCTGGGTCAGAACAGCTACGGGATGGAGGTCATTAACGATACATTCATAGTTGACGGAAGCACCGTCCCGGAAAACAGGTCTTTCATACTGGAGGATATCGAATTCGAGATCGGGAACACATCCGAAAGCCAGGTCATCCTCATGGGCCTCGTGTACAGGGGCGATGACATCGAGCTCATATACACGGACCCGCAGCATTCGGGCATAGTCCCGCTCGGGGATTTCTACAGGTTCTATTTCACGGTCCTTGTATCGAGCGACGGGTCAGAAAGGTTCGCCAAAGTCACGTCGGGCATCCCCAGCCAGCTCGACCTTGACAACGGCGATTACTATCTCAAGGACTGCAAGATATTCCTATATCTCGACGGGGATCTCCAGTCAGACCTCAGGATAGCATCGAGCCTTGGCGGACAGGCATACTCAACGCCGCAGATAGAGGGAGGCAGGGGAACAAGGGAAGATGCGCTCGAGGAGAAACTCAGGCTCCAGACAATACTGCGTTCCGGGTCGCTCCCGGTGAGCATGGAGACATCGTCCATTTCCATAATCTCACCCACTCTGGGGGCCAATTTCATAGAATCCGCGTTCCTGGCCGCACTGGCGGCGGGCATGGTGGTGGTTTCCATAATCTTCATAAGGTACAGGAGCCTTAAGGTCGGCGTACCACTGGTGCTTACGGGATTTTCCGAGGCCGTCATCATACTCGGGATTTCGGCGTCCGGCGCCTATGACAGCGGCATATGGTTTGCCGTCCTCTTCGTGAACATGATAATAATCGGCCTGGCCTGGATTAAGCTCAGGGAATCAGACACTTCCGCATGGATAGGTGCAATCCTTATACCCATGCTCGGCCTGATGAGCTGGAACATAGACCTGCCCGCCATAGGAGGCATCATAGCCGCGATAGGCGTGGGCGTTGACCAGATGATTGTCATAGCCGACGAGACCCTCGGCGGTAAACAAATAACAAAGAAGATTTACACGCTCAAGGAGAAGATAGGCAATGCATTCTTCATAATATTCACGGCGGCAGCGACGACCACGTCGGCTCTCCTTCCGCTGCTGTTCGTCGCGGCGGGCATTTTCATAAGGGGATTCGTCATAACGACGGTCGTGGGCATCCTGATAGGCATACTTATCACCAGGCCCGCCTACGCCAGGATAGTCGAAATGAGCGCGGGGAAAACCAGAAAGGAAGAAGGATAAATAAACATTTTTTTGTTAAGTAATAATCATGAAAAAATTTAGTGAAACACGGATTGGCGAGTTCTGTAAAGGGCTTCTTGATTACGGAGAAGGATACGGTCTTGGCCTTCTTGGAACCACTAAGATGCTCTATTTATTCCCGACTTTTATACGCGAAGTCGATGAAAATAAGGAAATAGCAAGGAAGCTTTCAGAGAAGGGCATACAGCCCGTTAATAACAGGAGCGATTCATTCAACCAAGGTTTAGCTGAGGGCGTTACCACCGGAGTACTCTTGGATATTGGACAGGCCCTCTTTTACATAGGTGCCCTCGCGACCGATAATTGGGAATATACAACGCCATTATTCGCTTTTAACCTTGCTTCAGGTGTGTGTGAAGTCAGAAGAGAACTGAAGAAAAGCTATCATGACAGGGTCAATGAAAAGGTTGATGCTATATGCGGCAAACCAAAAACCAAGAGTCTGCCCCCGGTCTTAAACATCAAGGGAAATGGTTTTTGTGAAAGAGAACTGAAAGGGGGAAATTATAGGATGTTTTATCTTTGTGACTGTGAAGGTAATACGGCTACAGTTTATACCAAAAAAATATGGCACGGAATTGAACAGACTGTGGAAACAAAACCCTTACATGTGATTGTTACTGATGCCGTGAAAAGTAAAAACCAGTTGAGTAAATATGAAGAGGGCAGAATAAAGGATGATGTAAATACACTCTTAAAATCGTACATGATAGAAGAGAGTGTTTGTGGTGAAGATGGTTTCTGTTGGACCGAATTTGGCATTCCCAGTGAAAAGTTTGATGATGGTAAGTATTTAACCAAGTTCCTTGATGATCTCAATGGTAGATTGACGAAGTATAACGTAAAAGTACCGCTTAATCTGGAGAGTTCCTATTTTCAAGATTAGCCTATTGACCACTTCTCATCCTTTACCTTCGTTACGTTTCCCGAGAGCTGTATGTCTCTCCCGATCCTGACGTCGCCGGAGAAATCGTATATCTCTATCCTGTCCTTGGTTGCCGAAATGTTGGTCTTTTCGCTCTGAACCATGAAGTCTATATCCTCAATGACAAGTTTGGATATCCTGACGCCCTTTATTTCGGCCTCCTCGGTAGCCAGATTCACAACAATAGCGGAGTCGGACGGCACTGCATGCGTCAGGTTTTCCGCAAGGTTTATGCTGAGAGTCCCCACGAAATTCAGTATGCTCGAATCGCCGGCCGTGATGTTAACGGGAGTTTCCATAACCAAGTCAAACTCTTCCGCACTGAGAACTATCATGACGTCACTCACGGTTTTTTCCGGCGTTGTGAACAGTGAACCCAATGGTGAGCCTTTGACCCAGTCGCCAATGTTTCCTGTCGAGTTGAGGAACGCGTCCTTTATGCCGGTGTTACTTACAAGGGCTGAAGACGCGACTATCAGCACAGCGAATATGGCGGCAAGTATTTTCCACTCAAACATGCCTTTCATTGCTCCACAATTTAAGTTTGGCGTCATCACATTTAAGCTTATATGACTCTTTTTATATAATCTAATCACGAATTATATTTTCAAGGAGTGGTAAAGTGTATTTCAATCAGCTCATCGGCCAGGGAGGTGACATAGTATCATGGCTGGTCTGGATAATATTCTTCATGGTATTCTTCATGTTCTACCCGAGAATCATGCTGTCCCAGATAATGTGGAAGCTGGAGAGCAGCGCGAGGAAGCTGGAGCAGCTTTCCCTCCAGTCAAAAAGGATGCTCTGCAAGGAGATAAGCAGGAGACCGAGCAAGGCCGTGAAAGACAGCGTTGACAGGTTCTACGAGTTCTTCCTTATACAGCCGGTCAGCCTGGACCCCTACGGTGTCGTGAAGAAGCTTGACCATCTCATCAAAAACGAAAGGGAGAGGTTTGAGTATTTCGCAAAAGAGGTAGCACCCCACATGGATGAGGAGAAGAGGGCAAACATACAGATGGGCATCGCAGGCGGCATAGAGCTGCACATGCTGTCAAAAATAGTAAGGCATTACATAGAGATGATCAAGAAGACGAAATCCTACCAGATAGCCATGCTGATACAGATGCAGCTGCCCATAATAGAAAGGATAGCAAAGGCGCTGTTTAACGGCACAAGGGCCCTTTCCAGGGGAGAGCCCATCGGCGACGGCACAGGACCCTGGATAGTGGCGAAGCTGAATGACGGCAAGCAGATGAAAGAGATAGAAGAAGGGGTCGTAATGACCGAGAAGAAGATTGACGGAAGGCACGTTTTCCTTATCAAGTCAATGGGACCCGGGGGAAGGATAGGATATCCAGGAAAGGCCGTCGAGAAGATAATAAAGAAGAACAGGATTTCGAGGGTGATTACCATAGACGCTGCAGCCAAGCTCGAGGGGGAAAAGACAGGCTCCGTCGCGGAAGGCACAGGCGTTGCCATGGGAGGACCGGGCGTTGAAAGAAGCTACATAGAGGCGGCGGTTGTCGAGAAGAACATACCAATCGACAGCATAGTGGTCAAGATGTCGGCGGAAGAGGCCATACAACCCCTCAGGATGTCAATGATAAAGTCCTTCCATAACGTCATGGGCTCCATAGAGAGAAGCATATCCAGGACGAAGAAAGGGGACAAGATTATAATAGTCGGAGTAGGCAACACATCAGGCGTCGGCAACGACATGAAGGCCGCGGAAGCCACGGTCAAATGGGTCCAGAACTACGAAAGGAAGCAGAAATCTAAGAAAGGGAAGAAGGACTGAAGTCGAAGGGAAGCTCACCGTTTTCATCATTCTGTGCATGGTTGTCCTGCGCTGCAGAATTATCTGAACCACTTTCATCCACTTCATGACCAAGCCTCGAGAGCATGTTTTTTACAGTTTCAATCATGCCAGCTCCCACACAGAACACGTCCACTCCGGCATTTGCGAGCATTTCTACGTTGTGGTCATTTATGTAGGCGTCACCCAAAGTAACGCAGCATACCGTTCCTGAAGAACTGCAGGCATCCTTCACCTTCCTTATCATCTCAAGGACAGACGTGTGCATTATGTTGTCCGGGCTTTTAAGACCCAAGGAAAGCTGGACTAGAGGATCCGTTTCTATATTGACAAACGCCACATCATTCGTTATTATTTCATGCGAGTAAAGCGCCATTGCGGGCGTCTTT
>Ga0315537_1004279_pt1 | contig 10414 bp, 9 predicted proteins | sample SalMarSW160270MG_FD_203091 | JGI IMG/M metagenome (GOLD analysis project Ga0315537, IMG submission 203091) | Salt marsh sediment microbial communities from the Plum Island Ecosystem LTER, Massachusetts, United States - Salt Marsh Sediment SW1602-70 ... | reverse complement strand
TGCTCAAGGAAATATTCCTGTTTAAAGGCGTCTGGAAAAACAACCGCTCTCTCTGGCCCCTGGCTCTGCTGCTGCACGCCGGGATTTACCTGTTCGTAATAACGGTCCTGCTCAATATACTTAACGCCGTGTTTATTGCCACCGGAGTCCCGGCCCCGGTGCTTAACGTATTTTTCGGTATAACCTCGGTGGTAGCGCTGGCGGGTTTTCTGGCGGGTACTGTAGGGTCGATATCCATGATTATAAAGCGCAGCATCGACGCCGATTACCGGCCGTTTACCACTCCCTTGATGTATTTCAAGCTCGGGTTCCTGGCGGCGGTATTTGTCACCGGCATCTGGGCATGGTCCGCCACCCCGGCTTACGCCTCCACGACGGGCCGGTTCGTGAGAGACCTCTTTACGCTGGACGGCGGCATAGGAGCAGCGGCGCCACTGGCGACCAACATTATCATCTCGCTCCTGTTCATCGCCTATCTGCCCCTGACGGACATGCTGCACTTCATCACCAAGTATTTCACCCACCACGCGGTACGCTGGAACGACGAGCCTGTGGACGGAAAAATGGACAAGAAACTGGTCGACCTCATAACGGAACCGGTGCGCTGGGGAGCCCCTCACGTGGGGTCGGGAAAAAGCTGGGGGGAAATAGCTTCGGGGAAAGTCAAAGATGGCAAAAAGACTTAAGCTTACTGACATATCGAAAAACGGCGACAGCCAGCTCAGCGATATCGATGTCGCCGCGCTCATGCCTCTGCCTCCCCCGTACGATAAAATCGATGATTTGCCGCCGATAAGGCCGCTCACCGACGACCAGCGGGAAAGGCTGGAGTCAAACCTCGACGGCATCGTGGCGCTGGCTTTGCCCCGCCCCAAGAATAAAGAAGAAGAACAGAAATACATCGAGCAATTTATCTCAGGACTGAAGAAGCTCCTGAGCAAAGAGGACAACTGGACTTTCCTCCAGCCGCTGCTGCTTTCGCTGGATTATTGCGCGCGCTGTCAGACCTGCTCCGAAGCCTGCCATGTCTACCTCGCCAGCGGTAAAAACGACCTCTATCGACCTTCCTATCGCTCGGAGATATTCCGCCGCCTGGTCAATAAATACGGAAAGCCCGGCGGTAAACTGAAGGCTAAGCTGGAGGGGAACGATATCGAGCTCAACTGGTCGACTGTAAGCCGGCTGTACGAGCTTGCCTACCGCTGCAACCTCTGCCGCCGCTGTGCGCAGGCCTGCCCCATGAGCGTTGATAACGGCCTCATCACCCGCGAGATACGCAAGCTGTTCAGCCAGGAGCTCGGCTGGGCCCCCCTCGAGCTCCATGAAAAGGGCACGGTCCTCCAGCTTGAGGTCGGCTCTCCGACCGGCCTGAGGCCTGCCGTCGCTAAAGACAACCTGGGCTTCCTCGATGAAGAGTTTTCCGAGTCCACCGGCCTTGAGGTGAAGACCCCCTGGGACAAAAAAGGCGCCGACCTCCTCCTTATCCACAGCGCCGGGGACATCATTTCTTTCCCGGAAAGCCCCATTTCCTTCACCATTATCTGCAACGCCGCCGGTCTCAACTGGACGCTCTCCTCGGAAATCCCCGGCTACGACGGCGTCAATTACGGCGTCTTTTACGACGATATCCAGCTGGCGAAAGTCGCCACGAGGCACGCCCAGATCGCCAGAGCCCTCGGCGTGAAAAAGATAGTCATGGGAGAGTGCGGGCACCAGCACAAAGCCCTGATGACCGTGGCTGACAGGGTCCTCACCGGCAACCTCAATATTCCGCGCGAGAACGTTATGACTTTTCTGGAGGAGATTGTCTTCAGCGGCAGGATTAAGTTCGACCCGTCCAGGAATAACTTCCCGGTGACCCTGCACGACCCGTGTAATGTCGTGAGGAACCTGGGCATCGTCGAGCCGCAGCGCCGGATTCTCCGCTATCTCTGCCCGCAGTTCCGCGAGATGACGCCCCACGGGATAAACTACTGCTGCGGCGGCGGGGGCGGCCTGGCGGTAATGTCCAACGTCAACTTTACCGACTGGAAGGTGTATGTCGCCGGCCGGATGAAGTTCAAGCAGATACTCGATGCCTTTGCCGACCGCCCCGGGCCGGAGGTCAAGAAGTACGTCTGCGCGCCGTGTCTCAACTGTAAGCTGCAGTTCCGCGACATGATGGAGTACTTCGGGGCGAAGGAAAAGTCCGGCATCATCGTCGGCGGGCTGGCCGAGCTCATCGTTAACGCGATGGTAGACATCAAGCAGCCTTTCATCACCTGGGGCGATTAGTGTATACTGGTAACGGCAATATTCAACTAAACAGGAAAGGGTGAACCCGATGGCAAAAATGGAGCTGGCCGGCAATACCTACGAAGTCGATGAGCACGGCTTTTTTCAGGAAACCGCTAAATGGAACGAAGAAATCGCCAGGGCATACGCCGCTAAAGAAAACGTCAACGAGCTGACCCCGGACCACTGGACCGCCGTCAACTATCTAAGGAATTACTACCTGGAAAACGGCATCTGCCCCATGATACGGAGACTTATAAAAGAGACCGGGTTTTCCCTGAAAAAACTGTACGACCTCTTCCCCAACGGGCCCGCTCAGTCCGCCTGCAAGTGGGCGGGCGTTCCCAAGCCGACCGGCTGCGTTTAAAAATCATTGAGAGCCCCGATGAAATCAGAACGAAGCTAGTTCTGACTTTTAACTTTTAGCTTCCGGTTTATATTCAGGCATGTTGCTGTAGCCTTCGCCCATGGCGTCGTCGTGCCAGAAACTCCAGTCGAGCTTGGCCCGGTGCTCCTTCGTCAGCAGCTGCGGGAAGAACTTCTCGGTATGTTTCAGCCCCTGATTGACCTCGATGAATATCCACGGTCTCACCGTCTTTACCGGGTTCCACGGGCCATGGATGAAATTGGGGGGCATAACGACGACGGTGCTCTCCGTGATTATGTGCTTCTCCATCTCCGGGCCCATACAGAGCTCTACCTCCGCCCCGAGGTCCTCGGGATGCTCAGGGTCCGTGCCTATATGTATCAGCAGCTCCACTTCCGAGTGCGCGTGTGGCGGGTGCCCTATTTTCATGCGCGGCTCTTCGTGCGGAAGCACCCAGTGGATAAAGTAGAAGTTGCTGCCCTCTATGGTCTTGCTATCCATGCGCTGCAGGATGGGCCCCATGATAAAAGGATAGGGCGGCGGATTATTCCTCAGTAAATATTTATCGTATTTGCCCAATTTGCTTCCCTCCTGAACCTGCTCTTTCGCCAATATTATACTACAGGGCTTTAGGCAGAATCACGTTGACAGCGCCGCTCCTGCATCGTCATAATTAACTGGTACATGGAAAATGATATCGTCATCAAAAGGCTGGTGGTGGGCTCTCTGTCCGCCAACTGCTATGTAGTCGGCGCAAACGGCGAGGGGATGGTCATCGACCCCGGTGGTAACGCGGGAGAAATCGGGCGGGCGATTGACGAATCGGGACTGGATATCAAGATAATCGTGCTGACCCACGGGCACTCCGACCATATAGCCGCGCTGCGCGATATACAGGACCAGACCGGCGCCGGGGTCGCCATTCACCATGAAGACGCCGATTTCCTTGAGACGAGCTCCCAGTTCGGGATATCCTACCGCACGCCCCACCCCCCGAACCGCCTTCTCCGCGAAGGGGACGTTATCGATGTCGCCGGGCACAGTTTCAAAGTGATACACACACCCGGCCATACCCCCGGCAGCATCTGCCTGCTCACCGGCGATAAAGTCTTCACCGGCGATACGCTCTTCCGTCGCGGCATCGGCACCACTCTCATGCCGGGGAGCAGCCGCAGCCAGCTATTGAACAGCATTCAGACCCGGCTGATGTCACTGCCGGACGATACCGCTATCTACCCCGGTCACGGCCGCGAGACGACCATTGGCGCGGAGCGCCGTGACAATCCCTACGTCACCGGTAAAGCCGGCCGCGGCTACTGGTAACCCTCTCAAGCTGACCTGATTTTTATTTTTCTTTTCTATTGCTCAGTCCCGTGTTTCCTTTCCGCTGGCCCCTTTTTCACGTCACCTGCAACCCGTCCGAAAGTCCCGTTAAATGTGATTATCTTGTAACAGACGATACACTTTTTGTGATTTTGATGTTATCGAACGGGTTTAAAGTATTACCAGTATTTTCGTTAACATGGTTAACCGCGTGAACAACGTAAGTAGCTTTAAAAACGGTCGCCGGCACCTCGCTGACACGGCTCATCAGCATCAAAGGAGGCGTGACTTGCGGACTAATGTTGAAAGGACCTATCCGGAATATCTCACCACGGGTGTCGTGGCGCGGCACTGCGGCGTCAGCAAAGTAACCGTCCTGCGCTGGATTGAAAAGGGGAACCTGACGGCTTTCAGACTGCCGGGAGGACAGAACCGTATACACCGGGACGACTTCTTTACTTTTGCCGTAAAGCACAGCATACCTATTAAAAACAATAATGAAAAATAGCTAGACCACAGCCAGAAAAAACCAATCTGGGAACAATCGCCTGGATTTTACGGGTCCTTATTGCGGCCGTCTTTATCATCGCATTCATGCCCGCGCCGGTAATCGCGGAAGACTCGGAAGACGTCACTCCGCCGTCAGATATCGGCGCCCACGGCCGCGGGCAACCCCACGCATAACAGCGTCACTCTTACCTGGACGGCCCCCGGTGACGACGGCCCCGCGGGTACGGCGGCAGAGTACCGGCTTACCTCCCCCTCCCGACTCACCCCCGGGGGAGGTAAGCCCTTTTTTTGAGAAAAATCTCACAGCCGTTATGTCCGTACTCACAGCAACATCTGCGCTTCCCGCGTCCCCCGGTTAACGATAACCGTCGCTGACGCGGGTTGTGATTTTCCTGTAAGGTTCTCGCAACGCCATGTGACGGAATTGTGATGCGGCTCTAATAAACTACAAACGTAGCAAACACCGCTAGTGACAATTATGACGTTTCCGCTTTTAACTCGCTGCCTTTCACTTAAGGAACCCCGGAGGTAAATTTTGCCGAAAACACACGAACAGTGGGTCCCGGAATTTATATCCGTCGGCTTTATCGCCAAGCGCTGCGGCGTCAGCAATACCACCGTACTGCGCTGGATAAACACCAGGCAGCTGCCGGCGTTCAAACTCCCCGGGGGCCATTTCCGCGTTGACAGGAAAGACTTCTCCAGGTTCCTGGGCAAATACAACATGCCGTTTCGCGGTTCCCGCTTCGAAGAAGTGATGCAGCTGGCTCGGAAAGGAAACAGTCCGATGTAGCTAACAATCAGGCATCAGGAAGACAACATTTCAGGAGGTAAATATGCACGGGAATTACAAGACCAGTAAACCAGCGGGCGGCGTCCTCCGCCGGTTCGCCAAAAACTTCGACCGCAATAGCATGGGTTTCACGCTGGTGGAGCTGCTCATCGTCGTGGCGATACTGGGCGTTCTGGCGGCGGTGGTACTGCCTAACGTGACCGGTCTTGCCGGCGAGGGGCAGGTGGAAGCCGCCAAGGCAGAACTGGTGACCGTTCAGACGGCTATGGACACCATGATGGCGAAAAACCATATCACCTCCGTTGCCGCCACCACTGCCACCAGCGATATGTCCGCTTTCCCCACCGGCAATCCCCTCTACCCGAATTACCTGCGGACCGCCACCACCAAGGGCACTTATTCATGCAGCGCCACCGGACTGGTTACCCAGGCAAGCACGGGCTATTAACCTGTTAAGGTATACCAATATTTTTAAAGCTCAACATTTGTTTATAACTGCTGGCTCCAGGAGATGCCCATGACCACAGGGTCGGACCGCCTGCGGCGCTGGAATGATATTCTCTTCCGTGCCGCGGCACATATCGTGCAACGTATCACCAAGCCGTCGCCCGGTGTCGAGCCCAGGCAGCGCCGCCGCATAAGGCTGCTCGCGGCGTTCCTGCTGTTGATGTCGCTTAATACCTTGCTCAGTTCAATGATCCTTCGTAGCATCGGCGGCTATACGTGGATTGTTCTGCTGGTAACCTCCTCGGCCTTCATCCTGAGTTACGCCGTCAGCCGCACCAGATACTGGGGCGCCGCGCTGATTCTGGCGATTACTTTGCCCGCCATCCCACCCCTCGCCATATCTATTTTTAAACCACCGGAAGTAAGCCTGGCGGCTGAGCTGGTGTGGCTGGCGATGCCCTTGATGTTCTCCAGCTTGATGCTGTCCGTCCGCCAGACCGTTCTGCTCGCGCTTGCTTACATGGCCCTCGTCGCGGCGTTGAAAATATCTAACCTTATAGATATCCAAGATATGGCCCCCGTGATGGGATATATATCCGTTATTGCGGTTATCGTTATATCTATCTCCGTTATCCGGACGAGAGACCAGGCTCAGATAGAGAACAAGCTTGTCGAGCTGGAGCACGCCGAGAAGCTGCTCAGGGAGAACAACGAGCAGCTCGATACGGTGCTTGACTCGGTGCCCTGCGGCATCCTCGTCATCGATGAAGAAACTCATATCATTCAGGACATCAACAGCTATGCTTCTAATCTCATCGGCACCCGCCCGGAGGAAGTTATCGGCCGGGAATGTCACCTCTTCATCTGCCCGGCTGAAAGGGGCAAATGCCCGGTCTCGGATTTTGGCAGGCTCGACGATAATTCGGAGCGGGTGCTTATTACCGCCAGCGGCAAGTCCGTGCCCATTCTTAAGAACGTAGTCCGCGTGACGATGAAGAGCAGCCTCTACCTGCTGGAGACCTTTATCGATATTACCGAGCGCAAACAAATGGAGAAGTCCCTGAGAGAATCGGAGCAAAAATTCTCCCTGGCCTTCCGGTCCAGTCCCCAGGAAATCTGCATCACCCGCATCAGCGACGGCAAGACGATAGAGATTAACGATAGCTTTACTCGTTCCACCGGCTACACTCGGGAAGAGATAATTGGCAAGAACTCTACCGCGCTTAATATCTGGAAACCCGGCGAACGGGAAAGAATGCTCGCCATACTCAAGGAAAAGGGCAGGGTCGAGAATGAAGAGTTTGAGTTCCGCAGGAAGTCCGGCGAGGTCCGTACGCAGCTATTTTCCGCCGAGCCGCTTACTATCGGCGGAGAAGAGTGCCTGATTTCTATTACCACCGATATTACCAACCGCAAGCGGGCGGAAAAGCTGCAGGCGGATGAAATTTCGGTGCTTACACTCCTCAGTCATGGGGTGGAACTGAACGAGCTGCTGGATGCCATCGTTCGCCTGGGAGAATCCCACAATCCGTCCATTAAGGGCTCGGTCCTGCTGCTCGACCCATCAAAGGGCTCCCTTGTCCATGCGGCTGGCCCCTGCCTGCCAAATGATTATGTCGAACTGCTGAAGCAGGGAGTCCCCATCGGACCGAATTCAGGTTCCTGCGGCACGGCGGCCTACCGAAAGAAGCGGGTGATTATCCCGGATATCGAGACCAGCCACGCCTACCCGGACGTAGTGGTTAAAACAACAATCGAAAACGGCCTTCGCGCCTGCTGGTCGCAGCCCATCATCGCTTCCAACGGGGACTTACTCGGTACCATCGCCAACTACAGCAGTCTGGTGGGAGAGCCGGCCCCAGCCGACCTCATGGTGATAGAGTGGTCGGCCAGAATCGCCGCCCTGGCTATCGAGCGTAAAAAAGCCGAGAACGCGCTCAAGGAATCTGAAGAAAAGTTCTCCAAAGCATTCCATGCCAGCCCCGATTCCATCTCTATCTCCAGAATGAGCGACGGCGCGTTTTTTGAAGTCAACGAAAGCTACGTGAAAAACATAGGATATTCCCGCGAAGAGCTGGTGGGCCACAATGCCAACGACCTCAATCTATGGGCGGACCCCGCTCAGCGGAAAAACATGCTGCGAAAAGTCCGCCGGCACATTATCATGAAAAATGAAGAAATCCGGTTACGCACCAAGTCGGGTGAAATCCGCACTCAGTTGATGTCCAGCGAGTACGTCTCCCTCGGCGGCGAACCCTGCCTCCTCGTCGTCAGCACGGACATCACCGAGCGCAAACGCATGGAGGACTCTCTGGCTGACGAAGCCACCCGCCGGCGCATCCTGATTGATGGCTCTAGAGACGGTATCGTTATCCTCGACCAGAATGGTGCGGCATACGAAGCCAACCGCCGCTTCGCCGAGATGCTCGGCTATCCGCTGGAAGAAGTCCTCAAGTTTCACGTCTGGGACTGGGAGGCGGTCTCTTCCAAGGCCGATGTAAAGGAGATGCTAAGGACCGTCGACGAATCCGGCGACCACTTTACGACTCAGCACCGGCGCAAAGACGGCACGACCATTGACGTCGAGATAAGCACCAACGGCGCCATGTTCGCCGGCCAAAAACTGATTTTCTGCGTCTGCCGCGATATATCCGAGCGTAACCGCATGGAAAAAGCCCTCCGCGAGTCCGAGGAAAAGTTCTCCAGGGCCTTTTACACTATCCCGGAGGCTATCTCGATTACCCGGCTGTCCGACGGCACCTTCGTCGAAGTGAATGACACTTTCACCCGCCTCTCGGGTTTCCCCAGGGAGAAACTGATCGGCCGCAGTGCGAAGAAACTGGAGTTATGGGCTGATAAAGGCAAGCGGGAGGAACTGATATATCTTATCAAAAAGCGTGGCCACGTGGAAAATGAAGAGGTCCAGTTATTAACAAAATCGGGCGAGGTGCGCACCACGCTCCTTTCAGCCGATATCATAAATATCAGCGGCGAACCCTGCCTGCTCGTTATCAGCACCGATATTAGCGAACGCAAACGCGCCGAGGAAAAACTGAAAGAAGCCTTAACCGGCCTCGAGCGGTCCAGCGCCCAGCTCGCCGCCACCAACAAAGAGCTGGAGACCTTCAGCTATTCCGTCTCCCACGACCTGCGTTCGCCGCTGCGGAGCATCGACGGCTTCAGCCAGGCACTGATAGAAGATTATCAGGATGCCCTTGATGAAAAGGGGCGGGACTACCTGTCGCGCCTCCGCGGCGCCAGCCAGAAAATGGGCGAGCTGATAGACGGGATACTGAAACTCTCGCGCCTGACGCGCAGTGAGATGCACCGCGAAAAAGTCGACCTCAGCTCGCTGGCGCGTGAGATAGCCGGCCGGCTTCAGGAAACGCAGCCTGACCGCCGGGCAAAATTCATCATCGAAGATAAACTGACCGCCACCGGAGACCCGCAGCTGGTGAGGGTGCTTCTGGAGAACCTGCTCGACAACGCCTGGAAATTCACCGTAAAAAAAACGACCGCCAGGATAGAGTTCGGGGCGGAACACCGCAACGGCCGGCAGAACTACTTTATCAGGGATAACGGCGCCGGGTTTGATATGGCCTATGCGGATAAGCTCTTCGGCGCCTTCCAGCGCCTCCATGAGGTCACCGAGTTCCCCGGCACCGGTATCGGCCTGGCTACCGTCCAGCGCATTATAAATCGCCACGGCGGCGTTATCTGGGCGGAAGGGAAGGTCGGCAAAGGCGCCACCTTCCACTTTACTCTGGACTAGAGGAGTTTGACGATGAACGGATTCGATGAGGTAATACTGCTCGTAGAAGACAATCCCGATGATGTTGAACTGACCATGCGCGCGTTCCGGAAAAACAATATCGCCAATGAAGTGGTGGTCGCCCGGGACGGCGTGCAGGCCCTGGACTATCTCTTCTGTCGCGGGGCTTATTCCGAACGGGACATCATGCAGGTTCCCCGGCTGATCCTCCTCGACCTCAAACTGCCCAAGCTCGACGGCCTCCAGGTGCTGGAGCAGATTCGCGCCGACGAGCACACCCGGCTTGTCCCCGTGGTTATTCTTACCTCCTCAAAAGAGGAACAGGACCTGATAAGCGGCTATAAGTCCGGCGCCAACAGCTATGTGAGAAAGCCCGTGGACTTTAACCAGTTCCTCGCCGCGGTACGGCAGATAGGGCTTTACTGGCTGCTGATAAACGAGCCCCCCGTCCAGGGTTTTTAGCCATGAATATTCCAGCCCGTTTTACGGCAAAGACTCAGAGGTCACAACATGGAAAGCGGCAATATCAAAATCTTACTGGTTGAAGACAACCCGGATGATACCGAGTTGCTGCTCAGGAAGCTGGGAAAGTCAGCCGACGGCCAGCTTGCGGTAACCACCGTCAAGAGCCTCGCCGGGGCGCTGGAATACCTCGCGGAGAACCTGCCCGATATTATACTCAGCGACCTCGGCCTGCCGGACAGCCACGGACTGGATACCGTCACGAAACTGATGTGCGAGGCGCCTCACATCCCGCTGGTGGTGCTGAGCGGTTTCGATGACGAGGCTACCGCCATCAAGGCAGTGCAGTCCGGCGCTCAGGACTATCTGGTAAAAGGCCAGCTTGAAGGCCGGCAGATAGAACGCTCCCTTTTCTACGCCATCGAGCGCGCCCGTTTGCAGTCGGAACTGGAGGGTCACACCCAGG
>Ga0315537_1004276_pt1 | contig 10420 bp, 7 predicted proteins | sample SalMarSW160270MG_FD_203091 | JGI IMG/M metagenome (GOLD analysis project Ga0315537, IMG submission 203091) | Salt marsh sediment microbial communities from the Plum Island Ecosystem LTER, Massachusetts, United States - Salt Marsh Sediment SW1602-70 ... | reverse complement strand
CCATCTCGGTCTGAATAGGGTCCGTGTCCTGAAACTCATCGATGAGAAGGTGAGAGAACTGCGTTCTCACTGCCCTTCGGACGAGGCCATCGCGCCGCAGCAGGTCGCGTGCCTGCACCAGCAGGTCATGGAACTCCAGCCGACCCTGACGACGCCGCTCCTCAGCATACTCCAGGATGAATCGACTGATAGCTGCCAAGAGCGGCCGGAGGAGATCCGACCGCGCTTGCTGGAGCAGGTGGCCGCGCATCTCTTCGGCCTCGGTCAGGAGTTCGCGCACCTCGCTCGGACTGACCTCATCCCAGTTCTCTTTGCGTCCAAGGCTGCACTTTATGCGCGTCCCCTCCGCCAAGATGCTCAGCCCGACTAGGTTCGTTTCCGCGGCCGCCAGGCGGCGGCGATACATGTCGAGCCCTTCGAGGTGCTGACGTAGTCCGTCGTCCGGGTCCCGGCACTTGGACCGAAGTTCGCAGACCTCGTCGAGGCGCCGCACGAGGGGTCCCACTTCTACGGGCGATAGGGACCCAGCCTCGATGGCAACATCCTCCAACCGATCCCAATGCTGGTGGAACTCCAACGCCACGACACGTAGCTGATCGAGAGTGAGGCCTAGGGTGAAGGCGCGGAGGAGCGTCTCCTCCAATGGTGGGTCGCTCAGCAGGTCATCGACGAAGGCCGTCCAGCGCTCCTCGAAGGCAACGGAGGCTCCGATCTCGTCCAGGACGTCGACCGAGGGCGGCAGCCCCGCCTCAAGAGGATGCTCCGCCAGGATGCGGCGCGCGAATCCGTGGAGCGTCTCAATGGCGGCCGCGTCTACCTGAGTCAGCGCGGCCTCACAGCGACCCTGTTCCTCAGGCGAGAGCGACTCCGTGCCATGAGCAGCCTTCTCCAGTTCCTCACGGACGCGGTCCCGCAGCTCCGCTGCAGCGGCTTCCGTGAAAGTTATGGCAGCGATCCGTTGCATTTCGGTACGGCCGGAGGCCACCAGTCGCACTATCCGCTGCACCAACTCGGAGGTCTTGCCGGTGCCTGCCCCCGCTTCGACGAAGAGGGTGCTGTCCAGGTCCTCACGGATCCGGTCGCGGGCTGCTTGGTCCGACGGCTGGATAGTTGCCACTCTATCGCTCCGGCTCCACCAGTTCCACGTAGCTTCGCAACTCGGCTGTCCCCCTCTTGCGCCGCCATCTACGCGCACGGTCACGCGGGCAGATCCGGTCGTAGGGACAGAACCGGCAGTTCTCGAAGCCGTTCAACACGGGAGCTCCAGGCCTCGCGGGAAAGAGGCCCCTCGCTATTCCCCTCACGATGACGGTGAGGGCGCTGCGGAACGGAGCCAGCTGCTCTTCCGTGACTGGATGACCCAACCGCTTGAAGTTCGCCGCCTCCGTGATGAACCAGTAGTAGGCCGTCACCGGCACGTCGCCGTAGACGGCCTTGGCTGCCAGGGAGTAAACGGGTAGCTGCAACAGCTGCCCGCCCTGGACCGGGTCCTGGTCGATCTTGGAGAAGCGAGAGGCAGAGCCGCTCTTGTAGTCCAGGACCAGCATCCGCGACCCATCGAGTGCACGGTCGACCCGGTCAATACGCCCGCGGAAGGCTACTTCCCCCTCATCACCCAGGGACACTACGATGGCGGGCTGGGATGCGTCCCGAACGCCAAAGGCCAACTCCACTGCGACCGGCACCACTCCCTCGTCAGCACGCATCCTCTCATCTGCATCGAGGAACGCAGCGATGTCACGCATGATGCGTTCCCGCTCCATCCGCCAGAGGAGGGGCTTGCCAGTGAGGCCGGCTCTTTCGGCCTCGTCGCACAGCCTCTCGCCTATCTCCATGAGGCGGGCGCGTTCTTCCTGACTCCACGGCTGGCTCGCACTGTTCCGCGGCGGTACTGCCCGGAGGAACTGCTCCAGCGCGCGATGTAGCAGGTTGCCCCTCTCCAGGGCGCTGATGGTGAGCGTCTCCTCTGGCTTCTCGGTTTCCGCTACATACAGGACGTGGCCCACAAAATACCGAAACGGGCATGCTGCCCAGTGTTGGAGCGACGTAGGCGACACAGGGCGGCCAGCTGATGGCGCGAGCCCCGGCGGTGGCTCGATGCGCCCGTCCCAGCGGGTAAGCGCAGCCCGCAGCCGGTCTAAGTCCGCTCCAAGCCCTGCCTTGAGAGTTGGCATCTCCGCCGCCAAGTAGTGCCCAGTCACAGGCGCCCCAGTGCGGCCCCAGCGGAGAAAGCTGCCGAGATTGTACTCTTGCTCGGATGCCGGCTCGCGACCGGCTGAGAGCGCTGCCTCGAAGGAGGGTACGACGGTGAACCAGTCGCGCGGCGGGAGAGTCTCAAGGTCGGTGCTGAAAAGCACCCGGCCTTCAAGCTGGGACGCGGTTTCCAATAGCCAGTGGGCCGGCAGCTTACCTCGTTGGCCCCTCAGGTCTGCCCGCGGGAAGAGGAGCACCCGCTCCGGCGCCACTGCTAGAGCCGCCAGGTAGTCACGACGCTCCTCCGCCCTGCGACTGGCCCGCAGTGGGAGCTCATCGCTGGCGGTCGAGCGCTCACGGTCGGGCAGCAGAGGATCGTCGCGTCCTCTGAGCGGCATCATGCCCTCCGTCATGCCCAGGATAAAGACGACGTCGAAGTCAGTGCCCATGGCGTCGGCTATCCGGCCGACGAACACGCCCTCGCCGAAGCGACCGACGCGGCCCGCCGACGCTTCCAGCTCCCGCTCCAGAGCTCGCCTGAACGTCGCCTGGTCACTCTCGGGGCGCAAGTCGCTCAAGCCAGAAAGCGTATCCAGAATTTCTTCGACCGTACGGTGCGCCTCGATCTCGCCGTCGGGCCAGTCCCGCCGGTGGCCCTCTCCCCCTAGGTAGCGTTCAAGCAGGTCGCGAGCCCACGCGCAGAACTCGGGCCAGCTTCTCCTGACACCGGGATCGACCCTCGAGGTGAGATCCCCGATGAAGCCAGCGAGGCGTCCCAGGTGATCCAGATCGGCATCCAGCCGACGCAGCTCCCATTCCCCACCTTCTTCCATGTTCATGATCGCCTGGCGGCGCTCCTCGACCGAGCGCCGGTGCCGGTCCAGCCGCTCCCGCCACTGGGCGGCGCCACTTACCACACCCACCGCACGGGATAGCGCATCCCATCGATGTGCTGGCACCGGACTGCCGCCCCGCTGCTCAAGCACGGGAGCGGCGCTGAGCCAGTCCATCACAACATCCCGCCGGAAGTCCCTTTCCCGCAGGCGAAGCAGACCGAGAACGGTGCGCCCGGTGAGCATCTGGCCGAGGGTGCGAACGCTGGGTCCGTTATGCGGCACCCCTGCTGCCCCGAACTGCTCGTGGGCCAGCAGCGCATAGGGCCCGGCCGCTCGATACAGCACCGCCATCCGGTACAGAGGAGTGCCGGCGGCGAGCCGCGCCATCACCATCCGGAGCACCGACCGCACTTCCTCTTCCGCATCGGTGACAGCGACGATCTGGGTGCCCCCAGGCACCGCTGGGCTGGGGTCTCCCTCCCCAGACCCCACGGCTACCTCCAGCTGCTTCGCCAGTCGCCGGCCCAACGTGTCGGCCTCACGGTCGCCTGTTAGCCCGATGAGGACAGTCAAGGCACCCGATTCCGCTAGCGCCTCCACCAACGTCCGCTCGGCAGGTGAGAGGCGGCGTGGAAGATAAAGGATGACACGCCCCGCGTCGCGAAGGGCAGGGGAGCCGGCGCGCGTAGCCTCGGCGGCGGCTAGAGCCAGGTCCTCTTCGTCGTAGTACGCCTGCGTCCGGCGGCGAAAGTCGCGAAACAGCCGCACCACATGCGAAGCACGCTGGCTGTATGTGGCGATGGCGTCGAGGACCGCCTCGGGAGCCAGTCTCAGGTCTCGAAAGGTGCTGTCTAGACTACGCTCGGTGGCAGGATGGTCTACAACCTCCCGAAATATGCCGGGCTCGTCAGCCAGGGCTGCCCGCACCGCCTCCCCACGAACCGGACCAGTGAGAGGGCGTTGCCCCCGAGCGGCAAGAACTGGGGCACCTAGCAACTCTGCAACACGCGCGAGGACGAGAAAGCGAACGTTCAGCAGCCCCTCTCTGCCGGAGACCGCGGCGAGAGACAGATCGCCCAAACCAAGGCTCCGGCGGAGCGAGAGTCCTGCGTAGTTCGATGGCACGGCTACGGTGACTGGCGCGAGCGGGTCACCCCCCTTCGCCTCAACAATGGCGTCGCGGAGAGCGTGAGTTGTCGCCGGGCCGAAAGCGATCAGGCGCAACGACGTCATCGGTGGGTGTTCTCGATCTTGGCTAAGCGGACACCTGCATCGCGGTCACCGGACTTCAGGCTCTGCCTCCAATGAATCCGCTATCTCTTGCACCAGCGCTTTGGCTTCCTGTTCGGATGCAACCAGGTCGATGTCAGCGCGACGGAGCAGCGCCTCCACCACCTCGCCGAGCCTCGCAGCCTCGTCGTACTGCTGTGCGTGGGCATGAGCGTCCGGGAGCAGTGGACCCTCACGGAAGCTCGACGCGTCGAGAACCCACAGGCGGGCCGGAAAGGCGATGTCAAGCACAACGAGGCGAGACCGGGAGGACGACGAGGCGCTGCCGAGCTGCAAGCCATCGATGTCTCGAGAACCTAGATGAACAGCTTCCCCGTTCGTGTACTTGATCTCCCATGCCCAAACCACTTCACCATCATTGTACTGGCAGTCCGGTGTGCCGGCGCCCCGATTGTCGTGCAGTCCCGGGTATAGTCGCTTGAGGGCGGCGACCACGATCTCTTGGGCGAGGCGCCCGAAGGCGCCCGGGTCGCCAAGATTGTGCCGCACGCGCGGCAGCAATTCACTTGCAAAGGCGGAGAGGGGGAACCCTCCAAGTCGGCTGCCCATGTCTACTCACCCTCGCCTTCAAACCGAGTGCCTTGCGCCGCCGTCCAGCGCTTGAGAGGCACGAGCTTGCTGCGGCCTGCTCCGGCTGCTTGCACGACGGCGTCCGCGAACGCTTTGTCGGTGGTCGTCACGACAGTCGTCGGAGCGGGAGCGCTGACTCCCAGAACATTCCCCATCTGTTGGCTCATTTCGGGATCGAGGCTTTGCGTCGGCTCATCCAGGATCAGCAGCCCGAGTTGGTGGCCCCCTGCATCAACATCGGCCAGCGCGCAGAGAGCCGCTACGGTCAGTACCGTCTGATATCCGCCCGACAGCATAGGTCCCGGCGCGACCTCCCACGACCCGGCTGGATCGACTGCTCGGACGCGGTACGCATTTCTCACGACGCCAGCTGTTCGGCTCGTTGCAACGTACACACGGGCACCCTTCAGTCTGTCGTGTCGGCTGATCCGCCCGAACCACTCGTTGATCTTCGGCGAAACGGCGGCGACCCTCTGCTCGGCCACTGCCACGGATACATCGCCGGCGACACTCGTGACCATCCGAAGAGTCTCTCTCCATTCCTGGATCCGCTCAAGGCTCGCGCGCGCCGCCGTCAACTCATCCCCCGCGACATCCTCGTCAAGAGCATCCAATGCCTCGGCAGCGTGCAAGAACTCTACTAGTCTCTGGAGCGCAATCACCCGTTCGCGAAGCAACTCGGCTTCCTTGCTCGCCTTTGCTAGCTCTTCTCTGGTCGAAATCAGGGCATCGTTGCCCACCGTCAGCGTTCCACGGAGCGCCGCATCCAGGGCTTCGTCGTCTTCGTGACCTTCGGCGCCTTGGCGCCTCGGCTGCTGACCCACCGCTTTGGTTCGCCCGCACTCCTCCACGACCGGCTTTTCGGGGTCATCCGCCACTTCGGCGGCCCACATGCCGAGGGCGGTCTGAAGCGCATCCACGAGTTCGCCACGTCTCCTCAACGCTCCCTCCTCCGCATCGCAAACGTCTCCAGTGGCCCGCTCCAGTTGGCGCTGCTTCTCCTTCGCCCCACTGAGTGCTTCCTCGGCTTTCTGCCGGTCCTCGCTGAGGCGCGCGATCTCTCCACCCTCAGCCTGAATGGACTCGATAGCCGCATCGACCAGGTGCTCTAACTCCTGCGCGACCATGGGACGCTCGCAGACCGGACAGTCGAGTTCGTCGCCAAGAGCATGTTCATGCTCACGCAGCCAATCACGGGCCTGCGCCAGAACCGCCGCACGCTTGCTGGCTGCGCTGATTTGCTGGTCGACGTCGCTAAGCCATGCGCTCGCTTTCCCTACGGCCTTGTTTACGTCCTCCTCGCTCCCTATGCTATCGCGCAGATCCTCGAAAGCATCCGACGCGTCTTTGAAGTCCCGAAGGGCATCTTGCCACCTGTCGCGGGCTCCTTCGACCGCGGTGCTGAACCGAGTGAGTCGATTCAATCGATCCTGAGGGCCTGGCCGAGACCAGAGCTGGTCAGCCGCGCTCCCCAAATGGCGATGGGCCGTCTGGAGAGACGAGATGTTGCCCAGCGCTGTCGGAAGGTCTACCGATAGCGCCCTTGACAAGGAAGCGATCAGCGCACGGGCGCCTTCTAACGTAAGCTCTCCGGCATCGATGCCCGCTTCCAGCGCTTTGCTACGGGCGTCTAACCTTCGGTCGAATCGCCTGGCTACCTCCTCCCGCAATCTACTCGCCATGGCATCGAATCGCTGCTCCAACTCTCTGACGCGCCTGGACAGTTCGTCCCGGGCCCTGCTCAGTCCGACGGTGAGAGCGTTCAGCCTCTCGATCCCGAACAGTTGGTCCAGTGCGGCATTGCGGTCGCTATCCTCGGATGAGATGAGGGCCTGGAGGCTGGTTTGTCGAGGCGCCACAGCACGGCTGAAGAGGTCCGGCGTAATCCCCAGAACCTCGCCTGGGTCGGTGCCTACTGGCACACCGTCAATCGTGCATGTCACCTCGTCGTGCGTCGCCTGCGGCCTTTGGCGATGTCGGATACGCCGCCATACCATGGTCGAGCTTCCGCGCCGAAGTCGAAGGGCGACCTCGGTTACGTCACATCCTTCGTGCATGTATACACGATGGGCTTCGGCTCGATTGCCTCTCAACTCATCGATGCTGAAATCGTTCCCGAAGGCGAGCTCCCCGAATAGAGCCCACTCGATGGCTGATACCCATGTTGACTTGCCAGAGCCATTGGGCCCGACCAGCACTACTACGGGCCTATCGAGCTTGAGCGTTTGAGCGTTCCCGCCGATTCCGCCGTAGCCGCGTGCTTCGACAGATGTAAGAACCCATGAATCAGATGCCACGACGCCTACTCCCCACGAAGTCGCCTCTCGGCCGCGGCGACAGCGGACTCAGCGCGCTCGATGGCATCCCCGAGAGCTGCGATCGCCGCCTCTTTGATGCCGTCGGAGCTAGCATTGGGGTTGCTGAGGGCCTCGATCACCGCCTCAGCGACTTCCTGAGCCGCGGCCAGCCTCTCGGCGTCATCAATCTCCCGCTTGAGCTTTTCCGACAACTGTTCCAGCAACGATTCCACAGACCGTCTCCTTTCCCAGGAGAGTGAGGCCAAGCCTCCAGATGTCCATCAGGAACTGCTCATGCAGACTCCCAAAGTCGTTGACCACTCACATCATACGTGTCCCCACCTGAGGTCGACCAGCCATAGACGCGTCACCTGCATATCTGGCATCGGCGGAGTAAGGACCTGCCGCCTGCCGTTCTCCCTCAGCCAGGTCATAGGCTTCTCTAGCTTCATTCTTGCTAGAGAGAACGATCCAAGTCACTCAGCTTCGACTTTACGCCGTCCGTATTATGACGCATGCAGAGGATGCCCTCCACAAGCTCTGCGGCAGTCTTGACATCCTGCTGGTCGATTGCATCCCCCAGGTCGATCACGGCCCGGGTGACGCTCGCCCAGCGGTTGCTCGCCGAGTTTCGAGTGCTTCCAGTTCGGGTCCTCGAAAAGAACCTCCAGATCTTCCAGGCCAACCCCAAATCTCTTTTCAAAGACTGCTTCAGCAGCGCGGGCTGATCTCGCTTCCTTAGCGGCACCTCGGGAGTCTTGCAGCGCTCTCCAGGCATGCTCGCGGTTCTTGGGCAAGTCGATAAGCCGTTCATACTTTCCCGGGCCGATGTGCCCGTCCTTTTTCAGATGTCGAACGTTGCGAGCCTCGTGATAGGCGAGCGCTGCGTAGTCCACGAACGCACAAACGTGGCTGTCGCTCTCACTCATGGCGCTCATAACTTAGCACCGAGCATTTGGGCTGTCCAGCGGATATCTCCGGCTTCTGGAGCTAGTCCTGCGCCGCGTCGGCCTTCAATCCCTACATCCCCGGGCTTTGAGAAACGGCCGCCCGTCAGACTGACCTTGCATGAGGGTTCCTGCTCGCCGACTCTGTGCTGAGGGTGAGCTCCTGCCGACGGAGCAGGCCAACGTCGAGGGGCTCGCAACTTCCGTTAGGCGGCCCGCCAGCGGGTACAATCGTGGCGAGGCCACGAAACTCTGTTCTGGTCGCTACCATCTTTTGGGGCCAATGGGTATAATCCGAATGCGACAACGGCCGTGTCCCACTGATCACCGATGGGCAATAACGGACTTCCGACGCCTGGTGCCATTCTCGAAGGGCCGTTTTGGCCTGAGCCCGTGCGGGTCGTTGCGGCGCGGCGGCTGGGCGGGCTTCTGGAGATAGAGGCTGAGGGATTGCGCAGGCGCGTGTAAAGGTGGCTGCATCTCCCGCTGCCGCAGGGGATAGCCGGGAATGATGGGTGACAGGACTATCCGAGTGAGCCTCCCAACCGACGAGAAAGGCATGGTGGGGCGGCGATGCCCCTCGCCGGAGTGCGGCCAGTATTTCAAACTGAAACCCGGAACTGGCCTTCCGATCGAGGATTGCGGATGTCCCTACTGCGGGACGCGAGCAGACTCGTCCGACTTCCTCACGCGGGACCAAGTGGAATACGCGAAGAGTATTGTGGCCAAGCAAGTCCTGGAGCCCATGCTCCAGGACTTCAGACGCAGCATAGAGAGCCTAAATCGGCCCTCACGGAACTCGCTGATCACCGTCAAATTCTCGGCCAGCACGCCTAGCTTTCGCATCTACTCCTATCGCGAAAGTGATGTCGAGACGCCGGTCACCTGCAACACCTGCGGGCTCGAATTCGCTGTCTTTGGCATCTTCGCCTTCTGTCCGGACTGCGGCCAGCTCAATGCATTCGAAGTCTTCGATGCGTGCCTAGAGGTCTGTCGCCGGCGGCTGCATCTGCTTGACCTCCCGGAGACGGCTGACGACCAGGAATTGGTGAAGGCAATCCTGGTGGACGCCCTTGGCAGCGCTGTGGCGGCGTTTGACGCCCTTGGCAAGAAGCTGCGCCAGGCGCGGCCGGAAATCCTCCCGGACAGGCCCAAGAATCTTTTCCAGAACATAGCAGCTCTAGACCGTTCCCTCGAGAAGGCGAGAGGGGTTGGGGTAGGTGCACGCCTTGGAGCGGACGGCTTCGACGATCTGGTCCGCCTGTTCCAGGTGCGCCACATCTACGAGCACAACCTAGGCGTCGTTGACGAAGAGTTTGTTGCCAAGGTACCAGGGTATTCGCATCTCAAGGGACGGCTCTACCCTCTAGATCGCGACGAGGTCGAGCGCCTTCTCGAGCTTCTTGGCCATCTGGCTTCCCGCCTCAAGACCGATTTCGGGCCTTCGGAGGGCGCGAAGTGAGCTTACCAACTGTCACATGGAACGAGCCGTACGTGGACAAGGAGGCAGCCGTCCGTCTGACGGACACGTCTTGCGCTGAGGCGTGTCCATGAAGCGTCGCCGTCGCGTCTACTCGATCCGGGCTGAACTTCTGGCGAAGTCACAGGAGGCGGCCCTGTCAGCTGTCCAGACGTTCAACAGTCCGCTGACCCAGTTCAAGTCGGAGATCTTCATTGTCTTAATGGTCATCGCCTGGACGTATCTGCTACACGCGTACTACCGCCGGGTAGGAGTCGAGTACCGCTACTTCACCCTACGCACCCAGAGGCGGCGCTTCGATCGGACCAAACGAGGCGCGTACAAGTACTGGGAGCTCGAACGCTGTCTTGATGATGACGGGTGCCCCTTGGACAAGAACACGAGGAACAATCTCAAGTTCCTGATCGGGCTCAGGCACGAGATCGAGCACCAGATGACGTTGAGGTTGGACACCTATCTGAGCGGCCGCTATCAAGCGTGCTGTCTAAACTACAACCGTTATTTGAAGGAACTGTTTGGCGAGCAATATGGATTAGACGCGCATCTAACTTATAGTCTGCAGCTCGTCGAACTGTCGAGGGACCAGGTGGAGGTGTTGGCAGCAGCCGAAGAGATCCCGGAACGCCTAAGAGCCTACATCGCGGACTTCGACGGCCAACTGACCCAGGACGAATTCAATAGTCCGCAATACTCTTATCGACTCCTATTCACGCAAAAACTCACCGGCAAGGCAGGCCAGGCTGATCAGGTGATCGAGTTCATTTCCCCTAGCTCAGAACTTGCCCAGCAAATCGACAAGCAATACTG
>Ga0315537_1004275_pt1 | contig 10421 bp, 7 predicted proteins | sample SalMarSW160270MG_FD_203091 | JGI IMG/M metagenome (GOLD analysis project Ga0315537, IMG submission 203091) | Salt marsh sediment microbial communities from the Plum Island Ecosystem LTER, Massachusetts, United States - Salt Marsh Sediment SW1602-70 ... | reverse complement strand
CTCGGGAATATTGAAGTAAAAAGTCAGGTAGAAAGCGCTGTTAATGAAGGCCTGACTCTCTACCTTGAGGAACACCCCGATGATGCCAGGAAAATTATTGAGAAGTGCGTTACCGCCTCCAAAGCCAGGGAAGCCGCCCGGAAGGCACGCGACTTAATCATCAGGAAGAGCGGCCTGGAGACTGGTACATTACCCGGGAAACTGGCTGACTGCTCGGAGAAAGACCCGGCACAGTGCGAGCTATACCTGGTCGAGGGAGACTCAGCCGGTGGTTCCGCCAAGCAGGGTCGGAACCGGCGCTTCCAGGCGATTCTCCCTCTACGCGGTAAAATCCTGAACGTGGAAAAGGCCCCGCCGGATAAGATGCTGGCCAACGCGGAAATCCGCACTATAATCACGGCATTGGGTACCAACATCGACGATGAATTCGACGCGTCCAGGCTTCGCTATAACCGCATTATCCTGATGACCGACGCCGATGTTGACGGCTCACACGTACGCACCCTTCTGCTCACCTTCTTCTTCCGCCACATGATGGAGCTTATCAGCCAGGGGCACCTTTATATCGCCCAGCCGCCCCTCTACCGTGTGAGTAAAGGCAAAACTAGTGAGTGGTTGTATTCAGAGCAAGGGCTTGGTAAGTTCTTTTCTAAAAAAGCTTTTGAAAATGTAAATGTTTTCTCAAAAGACGGAGCGGTGAAGTATACTGGCGAAGAAGTAATGAATTTCTTAGATGATTTAAAAGAATTGAATAATGAACTAACTTTACTGGACAATGAAGGTATACCTAGAGATTTTGGGGAATTACTTTTAACGAAAGACAAAGAAATCCATCGCTTAGACTATTTCAATCAAGAGAGTATGTTTGGTGCTATGCGCTGGTTTGATACGGCTGGTTTTCCTACTACTGCATCATCAAATCCTATCACTGGCGAATATTTCCTAAATGTTGAGTTGAAATTCGGAAATATTACATTTGATAGGAATTTGATTGAAAATCCGATTCTACGAAGGTGCTTCATTGTTTATCCAAAAGTCAAACACTTTGTTGAAGGTAAATCATACATGGTGGTAAAAAACGGCAAAGAAATAGGAAAAGATATACCTTGGTATGAAGTTATTAAATTAGCAGAAAAAAGTGGTGACCGTACAGGAATCACTATTCAACGCTACAAAGGTCTGGGGGAAATGACGGCGGAGCAGCTCTGGGAGACCACGATGAACCCGGCCACGCGCACCATCCTCGAAGTGAACGTGGAGGACGCCACCAAAGCAGACGAGACATTCCAGATGCTCATGGGCGGTGAAGTCCCGCCCCGCAGGGCCTTCATACAGGCCCACGCCAAGTACGCTAACCTGGATATATAAGGCTATTTCCCCTGAATCAGCGAGAAAAACTCGGCCCGGCTGGCTGGCCGACGTTCAAAGGCGCCCCTTATAGCCGAAGTGATAACGTTGCTCCCCGGCTTTTTGATACCGCGCATAATCATGCACAAATGCTCCGCCTGTATGACCACCGCCACACCGTCCGCCTTAATGCCCTCATAAACGGCATCGGCAATCTCAGTAGTCATACGCTCCTGAACCTGCGGACGTCGGGCAATCGTTTCCACCACCCTAGCCAGCTTGCTAATGCCAACAATACGACCCTCAGCATTGGGGATATAACCTACATGAGCGAGGCCATAAAACGGCAGAAGATGATGCTCACACATCGAGTAAAAAGGGATATCCTTCAGCACTACCATCTCCCGGTGCCCCAGCTCAAAACCAATATCAAGGTCCTCCTTGGGGTCCTTGCCCAATCCCATGAAAAGCTCGGCGTACATTTCGGCCACACGCTGAGGAGTGTCTCTCAGTCCTTCACGTGAAGGGTCTTCGCCGATAGCTTCGATAATATCAGTTACAGATTTCTTAATCCTGGCCTCGTCAAGCATGCTCTATCTCCTTCGGAGGGATACTGTAACGACGGTGTTTCGCCCCCTCTTTAATACGCTGTTATCTATGTCCACCCCAATGCTTTTTCCACCACCGCCAAGTCCGCCGGAAGCTCAAGAAACTCCGGAGCTTCCTGTAAGGCGGTTTCTGTATCCTTGAGTCCGGTGCCGGTTACCACGCAGGTTACTACCTTCCGTGAGAAGTCCATTCCCCGAGCGGTGAGTTTTATTAAACCAGCCAGAGAAGCAGCTGAAGCCGGTTCGCCGAAAATCCCAGCTTCGGAGGCCATCATTCTCTGGGCGGAAAGAATTTCATCGTCGCTGACCATGTCAATAACGCCTCCGGACTCGTCACGAGCCGCTACTGCCTTCTGCCAGCTGGCAGGATTACCGATGCGTATCGCCGTAGCCACCGTTTCTGGATTTTCAACAGGATGACCCCGCACAATAGGTGCCGCCCCTTCTGCCTGAAAGCCCATCATCTTGGGCCTCCTGGTTGCTTTGCCTGCCCGGTGGTATTCTACGAAACCCTTCCAGTAGGCAGTGATATTGCCGGCGTTCCCGACCGGAAGGAAGAGATAGTCCGGGGCATTACCCAGGACATCAACAATTTCAAAGGCAGCCGTTTTCTGTCCCTCGATGCGATTAGGATTGAGGGAATTTACCAGCGTGACCGGGTGCTTCTCGGTTATACTCCGTACTATGGTGAGGGCCTGATCAAAATTACCGTCAACAGCGACTATTTTTGCTCCGTGGACAATAGCTTGAGCCAGCTTACCGAGGGCGATATTACCTTTAGGTATGATAATAATACAGCTGAGTCCGCAGTAAGCAGCGAAAGCAGCCGCGGATGCACTGGTATTACCGGTTGAAGCACAGATTATGGCCTGACTGCCTTCTTCTACCGCCTTGGCGACAGCAACGACCATGCCCCTATCCTTGAAGGAGCCGGTCGGATGGCACCCTTCCAGTTTGAAATACAACTCCTTACAGCCGTATTTTTTCGCCAGACTATCGCACCTGACCAGAGGAGTATCCCCTTCCCCAATAGTAAATAATGGAGTGTTGGGAGTAACAGGGAGATAATCTTTATATTGAAGCAGAACCCCTTTTTTCAGCGCTAGCCTCCTTCTATTTCCTCAATCCGGATAAAATTACTTATCTCCCTGACAACCTCAAGCTGCGCCAGTTCATGGAGCGCTTGCCGCATAGCCTTTTCCCGGGCCGGATGTGTGGTGATAACTATTTCCGCCGTTTGCGTCATGCTATCAGATTCCGGCTGTATTGCCTGAGAAATACTTATCATGTTATCACCGAAGACCCTGGCAATTTGAGCCAGAACACCGGGTTGGTCTGCGGCACTTAACCTCACATAGTACTGTGTTTCGATTTCATCCATAGGCCTGACACTCTTACCCGAATCTAATTTCGGCAGAGAGCTGCTGCCAGTGCCAAAGATTACCTTACGAGCAGACGAGACAACATCAGCAATGACCGCACTGCTGGTGGGCATGGCGCCGGCACCCTCACCGATGAAGAGCACTCTGCCGGCCAAGTCGGTTTCAACCTGGACGGCATTATAGACGCCCTCGACTTTAGCCAGAAAGGTATCTCTGGGAATGAATACCGGGTGCACCCTGGCCTCAATAAATTCATCACTCTGTTTAGCTATCGCCAGCAGTTTTATGGCAAAACCCAATTCACGGGCATAGCGGAAATCACGACTTGTGAGACGTGAAATCCCTTCATGGTAAATATCGTCAGGCCGCACCTTACTCTGAAAGGCCAGAGAAGATAGAATCGCCAGCTTATAGTTGGCATCTATCCCTTCAATGTCATTCTCGGGATTAGCTTCGGCGTAGCCTTTCTCCTGTGCCAGTTTCAGCGCCGAAGAGAAGTCCATGTCTTCTCCGGCCATTCTGGTGAGGATATAGTTGGTAGTACCATTGATGATGGCAAAGATACCTTTGATTTCATTAGCCACCAGGTCGTGCTTGAACGGCGCAATCAAGGGAATACCACCACCGACACTAGCTTCATAATATAAACTCACCCCATGTTGCCGCGCCAGAGCCAGAAGCTCTGTGCCATGTTTGGCAATGACTTCTTTATTAGAGGTCACGACATGCTTGCCGCCCGAGATAGCTCTCTGGAGGTAATCCAGCGCTGGTTTTTCACCCCCTATCGCCTCGACGATAATATCAATACCAGGCTCACTAAAGAACTCTTCATCATCGGTGGTGAAAAGATTATGAGACAACTGACGCGCCAGTGGTCGTGATAAATCCTCCGGCAGGATTTTTACCTTGCGTAGAATAAGGGGACAGCCGACTTTCTCCTCCAGGTCGCCGGCTTTGTCGGTGAGTATTCTGGCTACCTGTCCAGCAACTACCCCCAGACCTATCAAACCAATACCAACGCTTTGTTTTTTCATCTTTGATACCCTCGATGATATATATTCTAAGCCTTAGATGCCTCTTCTATCACCCACTGCTTGACCTCGGGAGTCAAATAGGTGTGATTTATCCCGGCAGCATTTTCAAGCCAGAGCTTGGAGAGCCAATCATCATACTCTTTTTCCAGCAGATAATCACGGTCCTCCACGCTGAGTTCTCTGTCGTCGTCCCTATCGACTACTTTTATCAACCAGTAGCCACCCTGCGTCCAATAAACATCATCCCGGATAGGCTCGCTCCATACCCCTATCTCCAGCTCTGGATTAAAGACATAGGCATCAAACGCATCACTGATATCGCCAACAGATACCGTGCCCAGTTCTCCACCCCGGTCTTTGGACTCACTATATTGTGAATATTCACTGGCTATAGTTGCCAAGTCCTCACCAGCTTCCAGCCTAGTTTTAATTTTTTCCGCCTCCTCCTCATCACGTAAAAGAATGGCCTGTACTACTGCTTCATCCTCGAATTGCCTCTCAAGAACCTTTATCAGCCAATAACCCAGTTGCTTGTACGCCTCTTCGTCTTCCAAGGGCTGGCTTAAAGTCCCCGGTTCCGAGCTGAAGGCATAGTCTATGGCTACAGAAGAACCTAACTGCTCTTCAAGTATGCTCCTTGGGTGCCAGCCGAAGTCACCCTGATTTACCTCTTTAGAATAGTAATTCTGCGCGAACTCCTCAGCCAGAGACGTAAAGTTCTCACTGTTCTCTAAGCGAGCCCTGACCTCCTTTGCCAAACTTTCACTTTCCACCAGCATGGCCATTATATGCACCTGTTCATCGGATGCCGGTAGCTTGGGTTCAAAATAATCGCTATAAAGTCTGTTCCGCAGCAGTTCAGCCCGTATTAAGTCCACACTGGCATCATTAACGACCATTTCAGCATTTTCAAGCTGCTGCTTCGCCTCATCATCGCTAACGCTTATCCCCAATTTCAAAGCTGCCTGCCTGATTAATTCGCCCTGCTCAATCTGTTGAATCAGCGGATCAGCTAGACTCTGCAAATATTCAACCGGTTGGTCCCTCCCGACGAACCTGATAGCATCAATATAATAGCTGGCGTCGAATTCAGTATCATTCACGGCAATAACGGTCTGGTGCATAGGACGATACTCGCCCATATACCACCCTACCAATACAATGACAACGACGGCGGCGATGATAAAAACCCCTCCATAAAATAAGATACGCTGTCGCCTCCGTTGCCGCTGCAGTTGGGAGAGCTGACGCCTGGTATATTCACGCTGGGGTTTCGCTGCCTTCTTCTTCTTAGCCAAACCTTCACCTCATGTCTAACGAAATTGATTACCGTCCCTATATTTATAATGCATAAGCGGATTCTTTTTCAAATGCAGGCTTGATAGAGCTTTTATCAAGCCCACCCCCCGAAGAGTCTTCGACCTTGATATTTTACAACCCCCCCTCTTTATCCCCCCTTGGGAATGGAGGATTTTCTGTCTACCTCACCCCCTGTGTCCCCCTCTCCTATCAAGGAGAGGGGGAGGATTAATAAAGAGGGGCTGGCGCCCCTCTTGAACTTCCTTTGTGGGGATGGGGGTTCATATCTTACGGGATAAGACGTTAATGCTGCGAGGGCGGTGGGTGGGAAAAGATATACTAGGCTCCGCCTCTTTTACTTCTTCCATACGATGTGACGCTGCCACCTAGGTGAACTTTCGGGGAAATCGGACCGGAAATGGGCTCCCCGGCTTTCTTCCCTGATGAATGCCGCTTCTGTCAAGAGCCGACCCGTCAATATCAGGTTACTTAGTTCATAGGAAGGCTGGTCAGTTGGCGGACGTAAAGATTGCTGCCAGGCTGCCAAGATATCAGCCGCCTGGTTCAGACCCTGGCTTTCACGAATAATACCGACCTTATCCCAGTGCAATTGCTGTAAGACGGTAAGGCTGGGCACCGGCAATGCTTTAGGAATCGGCCTCTGGCTAAGTGAACAATACATCGCCTTATCTTTGCCGCTGGCGGATTCCTTTGTCCTAACCTTACCTCTGGCTTTTTCAACAATCCTTTTACTGAACACGATTGCCTCAAGAAGGGAGTTCGAGGCAAGGCGGTTAGCACCGTGGACTCCGGTGCAGGCTGTTTCGCCGGTGGCGAAGAGGCCATCAATGTTGGTTTCTCCCCAGCTATTAGTCCTGATGCCGCCTATCATATAATGGGCGGCCGGTGCGACCGGCACCTTGTCCCTAGTGATATCCAGACCGTGGTCAAGGCAAAAGCGGTAGATATGTGGAAAACGGGTGGTAATGGTGTGGGGGGGTAAATGGGTGACATCAATAAAGACCTTATCAGAGCCCGTCTTTTTCATTTCATACAGAATGCTACGGGCGACTACATCCCTGGGTGCCATATCTCCCTTTGGATGATAATCAGGCATGAAACGGTAGCCTTCAGCATTACGCAACACACCACCTTCGCCCCGGACTGCTTCCGATATAAGAAACGGGAGCACACCGGGTATACGCAGGCCAGTGGGGTGAAACTGGAAAAATTCCATATCAACAATTTCGGCACCGGCATTAAAGGCAAGGGCTATTCCATCACCGGTAGCTATATCCGAATTCGTATTGTACTTGAACAATTGCCCAGCGCCACCAGTAGCCAGAATAAGAAAGCGGCACTGTAATTCCTCTATAGAACCAGTTCGGCAGTCGAGTACCCGCATGCCGTTAACCTTGCCCTTTTCCACCAGAATCTCAGTCGCCATGAAATCTTCAAGTACCTGAATTCCAGAAGAACGCACCGCCCGGCTAAGCGTCACCTCGATATATTCACCAGTAGCATCACCCCCGGCGTGGAGGACACGGGGTACGCTATGAGCCGCTTCCATGGTCAGGGCAATCTCACCGTCAAGGGTATCAAACGGTACCCGGTAATTAACGAGGTCAGCGATACGAGCCGGTGCTTCATTAACCAAAATATGCACTGCCTCCTCATCAGATAGGCCATCCCCGGCATTTACGGTATCTTTGGAATGCAGTTCTGGTGAATCATCCTTGCTTATGGCCGCCGCGATACCACCCTGGGCATATTTGGTATTACAGTCATCAATACTGCCCTTGGTGATAACCAACACACTGCCCTGCTCCTTGGCTAACAGGGCAGTATAGAGGCCACCAATGCCACTGCCCACAATGATATAGTCATACTGGTTCATTTCTAACCCGTCCTTGATCTGGCTTCACTGGCTATATTTTCAACCCTTTTAAAACATGCCTGGCAACAATGTTACGCTGCAGCTCCAAGGCAAGCTCGGAAGCGCTGGACGCGAGTGCACGGCGGCACAGCCTTTCCATCGGCAGTCCCTCTATATATGACGGCCCGTTGAAAATATGGGCCACTCTATCGGCAACAGTATGGATTGCCTGGGTGGTGTACAGTTTAACCATGGCTGCTTCACGTAATATCGAGTCCCCATTATCTGCCTTCCAGGCAGCCTCATAAACCATGAGTCTTGCAGAGTGAATTAAGGTGGCTATATCAGCCAGAGCAGCCTGGATACTGGTTCGCTGGTGAACAGGTTGTCCGAATGTCTCCAGGGACTGTGCCTGAACAGCCGCCTCATCAAGCAGCCTCCGGGCAATGCCCACACACCGGGCTCCTCTTATCACTCGCCTCTGGGGGAGCCACTTCTTGCCCAAGTGGAAAGCCTTACCCTCCTCACCTAATATGTTATTCACGGGTACCTGACACTTATTGAAGACCAGAGACATGGGCTCCCACAATGCTGCTAACCACCCTGGTTTCTCCTGACCACCAGTAACAGTAAATCCCGGTGTATCTTTATCGACTAGGAAGCATGTGACGCCGTCAGCAGCCTTTTTAGTGGTGACGAAGACAACGGCAAAGTAGTCATCCCCAGGCCGAGAAAAGGAGTACTTTCTACCACTGAGAAGGTAATGACCGTCAACCTTCTCGGCTTTCATCTTCATGCTGGAGAGGTCAGCCCCCTTGTCCGACTCCATAAGTGCCAGGTAGGGTCGTTTCTGGCCATCAAGTACAGGCCGCAGAAATTTGGCCTGCTGTTCTGCACCGCAGTCAAAAAGAATGGGGGTTATATCACCGAAATTAAACGGGACTACCGTCTGAGCCAGTTCTTCTTCAACCAGGCAAACACCAAGCGTACTCAAACCGGCACCTCCGAGTTCTTCCGGAACACCTGTCCCCCACAATCCCATATCCCTGACCATTTCAATAAGATCCACTTCTGTCTCCGCAGGAAGGTACCTCCGGGAATCACTCAGGTCGGCGGCCCGTCCTAAGATATCTCTTTCCAGCGGCTTCAACTGGTCATTAACAAAGTCCCGCGTCAGACCCTGTATCATTTTTAGCTCTTCCGGCAGTTTAAAGTCCATTTTTACTTTACCTTATCTGGTCAGTCCTGACTGATAGCTTCCTCCAGGAACAGATCTAAATCAGGCTCATCTTCATCGCCAATTCTCCGCTCAAGGCGAGACATCACTTCCGTCATACGGTGGTTGACGATATAGTTCTTGATAGTAGTATCGACCTGGGGACAGACCAGGACACAGGCATTACACAGGTCACAGTCTTCGCCTACAATGCTCTCCAGAGCCATGGATGTGCGCTGTTCTGTTTTTCTACGACGGTACGGCTCCCGGGATAAAAAGGGGCAGATATCAACGCAGTTGCCGCAGCCCAGGCATTCTTTATGCCCACTGATATCCTCAGTAATATTCAATGAATGAGAAGTACCAAAACCGCTGGAAAGAAGACGGCATCTGCCTACGGGCGGGCATCTGGTATTGAGAATTTCATTCAGGATGCCTTCAATTTCGCTAACATCTCGCTGTACAGGTAATGGCATAACCCCTCTCCCCAGTCTCCTAATATACAACCAGACCTATCAGATCGCCTGTCCGGTGTATCCTCGCACGTGCCTTACATAGTCCGGAAGTATCCGTGGTGATAACGGCCTCACCTTGGCCAGACCAGCCTGCTGGAGCTCTCGCCGCCATCGGCGTAAGTGCTCCAGTGTTGGGCTACCTCTTCTTACTTCTTTGGCATACTGAGCCGCTGCCCAGCCAGCCCTCCTCCCAAAGACAAATAAGTCCAGTGTTGAGTTGCCGATGAGCCGATTCCGGCCATGCACACCGCCAGTGCATTCACCGGCCGCAAATAACCCCGGCACATTGGTGGCCCCACTGGTATCAATTTTAATGCCGCCATTCTGATAATGCAGCGTGGGATACACAAGTATTGGCTCTCTGGTGATATCAATATTATGCCGGCGGAACTGCCGTACCATGGCAGGTAGTTCTTTAGCAATCGTCCCCTCACCGCGAATCATATCAATCATTGGCGAATCCAGCCATACGCCAGACTCACCGGTAGGCGTGTTTACACCAAGCTGACGCTCCTGGCATTCCCGGATAATAGCCGAAGCAACCACATCGCGGGGTTCCAGAGGCATGACAAACTGTTCTCCGCTAATATTGGCCAGCTGCGCTCCCAGCGTCCTTACCTTCTCAGTAACCAGCTGTCCCAGAATAGGCAATGGATAGATAGCACCGGTGGGATGATACTGCATGGTGTCTATAAAGACCATTTCGGCGCCGGCGCGATATGCCAGCACTAGACCGTCGGCAGTAGCACCGTAATGATTGGTGGTAGGAAAACCCTGAATATGTAGACGCCCGATACCGCCGGTGGCCATGATTACCGCCCTGGCCCTTACGATGATTAATTCCTCCGTTTCCAGATTCATCAGTATGGCACCGGCTATCTGACCGCGGTCATCCAGTATCAGTTCTATGGCCGGTGCGAATTCCAGGTAATCAATCTTTCTATTCTTGAGCTCGTCACGCAGGACACGCATTTCCTCCAGACCGGTATAGTCGCGCGCAGAATGAAGTCGCCGCCTAGAAGTGCCCCCACCCGATAACTCGTGCATGGAACCGTCCGCATCTTTGTCCCAGTTCACACCAAGCTGTTCCAGCCACTTAATCACCGAGGGTGCATCCTTCACCAACACCTCAACTAGCTCCGGG
>Ga0315537_1004270_pt1 | contig 10431 bp, 10 predicted proteins | sample SalMarSW160270MG_FD_203091 | JGI IMG/M metagenome (GOLD analysis project Ga0315537, IMG submission 203091) | Salt marsh sediment microbial communities from the Plum Island Ecosystem LTER, Massachusetts, United States - Salt Marsh Sediment SW1602-70 ... | reverse complement strand
AGCTTAACCAAATCTATCGATGTGCCAACTTGAATACCAATCATAAAGGAACCCATCAGGTAATTGTAGCCGATCATGTAAGCTAAGGCTCCAACGCCTGCGACAAATATTGAACTGGATAGTTTACCCATGAGAATGGAGAAGCGATCTACGGGTAATGTTAGTAGGGTTTCTAGTGTTTTTTCTTCTTTTTCCATAGCTACTGACGTGGCGGCTATTTGCATGGAGTAGGTGAGTAGGATCATTATGGTGATTGGCAATACGATGGATTGGGACAGTAGTAAGCTTGAAAGTGCGCTGGGGTCGACGCCTGTCTGGATTTCGCCTTTGATGATAGTTGATGGTGTAGTGTAAACGACGTTGGGGGCTATGTATCTGTTGAAGACGCTTATGAAATTGGTGATGGTTGATGAGCCTATGCCTGAGAAGATGCTGCCGCCTGAGAAGACGCTGTAGGTGTTTATTGCGGCAGTGATGTTTAGGTTGCCTTCTATGTGTTCGGTCATGTTTGTGCTGAAGCCTGCGGGGATTTCTATGAATTGTGTGCTGTTATATTGCGCAAGTAAGTCTTGATCTACAACTTGTTGCGGGGTTGCGTTGTTTATAACTGCAACGTTCATCGCGATGCTCAAGTTACCTATGAACTCTTGGGACCAGTTTCCGCCGTCATTATTTACTACGAGTATGGTGGCTTTTTGGGCTTGTTCCTGTGCTGTTTCTACCGCGTAGCCGAGTACTAGGCCGAGTACGGGAAACATTACTAGTGGAAGAACAATCATGCCGATGATGATTTTTGGGTCGCGGATTAGTTCTTTAAGCTCTTTAATGAGGATTGTGCTGAAGCCTTTAAGCATAGCCAACCACCTTTGCGAAGACTTCTTCTAGGTTTTCGCTTTTGTATTTTTGTTTAAGCTGTTGGGGTTGCCCTTCGACCACGATTTTGCCTTTGTTTAGCAGGGCTATGCGGTCGCAGAGGTATTCTACTTCTAGCATGTTGTGGCTACTGAGCAGGACTGTTACGCCATGTTCTTTTACGTAGCTTTTGATTATTTCTCTGACATGGTAAGCATGTAGGACATCTAATCCGCTGGCAGGTTCGTCCAGTACGGCGAGTTTGGGTTTGGTCATTAATGCCCTTGCTACGAGGAGGCGACGTTTCATGCCTTTGCTGTAAGTTTTCGCTTTATCCTTTAAGCGTTCGGCTAGGCCGCTGATTTGGGCAGCTTCGTTGATAATTTGTTTGAGCTCGCTTGTGTTTTTTGTGTTGAATTTGGCCATGAATTCGAGGTATTCCCAGCCTGAGAGGTTTCTGTACGCACCGGCTTCTTCTGGGAGGTAGCTTATGTGTTTGCGAACTTCGGCTGCTTGGTTAACCACGTCTAGGTCGAAGACGGTTATGGTGCCCGAGGTGGGTATGAGTAGGGTGCTGACGATGCGGAGGGCTGTGGTTTTTCCTGCGCCGTTTGGTCCGATGAGTCCGAAAATTTCGCCTTGTTTTATGTTGAAGGTTAAGCCATCTATTGCGCGGATGTTGCCGAACTGTTTGACTAAGGCTTTTGCGTCTACTGCGAGGCTCAAAGTGTCTGCACCGTTGCTTTTTTGATTCTGGGAGAGCTTATTTAAGGCTTTACTGGTACAATGCTTTACTGTCTGCGCAGAGGTTTGAACAGGTCTGCTCACGAGAGACTATAGCCCCCTTATTTAAAGACTGAAATGTACATAGAAGTGCAGGTTCACTCTGCAGGGCTCTAACTTTGCTTTTGTCATCTCCCTTGCGCGTGAGTTGGAAGTGTTGTTCAGCGTATGTTTCTCAGCTTCGCTTTTGCACTTACAAGTTAGAAAAAGCTGAGAAAGTGGATTTTAAATTCATACAGCTTTTATTTATTATCTAAGAAATGATGGTTTTGAGAGCCGGAGAATCCTGCTTCCAAAAGTTGGTTTCTAATCGGACGCCCCTCTCCCTTCTCTTTTCTCCTATATGGAGGCAGGATTCCCGTAGCTCCCACGATGCGAGCTAGGTCGTTTACCCAAAGCCCGCCCATCTGCAACCCGAGCGAGTTTGTTTACTAAGTCGCGCAGTTTTGATAGTTTTTGCAGGAAGTTTGCTTTAGTCTTTCAACTGTTTAAGGAGCAGTGGTGTGCTAATGTCTATTTCGTGCTCTTTGCATGTCTCCAATACTTTTCTGTAGAGGTCTGCGTCTATCTCTGGCATTCTCTTTATGTCGCTTATGAAAACGTAGAGAGTGTATTCAACTGCGTAGTTTTGAAACTTTGTTATCCAAACGTATGGCTTAGGTTCTTGCAAAACTCCTTGAACCCTTCCTGCGGCTTCCAGCAATGCCTTTTCAACATCTGCACTATTATATTCAAAGCCCGGAGTTACGGTGCAGTGCCTTCTGATTACACGTTTCTTTCCGTAGTTATCTATCTCAGCTTTCAGCAACTCTTGATTTGGAATTGAAACTAAGACATTGTCCAGCGTCAACATTTTTGTGTAGATTAGATCGATAGCCACTATGTCTGCGAACTGACCGTTAAAAAATATTCTATCTCCTACGACGAAGGGTCTGCTGGTCATCACTATTAATCCAGCTAAAGCGTTTCCAATGGTGTTTATGGCAGCAAAACCTATCACGGTGCCACCGAGAATTGTCAACAGCCCAGAGATCAATCCAATTGTTGCTCCGAACTGAGCTAAAATTGCTGATAGAACGGCGGCCACAGTAATCCATTTCGCTATCCTGTTAAATGTGTAAGCAAGATGATCTTCTATTTTCTTCTGATTTCTCAATCTATTGATTTCTTTGCCTATTAATTTGTAGGCAATGTATCCTGCTGCGATGGCGATAATCGAAAATATCAATTTATCAAGGTTGGCTAAAACGAATTCGCCAAGCGCATTAACATAGTCTTCCAAGCTCATGTTTAAACCTCTTTTTTAGTTTAGGGCAGGCAGCCGCCTGAAGTTTCAAGGGATCGCCTCACAGCGATGTGAACAGGTTACAGTATCTCTTAAATTTCTTTATTAAAATTGCTATTTCTGCCATTTCCACACGTTTATACTCAGTTAAGTCTACCTTTGAAAATTAAGGCTCGAAATTTCTTTCACGGATACCAGTTCTAAAGTAAGCCTTGTTGCTACTGCTGGTTTTCTGAAGCTGATGCCTCTGCAATTATTTCAACATCCTTGACGCTTAACCGCTTGTTGGTTGCTTTCAAAACCAAACGCGCCCGCCACCCACATTCTTCACACTCAAACTTCGGCGGAAGCCAGCCCAAGTGACCCCACAAATCCCCGCTCATCGTTTTTACTCTACGCACTCGTGGGCTCTTACACTTCGGGCACACCTGAACCTCAACGAGTTTTCCTTCCTTCTCCAGCTCCTCCAGAACCTTAACCAACTCAGCAAGCGCCTGACTCTCCTCAACCTGCTCTTCCAGAACAACCAACTGCCGTTTCTTCCGCTTCTTCTTCCGCCTCTCAGGTTCACCCATTCTGCGAAATCACCAACAGCTCACAATAAGAAAAGCGCAGAAACAAAAAGGTCTTCTGGTACATCCCTTTACATAAGCCACTTGACTATCTCGCTGGTACCGCTAAAAAAGCGCGCTCGTTCGCTCAGTCCCTTATGCCCCACCATAGGAGAGCGGTTTTGACGTTGCTGGCAGTGGCGGTTTAAGTTCATTCAAGCGCACTTTCACTACTCGTATTATTTCGTTCCTAAGCGCTTCACCCTGTATGCCTAAGCGTATTCTACTTATTCTGCCTACTCTCAGAGCCAATTCAGCGTCTCCAATGACGCCTCGTATCCACTTCTCAAAGTCTTTGCGGGGAAAATGAAAATTAACCGACCGCACATTTATAGTCTCCATTTTCTTGACGAAATCTGCTAAGCTAACTGCAATTTCTCCAGTTGGTTCTCCGATAGCTAGATAAAAATGAAAGCCTTCTTGCTCAGGAACACTTCTCAGAATCTTAGAAGCAAGGTCTTTATTTAAAGTTAACTTCCTAACGTTAGGTCCAAGCACACTTGGTTTTTTTGCCAAAACGAAAACCTCCATAAATACTTCACAAGCCGATAATATAAAAACTTTTTGTGCCTTTGAAATTTTGTGAGAAGAAAAGCAGAGGGACGACCGCGAACTTTAATATCGCTGAAGTACTTAATGTCATAATGCGTGCTTTTATAACTGGGTGGGTTTCGTGAAGAAAACAGTATTTAGGAAACTTGAAGCCCAAAATCTGATAGAGAACTACAACCGTTTTAGAAAGACTTTGCCAACGAGGCTCCCTGACAGAGTTTTCATTTGGGATGAGACTCTAATAGAGGGTGAGCACATCCCAACTGTTTTTCTAACATACGGCGAGAGAGTCAGGTTGGCTCAGTTAATGGATGAAACAGGCGTGTCAATCATCAACATTGGTTTTCCAGGTTTTTCTGAGGATGAGAAGGAGGCTGTTAGACGGCTTTCTAACGAGAACTTTACGCAGGCAAGGTTGGCTGCTTCGGCGCGTGTGATCAGAGGGGACATCGATGCTTGTTTGAACTCTAGTATCCGAGAAATCGCGTTGTCCACGCCGTTTAATAACTTAAATCTCAAGTATGTACTGAAAACTGGGCCAAAACAGATTTTAGAGCAGACAGTTGACTGCGTTGAATATGCCAAGAAGCACGGGTTCACAGTTAATTTCGTCCTCGAAGACGCTTCAAGAACCCCTATTGAAGATATTTTAAAGATCTATGAGGCCGCGGCAAAAGCTGGAGCGGATCGTTTAGTAATTGAGGATACAGTAGGCGTTTTAAGGCCCTTGTCAACGCGTTACCTTATTTCAAAGGTTAGAGAGGGGCTTCTTGAACTAACTAAGAATAACAGGTTGTTATCCGTAAAGTGTCATAATGACTTTGGTTTGGCAACTGCTAACACGCTCGCTGCTATAGAAGAAGGAATCACTTATCCACAAGTATGTGTCGCCGGATACGGTGAAAGAACAGGTCTTGCGCCCATGGAAGAAGTTGTTGTAGCTCTTGAGTTGCTTTACAGAAAAAATACAGGTATAGACGCACACAAGCTTTACCGCCTAAGCCAGTTTGTCGAGAAGAGTTTTACATGGCCGTTGGCGTCTCAGAAACCTATTGTTGGCGAGGACGCTTTCTCACATGCATCTGACAAGCAGGTTCAGGGAATGCTCGGGCACCCTCTTTCGTATGAACCTTTCCCCCCAAAAATGATCGACAGAGAAACAACCCTGTACATGGGCAGGCATCTTGGAGAAGTAACGGTTCAGGCTTACTTGAACCTGCACGGAATAAAAGCAACCCGTGAGCAGGTGGCTGAAATTGCCAGAAGAGTGAGAAGAAGTCAAGAAAGATTAGACAAAGGTGAAATGATGATTACGTTTTATGAAATCAAAAAATTGCTGCGGCAACTGCGAAAAGGATCGCCAGAAGAAGAACTCAAGCGAGTAATCAAGCAAGTCACAAAACAAAAGCCAGTGAAAGGTTGAAGATACAGACCCTTCTAAAATTGTACGACTTACTCGACAAACACTTGGGACAATGATAGAGACGGCAACTACTGCAGTGACTACAATGGCACAGACGCAAATGGTAATGGTATAAGCTTAATCTCTTTTGTTCAATGCTTCAGCTTTTTAAGCTGAATAGACAGGAATCCTACACACTGAGCCTCTTCCTCCATGTCTTTAACGCAAATAGAATAATGTTGATCTCCAATGGTAATTTTCAGATAAGTTCCAAATCTTGACTTCTTAGCTGTACCTACCTGCTTATATTCTATTTCAGTCATTATTCTCGTTCACCTTTTAGCAATGAATAAACCAAAGCTGAACTTTGACAAACAACAAAAAAAGAAAAATGGAAGGTTGCTGGGTTGTGTTTAGTCGATTTTCCATATGCGAACTCGTACGTAGTTCCAATAGATGTCAGTTGCGCCCCTATACAGCGTTACCGTGTTGGCTGTGAAATCCGTCCAAGCCAAACCAGACTCAACATCCGTCTTAACAAGCAATAAATCACCGCCACCTGCACCGAAAGAATACGTGTCACCTACTATCACATACCCATCATCGCTCGTCTGAACTAAAGACTTTCCAAACTCATTACTTGCTGCCCCGTAAGTTTGGTTCCAAAGCGGGTTTCCGCTGGCATCCGTCTTAACAAGCCAAAAATCAGAACCACCAGCACCAAAAGAGTCCGTTTCCCCTGCTATCGCAAATCCGCCGTCCTCAGTCTGAACCACCGAACGTCCATAGTCGTCGCCTGCTCCCCCGTATGTCTGACTCCACTGCAAATCCCCAGTTGAATTCGTCTTAACAAGCCAAAAATCATAGCCTCCAGCACCATAGGAAGACGCCCAGCCCGCTAATATGTATCCATCGTCACTCGTCTGAACTAACGACGCGCCACATTCGTTGCTTGCTCCACCATAGGTTTTTTGCCATTGCATTGTCCCGTTAGCAAACGTTTTAATGAGCCAAGCATCATTCCCGCCTGCGCCAAAAGAGTTGGAAAAGCCTGCTATTGCGTAGCCACCATCGTCTGTCTCAACTATAGATAACGCATAGTCATTGGCTGCTCCGCCGTACGTTTGACCCAGCTTCAAAGTTCCACCTGAATCAGTTCTGATAAGCCAAGCATCAATGCTTCCAGCACCATACGTAGTGGTGGTGCCCACTATCACAAAGTCTCCATCACCTGTCTGAACTATGGAACGCGCATACTCATCGCCTGTCCCTCCATAGGGTTGGTGCCATTGCATCAAACCGTTGGCATTCGTCTTAACAAGCCAAAAATCATAGTTGCCAGCACCATAAGAGTTTGTCCATCCTGCTACTGCGTAACCACCATCAATAGTCTCAATCAATGATGCCCCATATTCAGCGCCTGTTCCTCCTTCAACTGTATACCAATTCTGGTTTCCATTGGCATCCGTCTTAACCAAATACAAATCAAAGCTGCTGCCGAAAGAGTGTGACATACCTGTCATAGCGTACCCGCCATCGCTCGTCTGAATCACATCCATCCCCTCATCCAAGCTTCCTCCCCCGTAGGTTTTTGTGAAACCATAAAGGTATCCTGTTAAGCCTAGGTGTTTTTGGTGTGCACCGCTGGTTGTGGTCACTTTTCCTGTTATGTCCACAATCACTTCTGCAGTTGCCAAGTTATGGGTTAAGGTGATGTACTCGCCATTTTTGTCGGTTATGTCTACCCAGCCGCTATCATAATCAGGCGCGTAAGGACCCTGCTCACCCTGTGGTCCCTGCGAGCCAGTAGGTCCCTGTGACCCCGTAGTGCCTGCGGTTCCTGCGGCTCCTGTTTCGCCTTGCGGTCCCTGTGGTCCTTCTGGTCCTTGTGGTCCTGTTTCGCCTTGTGGTCCCCGCGGTCCGGTTATTAGCTGCGTGGAAACAGCGATTCCAGCTGAAATAGCGCTAGCAACCAAAATCGTAATAATAAGCCCAGCGATAAACTTTCCAGTTGTCAATCCTACCTGCGTCATTATCCTCACTCAAAAAACCAGTATAACACCAAATATCATTTAACATCTTCTATCAGCTAAAATCCAAGTTTTGAATAGACTGCAAAAATATTTCAAACGGTGGTTCTTTGCCTTTGAAGTTTTACTAGAAAAGAAAAAAAGGGAGAGGTTATTATTTGGCTTGTTTTAGTAGTTTCATGGTTTCTTCCTGAGTCATGGCTATTTTAGTTTCAGTCGTGTTGTTAGCGACCCATTCCATGATTTCCGGTTCCATTTGGAATTTCATAAATGCATCTATGCTAGGGGTTTCAAACACTTGGATGATTAGGTGTTCTGGGAAAACGGACCAGCTTCCAACGGGTTTGATTCCGTGTTTCTTTGCCAGTGTAGGCAGTTTTTCTACAGCTTCCGAGGCCAATTTCTTCATTTTCTCGTTGTTCATTGGGCAGTTTTCAACTGAGTGTCTCGAAATCCTTACAACTGTAGGCATAGAAAAACCCTCAACCAAGGATTCAGAAAGTTTGGATATTTAACACCTTCGCACATACGTATAAAAGAAAAAAGGGGAAGGTTGTGCGGGAGACGTCGCCACAATCGCTAGAATATAGGCTTATCTCCTAGAGGAAGAGAGTATTCGTATGTTTCATGTAGAGAAAATGAAAGCTGACGATTTTTCTTTCGCGGTTCAGCTTGCTAACACGATGAATTGGAATATGGCAGTAGAGGATTTCGAGTTCATGATGAAGCTTGAGCCCCAAGGATGCTTTGTTCTGTTTCATGGTTCCGAGCGCTTAGGCATATGTACAGGTGTCAGTTTTGGGAGAGTCGGTTGGTTTGGCAACTTGGTAGTTAAAGGAGGTTATAGGAGAGAGGGCGCTGGAAGCCTTTTAGTAAAGCATGCACTGGACTACTTGACGAACAAGGGCGTAAAGACAATTGGGCTTTATGCTTACCCGCACCTAATCAGCTTCTATAAGAGTCTTGACTTTAAACCTGACATTGACTTTTTGGTTTTGCAAGGAAAAACTGCTTTTCCCCAAACTGAAGGAATTGTACGGAAGGCAAAGAAGCAGGATGTTCCCGAAGTAATAGACTTTGACAGCCAATGTTTTGGAGCTAACAGAAAGAAGTTGTTAGAGCCTATCCTTCTTGATACTGGCAATTTGTGTTACATCTCGACTGAGAACGATGGGATTGCAGGTTACGTTGCCGCGAAGGTTTATGGCACAATGGCTGAAGTTGGGCCGCTAGTATGCCATGCGAACCGCGTTGAAGCAGCCGTAGTGCTCCTCAAAACCATCTTGAGCAGGTTAAACGGTCTCGTCGTTTCCATGTGTATACCAAAAAAGGAGGCTGTTCTTCTCAACATGTTATCAAAAGCGGGGTTTAGAGAAGACTTTGGCGTGGCGCGAATGTTTTTAGGTGCCGCTGTCGCTAAAAACTGTATATACATGGCAGAATCTTTGGAAAGAGGATAATGCTAAATGCCTAATGATTTGTGCCGCATGCTCACGGAAGATTTCCTTAAAAGCTCATGGTCATGCGTGAAAGTCATCGTTGAAAAAGTTGCCAGTTTCAAGGAGGAAAAACATGGGAAGCCTGTATCTTTGTTTCGATTCAAAAACGGTCAGAAAGTTAACTCATCTTTTGACGGTAGCCATTTCTTTTTGAGAGGTTCAGTTGAGTATTCAAACCCGCAGTTAACCTTGGAGGAAGTTCAAGGAATCATAGGTGCACGCATGCTCGAAACTTGCGGGAACTACTTTAACGATTACGGCTTGCATGAACCAGACGCAAATGACATCGCTGAAATATTCGAAGCGCTGAAAAAACCGTCTGAAGGACCTATCGTCGCGTTCCTGCTTAACACTGACGAGATAGAGGCAGACCGTTACTCTATGAACCCTCTTAAAGAATCAATCGTAGCCAGTGGCCAAAGCGCGTTTCCCGCAGCCTACGTCAAAACAGAAAAGCTCAAGGTAGACCAACAGTTCGTAAACAAGTACGAAGGAACTTTAATCTCAAAAAGCGAAGCAGAACTCGTTAACCGTCAACTTGAAAGCGCCAAAGGCTCATACTTGGATTTTGTGGACTCGGTAAAATACGCGCAGATGGAAGAATTCTCAGAAACTTTTGGAATCGATTTGTCGCTTTATGCGTTGCGCATGCCTTTGGCGACCCTGCAAGCCGAAGCTAAGGACGGTTTGGTGCATTACATAATCAGTTGGACCCATAGAGACTACGAGTCAGTAAGCCAAGCGTATAGTTGTATGAGAAGAAGCATGACAAAACGAACAACGTTGTTGACCGTGCCGCACTCGAATAAGGGCTATGGTTCCAAGCGTGCCGCTCGAGGCAAGATTCACTTTGAAGGCGCAAAACTGGAAAGCGTTAGCGTCAAATACCGAACCACGCGGCTTTATCCAAACGCGATTGACCCAAAGGACGTTAGCATCGCAAAGGCTGAAGACAACTTCACCGTAAAAGGAGAAAAACTTGCTGATTACAGCTTCTCAGAAACGCCGTCTTCACCCCAGTTCTTTCTTTACTCTTTGGGGTCGCCTGAAAACGCGGCGGTGTGGCATGGTGTCGGGGCCTTTGCCGCGCCTAAACTGTTGCGGAGCTACGTATCTGTTCGCAACGCTTGCAGAACGGGAAAACTAGTTAAAGATTTGGAAGACAGGTATGGAGTAAAAATGGAGGTCCCATTGCAATTTAACCTCGCACCAGAAGGCATGTGGGTTCACTCGGTGCACCGCAACATCGACGCCAGCATAGGCTGCGTAGAAAATCCGGCGGATTTAGCTCGCAGAGGCATGAAACTTGAACACCTTTCAGCCTTCAAGTAGGAGCGACTAGTGACCATGGACTGGCTAGAATACCTCGTGTTCAGAATACTGCGTTTGTTCAGAAGGCTACCCTTGAACAGGATAT
>Ga0315537_1004269_pt1 | contig 10432 bp, 3 predicted proteins | sample SalMarSW160270MG_FD_203091 | JGI IMG/M metagenome (GOLD analysis project Ga0315537, IMG submission 203091) | Salt marsh sediment microbial communities from the Plum Island Ecosystem LTER, Massachusetts, United States - Salt Marsh Sediment SW1602-70 ... | reverse complement strand
TGGCGATCATCTTAAAAGGTATTGAAAAGCCGCATTTTTCGAAACAACAATCTATTCATTGATCGAAAATTTAGAATTTACCCCTTCCCCAAAAATTGCAATTATTGTTATAATATGTTATTAAAATTTAATCTGTATATTCCGACGGCGGTTCTTTCTAAGTAGCTCAATTTGTCATTTTTAACATCTGGGTGAATAAATTAAGAGATATCCAAAAATCAGGTAGTCGACTCAATGTAACGGATAAAGGGTCATATATGGTGGCAAACGATACCGTATTATGGGCCTTTTTTATTTTTTGAAATAATGGAGAATTTACAAATGGTCAGAAAACTAACATATAAAGAACTGGATAAAAGAATATTTGGGAAAAGCTAATTACTGAAAGTCGAGAAAAGTTCCACAAAACAATAATACTCATATTTGAGGCAGACTTTCTTGAATATGTCCGAGGAAACAAACCATGAATGAGCGCAAAAGTGTTTTTTTGTTGATTGCGATAATGGTAACGGCCTGCCTGTCTATTGCAGGGGCTACTATCACAATTTTATACAACACAGGTATAGAGGAGGAACGGGCACGACTGATGGAAACCGCTCAAAGTCAGGCCCGCCTTATCGAATCTATCGCTCGGTTTGACGCAATTTACAGCAAAGATTATCCGGGGGGTGCGAAATCGGCCACCTTGACCCAGATCATCGATGCACATGAACATTACACCGGGTTTGGTGAGACAGGAGAATTTACGCTTTCCGAAAAAGCAGAAAAAAATATTGTGTTTCTGCTCAGGCACCGTCACTCCAGCCGCAGCACCCCAAAGCCGATCCCTTTTGAATCGGAGCTGGCAGAACCGATGCGGCAGGCATTATTGGGCCGGTCAGGTACTGTCGTTGGTCTGGATTACCGCGGGGAGAAGGTATTGGCAGCGCATGAGCCCGTGGCACAACTGAACCTTGGTATCGTGGCAAAGATCGATATGTCTGAGGTGCGAGCGCCGTTTCTGAAAGCCGGTTTGATCGGTATGCTCATCACGGTTGTGGTTGTCTTGATAGGGGTGGGTTTGTTTGTCCGGATTACCAACCCAATGGTCATTCAGCTGGAAACACGAAACTATGAAATGAAAAAATTGAACGATGAGTTGAAAGATGAAATACATGATCGGGAACGAGCCGAGGCGGCGTTGCGGAAGTCGGAGCGGGAATTGAACATCAGGAACCGAATCTCGGAAATCTTTCTTTCCATCCCCGACGACGATATGTTCGGAGATGTGTTGGACGTTGTTTTAGAGGCTGTGAAAAGTAAATACGGAACCTTCGGATATATTGACGATGATGGATCCCTGGTTGTCCCATCGATGACCAGAGATGTCTGGGATGAGTGCAAAATTCCTGAAAAAGACATCGTTTTTCCCCGTGAGATATGGGGTGACAGCATCTGGGCGAGATGTCTCACCGAAAAAAAAACCATTTCTTCGAATGGACCCTTTCAAGTTCCCCTTGGCCACATTCCCATAACACGGGCCATGGCCGTACCGATCATTTACCACGGAGATGCCGTCGGGAAATTTGTGATCGGCAACAAGCTTTCGGGCTACGACGAAAATGACAGAAAATTAATGGAATCCATCGCCGATTTCACAGCACCCGTCTTGAAAGCCAGGTTGGAAAGGGACAGCCAGGAAAGAAAACGCAAACAGGCAGAGGAGGAACTGAAAAAAGCTCACGACGAGCTGGAGCAGAGGGTTGAAGAACGAACTGTTGAATTGTTGAAAACGAACAAGGAACTGAAGCAGGAGATAGAAGATCGCAAGCGGGCGGAGGAGGCAGTTCGCGAGAGCGAAGAAAAATATCGGTTGTTGATAAAGATGCTTCCGAGTGTTGTTTATAAAGGCTACAAAGACTGGTCCATCGAGTTCTTTGGCGAAAAAATCGAATCGTTTACCGGTTATGGCGTTGATGAATTTAACTCTCGCAAAATAAAATGGTGTGATGTAATCCTTAAGGAAGATATGCCCACCGTAAAGAAAGATTTCATCCAGACGCTTAAGACAGATAAAAAATTTGTGAGGGAATATCGAATCAAAACCAATTCAGGGGAAATTTTGTGGATACAAGACAGAGGACATATCGTCTGTGACAGCCGGGGAGCGGTCGAATATATCAGCGGGGTTTTTTTCGACATCACCGATCGTAAGCTCCAGGATGAAAAGCTGCAAAAAAGCAAGAAGCTGCTCCAATCGGTCTTTGACGGAATCCCGGATCCGCTTATCCTGATGGGCGCCCGGTTCAAGGTGAAAATTGTCAACCAGGCCGCGATGCGGTATTACCAAATAAAAAAGCCTGAGGATATCGGCAGCAAATGCTGTTATGAGACGCTCCTTGGGAAATCAAAGCCGTGTGATGGATGCCAGGTTCCGGCAGCGGTTGCAAGCGGGAAAAGCGGTACTTTTGAACGCAGAGGCATTATAAATCCGAACAACCTGGAGCAGGTAAATATTTATCATTTTGATGAAAAGGGCCATGACTTCGGCGGGGCACTGATGCGTATTCATGACATCACGGAGGAAAGGCTGATGGAACATAAAATGATTCACAACGAAAAACTTGCATCACTGGGCCTTACGATTTCCTGCATTTCCCATGAGATAACAAACCCCATCAGCGCTATCAGCTTCAATGCCCCCATCTTGAAGGATTACATCAGCACCATGATTTCCATTGTGGAAGGTTATGCCAAAGACAGTGAAGATTTCGAACTATTTAAAATGCCTTATCCTCAATTCAGAAAGGATGCCTTTAAAATTATAGAGAACATCCTTCACGCTTCCAAAAGAATCAATGCCACCGTGTCCGATTTGAGAAAAGTATACGGCAATAAGAAGCAGCAAGAAAACCGCTGGGTGGATCTAAAACAGTTGGTCGAGAAGGTAAGTGCTGTAACGGGGGTGGAGATCAATGAATATGTAAAATTTTTTGAAATAAACATTTCCGAAAATCTGTCCAAAATTTACACTGATCCGGATGCCGTCGAACAGGTCCTGACAAATCTATTAATTAATGCGGCGCATGCTGCCGACAAAACAGACTCACAGGTAAAGCTCGATGTGACATGGGGAGATACCTGGAAGGACCATATTATTATCGAGCTCAGTGATAATGGCTGCGGCATGGACCAGGAAACCCTGTCGAAGATATTCAACCCCTTTTTTACGACCAAAGCGCCCGGTCAGGGAAGCGGTTTGGGTCTGTATGTTTGCCAGGATTTGGTCAAAGACCTTGGCGGACGGATCGAGGTGCAGAGCGAACCTAGTAACGGGAGTGTCTTCAGGGTTGTTTTACCCGACATTGAAAGGCGCTCGGCGAAAAGGTTGTAGACTTGACCGGATTTCTTATGTAAAATGTAAAATAAAGAAGCAAAATGATGAAACCATTTCAAAAAATTCTATCGGAATTGGATCAAAGGATTTTAAAATGGATTACAGCATAATCGTTGTTGACGATGATCCGGATTTTTTGGAGAGCATCCAAAGAGGGCTGACCATCTCCGGCTTTAAAAATATAAGTATTTATCAAGAGCCTGTGGAAGCAGCAAACTTTATTGAAGAAGGCAAAGATGTTGACATTGCCCTGATCGATATCACCATGCCGGGTATGAGCGGTATAGAGCTCTTGGATCTCATTAAAACCACACAACCCCAAACCGAATGCATTATGCTGACAGCGGTGGACGATGTTCGTGTCGCAGTTAAATGCTTGAAAAAAGGCGCGTACGATTACCTGGTGAAACCGATTTCCAGAGAAGATTTGGTGGTATCGATCAATCGTGCAGCTGAAAAAAAGCGGTTAATGGATATTTTGAATATCGGCAAGCTAAGGACGGTGCCGGACCTGACCAACCAAAAAGCCTTCGAGCCGATCGTCACAGGAACCTTAACAGTTCAAAGGATCTTGAAAGAAGCAGAACTTCATGCCCGCAGCAGCATGCCCATATTGATTACTGGAGACAGCGGTACCGGTAAAGAACTTCTGGCTAAGGCCATTCACACGGCCAGTCCCAGGGCAAAATCTCGCTTTGTGCCCATCAACATGGCCGCCATTACGCCCAGTCTGTTCGATGCCGAGTTCTTCGGACACACAAAAGGTGCTTTTACCGGCGCGGATTCCGAGCGTGAGGGGTACCTGGAATATGCAGACAGAGGCACCCTCTTTCTGGATGAAGTCGGCATGCTGCCCTTAGAGCTCCAAGGTAAACTGCTGCGATTTCTCCAGGAAGGTGAGTTTGTCAAGTTGGGATCAAACAAGACTCAAAAGTCCGATGTTCGCATCATTGCGGCCACAAATACCGACCTGGAGAAACAGGTTGAGAAAAATTTTTTTCGCAAGGATCTATACTACCGCCTCAAGGGCGGGTGGCTTCACCTCCCGGATTTGAAAGAGAGAAAGGAAGACATTCCCCTGCTGATCAAACGATTTATCGATGAATTTTTCAATATCTGCGACCTAAAGATAAATACAGCCTGCACCATTGAAGAAGAGGCCATGTCGTATTTGATGGCATATGATTATCCCGGGAACATCAGAGAGCTGAAATCCATCGTCCATGCCACCCTCAATCTCACCCGGGGGCGGCATATATCCAGGGCTTTTCTTCCCAAAAATGTGCTTAGAGCAAAAAAAATATCGAAAGCCGAGAACCATTCATCACCCGAACCCCTGATCCCCTTGGCGCATGCGGAAAAGAACTATATACTAAAGGTCTATCGTCAAATGGATAAAAATAAATCCAAAACCGCCAGGGTTTTAGGTATTACTCTGAACACCCTGCGCAGAAAAATTCAATCCTATGGGGTTGAATAAAAACTGAAACCTGCTGTGACAAAAATAACTACCAAAAAATAGCGCACCTGCTTTTAAGTATTTGAATATAAATTGGTTTTATTTCTTGCCTGTTCAATTTTGTGGTAGTTTAAAATTAATTCAAACCATTCTCAAACAACCCCGCTATTCATTTAATTAAATCCAACCTATTGAATTTACATTATTTCTATTTCAATCCCCCTGTCTGAGAAATGACTGGCACAGGAATTGCTCAGCTTCATCAGCACCAAATAGCGTGTTTCAAAGCTTTAAGCTTGATGAACAGAACATTTAAGTCACTAAAAAACCAACACAAAGGCAAAAAGATGCGGCAGGATACCGTCATCAAAATTTTGGAAAAGCAGCCTTTTCCCCGGTTATAAGAAAGGAGGTTTTCATGGGCGAGAATATTAAGAAAAAACAACCTGCTTTAGTGAGGACACTCAATCGGTATGTGTTCCTTGCGTTTCTTTTGTGTGCCAGTCTGGTATTTGCCGTCAACGCCGAGGCATTAACGCTGGACGTGCAGGGCATAAATCGCGACGGCACACTAAATACGACCGTCACCCAATACCGCTGGACGATCGAAGAAGATGCTACCTATCACGTCCCGTTCGACTCAAGCGGCAACCCGATCCCCGACCCGAACACCCTTTCGGTGAGTTTCCACCAAAGCTACATGCCCATGGTGGCCAGCGGAGACAATTCCACAGGATTCCCACCGGTGTGCACGGGCGGCGCGGATCCGATCTGCCTCGACCCTGCCAAGAACTACTTCGTCTCGGTCATTCCCACGGTCTCCGGCAGTTACTCCATCGGTGGGGCGCCATTCAAGGGAGACGCCGGGTCGGTGACCGTAACCCTCAACCAGTTGCCCTTGCCCACGGCACAGATCACCGTTTTGGTATTCAACGACAACTTCCCCATCAACAACGCCCCGGACCTGCCCGAAGAGGTTGGACTGGCCGGTTTTTCCATTGTGCTGGAGGACGGCGGCGGACGCTACGGCATATCGGCAGGAGTCCAGATGATGGACGCCTTCGGCAACCCCCTGGGGACGACCTATCAGTTTACGGACATCAACGGCAACGGAATACACGATTCCGGTGAGCCATATGTGCTCGACTCCAACGGGATGCCGATTGTCGCCGCCATGGGTGACGGTACGATTCTCACCGACGCCAACGGCGAGGCCGTCATCAAGAACCTGGCGCCGGGCAAGTACGGCATCCAGGCGGTTCCGCCCGACGCGCTTAAGGACCCCATAACCGGCAAGTGGGTCAGCTCAAACTGGACCCAGACCGCCACCATCGAGGGCACCAAGATCATCGATGCCTGGGTCAAGGCCAATGAGCCCCCCTATTTTCAGGAATTCGGTCCCCCGGGCTGGCATGTGTTTATCGGTTTTGTCAATGCGGGTCCGAACAAACCATTTGTCGATGCCACGGTTCTCACCGGCGGCAGCACCATCAGCGGCCAGGTGGTCAACCTGCACATGTCCCGGCCGCCGGACTACGCTTTTTATGACGGCGCTCCCCTTGAACACACCATAGCCTGGATCGGCCTGAACCAGGGTCTCGCAGGCGGCGGTAACGGCGTATATGCGGCCCGCGCAAACAGCGACGGCACCTTCTCTATTCCCAATGTCCCTGCGGGCGATTACCAGCTGGCGATATGGGACGACGCTCTGGATCAAATCTTCGCCTTCTACTCAGTGACCGTTCCGCCGGGCGGCGGTCTCGTGGATCTGGCCACCATTCCGGTCTTCCAGTGGTTCACACGCCAGGAACACTATGTGTTCAACGATCTCAACGGCGACGGCTTCAGGGATCCCGGAGAAACGGGTATCCCCAACCAGGCGGTCAACATCCGGTGGCGCGACGGCACCATATTCCAATCGGCTCCCACCGACGGCGAGGGATTCGTGCCTTTCGACGAGATATTTCCCTTCCTAGCCTGGCAGATCTCCGAGGTGGACTTTGCCAGCGCTCTCAAGGCCACGGGAGCCACGGTCACTGTGGACAACGGCGGGCCCATTCCCTGGGGAGATCCCTGGGCCTGGGGCGATCAGTTGAATCCTCAGGATCAGACGAATCCGGCTGATCCCGGTTGTACTGCTCCCGGCTGTGTCGAGACGCCGAATTACCGGACTGAAACCGGCCCCGTACTGCTGGAGGCATTCCAGGGAATGCTCGGCCAGACCAGCGTGTTCCAGTGGGGAAAGGCCGCATACGGGCTTGGCGAAAACGGCGGCATCACCGGCGTGGTCTACTATTCCACCACACGGGCCGAGAACAACCCGCAATACGGTGCGGCCGAGCCATGGGAGCCGGGCATCCCGCGGGTACAGGTCAACCTTTATCAGGACAATCTAAATAATACGACAGGCTCTCCCGGGCCGGACGGGCAGATTGATGATATCGACGGTACGCCCGGTATACAGTTGGCAGATGTGGACAACTATCCCTTCGGATGGTCCACCCCAGGCGGTACCATGGGTCCTGAGGACATCGACCGCAATTTAAACGGTACCTTCGACCTTGGCGATGCTCAAGAGTTCACCACCACCGACAGTTGGGACGACAACCTGCCCAGCGGATGCAAGGGAGATCCTTATATTTTTCAGGTTGCGGGTGTGGATTATCCCAAGGATTGCTACGACGGGCTGCGCAACTTCAACCAGGTGCGCCCCGGCGTTTTCGACGGCGGATACGCTTTTGGAAGCCCGGTCGGCGGTACCCTGGCGGCCGGCACCTACATTGTGGAGACCATTCCGCCTCAGGGTTACGAGATCGTCAAGGAGGAGGATAAAAACGTCGACTTCGGCGAGGACCTGATCCCCGGCCCATTGGCGTTGCCGCCGGTCTGTGTGGGTGACGACCATCCGGTGCCGCAATACCTGACACTTTTTGAAGATCAAATGATCGAAGTGGCCGGCTGGACACCCGGCATGACACGACCATACTGCGACAAAAAGCAGGTCTATCTTTCCAATGGCCAGAACGCTGCGGCCGACTTCTTCCTGTTCACCAAGGCCCCCATTGCGGGCCACATCTACGGTTTCATCCTGGACGACACCCAGAACGAGTTCGATCCCAACGCACCCAACTTCGGCGAAAAGTACGCGCCGCCCTGGATGCCGATTTCCATCCGGGATTGGACCGGCCGCGAGATCTCGCGGACCTATTCAGACCAGTACGGGACTTACAATGCCCTGGTGCCGTCTACGTATTCGGCCAACCTGCCGCAACCCAGCGGCATGTCGCCGAGCATGATCACGGTGTGTCTGAACGACCCGAACGATCCGCTCCACAACCCCCAGTACAGCCAGTTCTGCTACACCCTCCAGTACATGCCCGGTACCACCACGTATCTGGACACCCCCGTGCTGCCGGTGGCGGCTTTTGCCGGACCGGGGCAGTACCCGCTGGATTGTGAGTTTCCGGATGCCACACCCCGGATATCGAACGTCAATGTCCAGACCAACGGCGTCGGCGGCGGGCCTTACATTCCCACAAGCGGAGGAAACAATAATGCCAGGGTAAGCGGTAACCAGACCATCATCATTACGTCCCCAGGATTGGTTGACGTGCCTAATCCAGCCTATGACGGCATCGGCGGCACTCAACCCAAAACCATCCAAAGGGATTACGGCTTTGGAGCCACCCAGGGAACGGGCACAGTGACGCTCGGTACGGTGCCGCTGACAATCAGCAGCTGGATCGATACCAGCATTACGGCAACGGTTTCCAACAACACCCCTGTGGGCCAGATCGGCGGGAGTCAGCTCTCCGTAACGCGCAACAACGGCTTGTCCACCATAACCGGCGTAACGGTTCAGGTGGGCCTGCGGCAGGGGGCCGCCGTTCGATCGGTGCCTGCGTCGTATGTTTCCATCCAAGACGCCATCGATGCGGCCGGCGCCAACGATCTCATTCTGATCGGGCCCGGCAACTACGAGGAACTGGTGATCATGTGGAAGCCTGTTCAGCTCCAGGGCTGGGGACCGGGCGTCGTCAAGATCAACGCGGTCAAGAGCCCGGCCGAAAAACTGCTGGCCTGGCGGAACAAAGTAACGGATCTGATTACCAATGGAGACGTGGATCTTCTCCCCGAACAGGAGGTCGGCGGCGGCGTGCCCGAGCCGGTCACCCTGTTCAACGAGGAAGGTCCCGGGATCATCGTGCTGGCAAAGAGTAACGGGCCGGATCGGTTCGGGCGAAACCGGAATCAAGGGGCCCGAATCGACGGCATCACCATTACCGGTGCGGACCACGCCGGCGGACTAATCGTCAACGGCTACGCCGATTACCTGGATATCAGCAACAACCGGATCATCACCAACAACGGTGTATTCGGCGGCGGCATCCGGGTCGGCCACCCGATATTGACAACCATCGACGGTCTGGATTATGCCGACTCACAGAACGACAACATTCGAATCCATCACAACCACATTACTCAGAACAGCGGCCTGAACGAGTTTGGCGGCGGCGTGTCCCTGTGCACCGGGTCTGATGCCTACCAGTTGACCGACAACTTCATCTGCGGAAATTTCGCTCAGGGCGGCGGCGGTGGTATCGGCCACCAGGGTCTGAGTGACGGCGGATTGATTGCTCGCAATACCATCCTGTTCAACGAATCGTTCCAGCAGGGGATCACCGTCAACGGCGGCGGCATTGTGATCGCCGGGGGCGTACCTCTGAGCGGGGCGGGCAGCCTGAGCCCGGGAGCCGGTTCATTAAGAATCGACGCCAATTTAATTCAGGGCAATGCGGCCGGCGCCGGTGACGGTGGCGGCATCCGTCTGGTACGGATCAACGGCCAGGATGTGGCAGGTAACCCCAGAAATCCGAGCAAATGGCACACGGTGGATATCTTCAACAACATGATCTTTAACAACGTGGCGGCCCTGGCCGGCGGCGGTATTTCGCTGCAAGACAGTGCCCGGGTCAACATCGTCAACAATACCATCGCCAACAACGACAGCACGGCAACCGCCGGAGATGCATTCGCTCCGGGAAGCCCGTCCGCGTCTACCCCTCAGCCGGCAGGGATCGTCTCACGGGCCCACAGCGCTCAGCTGGCAGCAGCTTCGGGAATGGTAGGAACGTTCTCCAACCCGCTCCTGCAAAACGATATCATCTGGCACAACCGGTCGTTCAGCTTCTTTTTGGACGATACCACGGACCCGCCGACTTTCGGCCTGGTGCCGAATGTGGGGACAGGAGAAATACCGATTTACTGGGACCTCGCGGTTCTTGGAACGACAGGAACGCTCACTCCCCTGAACTCGCTCCTCACAGGCGGCGCAGACCCCATGTTTGTGGCCGAGTATCTCAACGGCGACAGGGGTCAGACCATCATGCAGCCGGAGATCACCACCTCGATCCAGGCGCCGCCGGCATTCGACGAGGGCGGCAACTTTATCCGGCTGCGTTTCGGGCCTTTGACCCAGACGATCTACGATACAACGCTGAGCGAATGGGTCCTGCGCGGCGACTACCATATCACCAACAAACCCCGCAGTTAGCGCAATTTGCCTTTTATTAATGGGTGTTTAATGATGGAGCATG
>Ga0315537_1004266_pt1 | contig 10435 bp, 12 predicted proteins | sample SalMarSW160270MG_FD_203091 | JGI IMG/M metagenome (GOLD analysis project Ga0315537, IMG submission 203091) | Salt marsh sediment microbial communities from the Plum Island Ecosystem LTER, Massachusetts, United States - Salt Marsh Sediment SW1602-70 ... | reverse complement strand
AAAGAATCGAGATTCTTCATTGCGCCCCGCTTCATTCAGAATGACACGGGGTGCGAATGAAGGCTATTTCAGGGTCAACGCCTTCCAGATTGGTAATGTTCCACAGCTGGCATGTTTCGGCAGGGCTAAGGGTACCGGAATAGAAGCCATGTTTACGGGCATTGAGGTTGCCTTTCTGGCCACCGCGCTTCCTTTTAATCTGTGTTTGGTTTACAGTCAGGTTTTGAGAAACCTCACCCGCGGGATTCGAGTTATCAGGGTAGCACACGAGTTCTAAACAGAGATTAGCATGAATTCTTTATTCGAACAAGGAGAAAATGGCGCGTAGTGGACAGGAGACAGGGAACAATTAAGAGAATTCAAAAATAAAAGATAAAAAATAAAAATGACAGGTTAAAAGGCAAAAGTTAAATAAGTCCAAATGATAAACGAAGACCACGAGGAGACAGTAGGAGCACCTCGACTGATAAACGAAGTCCAAAGGCCAAAGTTCAAACAAAATCCAAATGTCAAAGTTCAAGGGACATACGGCAGGGCTGGGGGCTAGGGGCTAGGGATAGAGTTCATTGAGCTTATGGAGTTCATTGAGTTTATAGAGTTTATGAGTCTGCCGTCGGTTGACGGGTAGCGACTGATTACCGACTCCTGTCTCCTGACTACTGTCTACTAGTTTCCTAAAAGTGATTATCGAGCCGCAGAGGTAGATAGCGGCTGCGTACAATTCCAGGGACACCATATTAATTAGGCTTACTGCAAGTTAGGTATTATGTTCCCAGAATACTACCAGAAGTTGCACAATCCTCTGATAAAGCCTCAAGCTATCCTCAAACTTCACTGAACTCAAGAATATCGGCTTTCCAATCTATTGGTTAATCTAGGAATATAATTAATATATTATATTTCATATAAGATTGAAGTATGGGAATAAACGTAAAAAAGAGTAAACACACTTATTCTTGCTCTCGTTTACAAGGGTGTATAATATATATGAAAAGATTTATGTAAATGGGTTCAATAAGCGGGCTTGAGAAATGGAAGATAGAATTCCTCAAAGTGCCATTGATTCAATAGCACAACATATAAATCAGAGGAATAACAAACAGTATAACATTCCCGTAGTTGGAAGTACATCTAATCCCGCAACTCCACAGATTTTTGAAATCATACCATTTGGTCATATTGACGAAACAGATTTGAACTTCTATGCGGTAGATGGTAGTAGCAATAGCCATTCCTTCTACAATGGTGTTTCTGTCGGTATCTACAGAGGTGGGTATGTCTGTTTCCAGTCAGGTAGGAAAATGCGTATGAATAAACACGATGACCCAGTAATACTGGGGCAATCTTATACCCCCCGGAACATATTAATAACTTGTGAGGAACACCTATACGCAATATATGATGAGCTGCTAACCCTTCTACCTGTTGCCAAGTTTATGACCTTTTTACAAGCAACACCAGAAGAGGTATTTCCATATAACCGCGACCTAATCTGTTCTACAATTTCAACTCTCCTAAGCTTCTGTCAGGAGATTATTGAATGGTCTCTTATTTACGAGATTGCGTGTAGAAATGAAACAAAGAAGGGTGATTTCATACTGAAAGACGGGACTTTAAGGTCTCTTAATATCAAACAGGAATATCTTGTAAAGCTTGGTGACTTCTTGAGTAACGAAAGGCAAGTTCATTTAATTGGAATTACAAAAGACTCGCCAATAAAGATGGAACTAACATATACACTTAAGCAAATAGACAGCTATCTGCAAGATAAATTGAAACCTCAATACCCCTTCAGTGAAAGTGACCCAAAACAACAGAAACTATGCTGTTGGTTTGAAGTGCCGGATGCCGTATTGTTAAATGCTTATGGGTCAAGGTCAAGCGGTATGTTCATTCGCAAAGCACTCAGAGGTGGGCGTGGTGTAGGGCTTTTCTTTGCCGCTAGACTTGATTATGTGGAGAAACTACAGAACTACGATTGGGTTATTGCAGATGTGAATATCTTTGACGCAATCCCCGGTATTAGAGAAAACAACTTGACACGGGATATGAACAAACTACAATTACTTTTCTTTGATTTAACTCGCACAACTCAAGAGCATTATATCCTTGGATACCCTTACCCACTTGTAGAAGCCCATAATTTTGTAACGCTCAAATCGGACTTCAAAGAAGAGGTAATAGGCCGAGTAAAGCATTCACTATACTCAACTCAATATATGGACAACGTAGATATTGAAAACCTATTTCTTGATATTCATTCTCGTTTTTAGAGGAGGGTAATATGACAGAAAGAACAGATTTCGGTGTTCTTTATGGACAGAAGACAACAGAAGATGCCTTGCTGATATATTCATCGTATGAAGATGCGAAGGCAAGCCCAAATAAAGGCGATTTCATCGTGCTCACGCCGAAGAATGAAGATGACAAGAAATTCTTGACTAGGGTAGAGGCGGAAATATATGATGAAGACCCTCTTTTTAGGTCTCAAGACAAGACGCTAGTTGCAGTTCACTATGCACGTATAGCCGAAAGGGAACTATCAGAACGTGATAAGCAAAAGATGTTTAGTTATACCTATAGAGTTCGTATGCTTGGAACATTCACGGATTCTGGTCAAAAGATAGAATTTACAACGGCGGTTCGGAAGCTTCCTGTAGTTTCCTATCACGCAAGACACCTCTCAAAAAGAGAGGTAGATGCCATAATCAACAAGCCAGATTCAAACGGGGCACCCATTGGTCACCTTTGCATAGGTGAGGAAATCCACAAGGATAAGGGAGAGATTCTTTTTGATGTGCAAAGATTAAGAGAAAGAAGGACAATGGTTTTTGCACAGTCCGGATTCGGGAAAACGAATCTTGTAAAGGTTCTCCTCTACCACATCATAGGTGATACAAGTTACGGTAAACTGATATTTGATTTGAATGGCGAGTATTTCCTGAAAGGACAAAAAACTTTGGGATTAGGTAATATAGATGAACAAAAGATAAGAGACAATTTAGTTGTTTACAGCGATAGAGAGATTGATGACTACTATAAAGGTCATTTCATATACGGTGGTAAAGTCCTTCTGAATATGCACAGGCACTTAACTATCAGCGACATTCTGAGCTTCTCCACAGGCTTCTCCGATGTAATGAAATCTTTTCTCCTTTATCTTGATGATGAAGGGGTGACTGATTTCATACCAAGAATTGACGAGTATGTTAATGACCCCTCTCAGCTACATATAGCCTACCCCGATTTCTTTGCACCTCCAAGGAGACCAGGTGAAGAAGATAAAAGTGCAAAGAAAACAGTTGCCGCTATACGGAAGCGAGTCCGACACTTGATAGATGAAGGAAAGGGATTACATAGCCAGCAATCCAATTTGATTGAGGATGTGTTCAAATACCTCAAACAAGGTAAAACAGTAGTAATAGACCTTTCTCTTAAAGACAGCACAGATGCAGGGATTATTTCAACAATACTTGTCAGAAAGCTTTTTGAGCACAACAAGATGTATTTTACAAGTAACAAGCCTGATGATGTTATTGAGACTGTTATTTTCGTTGAAGAGGCTCAGAATGTGCTTTCGGACGAATTGGTTCGGACTAACGCAAATCCGTTTGTAAGGTGTGCAAAAGAAGGACGTAAATTCAGGCTGGGGATGGTAGCTATAACGCAACGTCCTTCGGCAATTTCCGAGGAAATCAGGACACAGGCGGAGAACTTTTTTTCTTTCTATATGGGTAATTCAGATGATATAAGGGCTCTAATCAAGTCAAATATCAACTATGATGGAGTGATTTCATCGTTCATACAAAGAGAAACCATTCCTGGTAACCTATATATGGTTACATCAGACCGTGCATTTACGGTGCCTGTGCGGGTTATAGAATTCGAAACATTGATTAAAGATAAGGTATACAAGTGACTACATTAACCATACCGGCAAATTGCAAACAGGATATTTTTACCGTTGCATCAGGTGAACCTCATTTTCTTTCATATCAATTTCCCATTATTGAAGAGGAAACACCGATTGAGGAACGTGTTACTCTTTTGCTTGTTCGTGACTTGCTAAGATTAGGGTGGTGTATGAAATCAAATTCCAAAAAGTCCCTCGAACTAATCCCACCCAAACACTATGGGAAAAAAGTTATCAAGGCAGCGATGGCTTACTCAAGAAATGAGGTGATAGAAAGGAATAGTAATTGGATTAATAATCATATAGAACTAGCTAGAACCAATCTATCATCAGGAATTGACGTTCTAAAATCTGAAATATGCCCAAGGATAGAAGTGTGTGAAACACAAACTCAACACGACCTTTTTAGGATATTTAGATATTACTGGAGTTCGCCATCATCGGATTATGTCGGAAGACGAATCAGACTACTCATTCGGGATGACGGAATAAAAGGTTGTCCGATTATTGGGATTGCCGCTCTTGGAAGTAGCATCATACATATTCCTGATAGAGACAGGTGGATTGGCTGGGATAAAGAAACTAGGACAGACAAAATTGTATATATGATGGATGCATACGTCGTGGGAGCTTTGCCACCTTATAACTATCTGCTTGGTGGTAAATTAGTTTCCTATGTCTTGGCTTCGAATGAGCTGAGAGCTGTGCATAGGAATAAATATGCTGACTCGAAGACCATCATCAGGGAGCGTGATGCTTCGGATTTGGTAATGATAGTTACTACTAGCTTATATGGACAGCATAGTTCACAATACAATCGGTTGAAATACGGCAAATCCGTTATCTACAAACCTATCGGCATAACTTCTGGATATGGATCTCTTCACATTACTAATGAAACCTTCTCTGCTATGTTACGATTAGCAGAAGAGAAAGGATGTAATATATCAAACAGATTTGGAGATGGACCCAATTGGCGGATGAGGGTAATTAGGTCGGCTTGCGATGTGCTTGGTTTAGATTCCGATATTATACTCAAGCACTCATTTCCAAGAGGATTATTTGCTGTTCGCTTGGCTCTAAACTGGAAATCGTTCTTGAATGGAAAATCCCAAACTCCAATATACCGAAATCTACCACTTGACAAGCTAGTGAATCATTGGCGTGATAGATGGTTCAATATGCGTAAACAGAACGAATCTGCTATATATAAGGTTAAAGCTTTCAATCCAGGTCAATTTAATATCGAAAAGACTATCATAGAGACATAGCTAATTGTTATTGAATCCTAGAGGCACTAAAAAGGGCGAATTTATCCGCTCTACCTAATTAATACAACTACCATTGTATTCAATGAACTCAGCTAAATTAGCCGAATAGTCTATCCACCTGTGAATAATGTTTATGACTCTCTATCGCATCGTAGCATCCTACTGCCTGGCAATATCGGTTAGTCATCATCAAGGTAGTGTGTTCCAACAGCTTACAACTGACCGGAGTTGTTCTATAATAATTGTAATTAATACCTATAGACCATAAATAGCATCTGAGGAGGTAATGAGTGACCAATCTGAATGCAGTTTGGAGAGTGTGGTGTAATGTATGCCGGTGTATGAGCAATTATAATAAAACGACACCCGCTGGTAGAGAAATAGCCGCTAGGTACGCACTTATCGATCCTGTACTTCGAGCTTTAGGCTGGGATCTTTCTGATCCTATGCATGTTAGACTTGAGTGGACCCAAGCTAATGGGTTAAGGCCAGATTACACCTTTCTAAAAAATGGCGTTCGTGTACTCTACGTGGAAGCTAAGCCCTGGGGAACAATCTCAAAGATTAAGAAGTTGAGTAATCCTTTGGCTTCAAAGGAGCTAAAAAAGTTGAAGAGATACTGTAAATGCAATTCAGTTAATATGGGGGCGTTAAGTGATGGAGGAGCGTGGTACATCATTGATTTCTCCAACTTGGAACAACCCAAAGTTACGCTTATTGACGCGGCAAAAACCAAAACAAGAAACGATGTCAAAAAGCTACTTGATATCAGTTATGGGGCTTTGTGAAGAGCATGAAGCTTCCAAGGGGAAATTATGCAGTATATAGAAGATACAAAAAAAATAACTGAAGTGCTCCGAATACTTGCCTTGCATAAGAAAGATGTTAAGGACTATTTTCAAGCAGAGCTTGCTCCCCGTATGGTTGCAATTGATGATCAAAAACGGAGAATACGACTGCTTTTTATGTTGTCCAATGCCGGTAGAACGAGCACTGGCTTGGAAAACAAAGGGCTAATCCAATCTGCCCAAGTTTTTTGGAATGTATTGGATGACATGATAACAAAGTGTACTAAATTGGCTCCTAAATTAGCGCATAGTACCTTCCTCGAATTTCTATGCAATGAAATACCTGGCATGGATCAAAAAACAGCCAATTTATTTCTGAAGTTTATCGTCATGTTCCAGAATGAATTCAAATTAGGTGCGCTCAATTGGGTATCATGGGAGCCGTTTCTACATGTCCCTCTTGATATTTGGGTGCTGAGACTAATAAGCAGGAAATATTTGAGCGTGTGTAATCAAGCGTATGAAAACGACTTTAAGCAGGTGACAATCAATAAGAAGACAAATAGAAAAATAGAAGATTATCCAAGTCCTTTATTTATACAAGATAGATACACTCATCTTCAAAATGACTTTTCAATTATAACTGCCACCCAAATTGAACCTGCTATCACCTTAGATATCCTTTGGTTTGTAGGTAGTAAATATTGTTCTCATCGGCCTTTGTTATGCGATATTTGTTGGATTAATGAATTTTGCAGTAATAAAAAAGTCGTTGATTGGTCTAACACCAACGCGAAGACAAAGTCTGAATTAAAAAAGGATCGCAATGAAGCTTCTAAGGCTCATGCGAAAAAACTGAGATTAGCATTTAGAGCAGTAAAGAATAGATATCAAAACGATTATCCAGGAGGGATTCCCTTTGGGGAGTTCATTGAAACCCAGAAAGGCCAAGCTTGGCTCAGTAAAACCCTAAAAGGGCCACTTCCATAAATTTATTTCGAGGCTGTACTGATAAATAAGTGGCGGGGATTGGATTTGAACCAACGACCTCCGAGTTATGAGCCCGATCAGCTTCAACCGCTGATGCCCTCATTAAACAAATTGACGGAATGTTCAGCGGCAGGGAGCGGGTACAGGGCAACGTTGTCATCGTCTGTCCACTCACCGGACCCGCTATTACAATTCCAAGGACACCATACCAATCAGGCCTACTACAAATCAGGTATTATGTCCCCAGAATACAATGGCAAAGTGAACAATCCGATGGAAAGTGCAATGTCACCTGGTTGCACGAAAAGATGGAATGTTTGACAAACCCCGTGTGAACTAACTAAGCTTGATAGTGGTTGGGTGCTGCCTTTATTGAACTGGCTCTCAAGAGAGTTTGAAGACATGAGTGGGATGGACATAATTAAGCTGGTCGTAAGTATAGTCGCCTGTGAAGGCGCGGGTGGCATCGGTGCCATTTTCACCACCCGTGCAATTCCCACCTGGTATGCGGGACTCAAGAAACCAACCTTTACTCCACCTAATTCAGTCTTCGGGCCTGTCTGGGTCACCCTTTACCTTTTGATGGGTATAGCCGTTTTCTTAGTCTGGCGGGAAGGACTGGGTCAAGATGGGGTAACAATAGCCTTTGTAATATTCTGGGCCCAACTGGTCCTGAACATCCTGTGGTCGGTAATCTTTTTTGGGCTTAAGTCCCTTTTTGGTGGAATGGTGATGATTCTGCTACTCTGGATAGCCATACTAATTAACATCATTACATTCTTTGGCGTATCCCCCTTAGCCGGCTGGCTTCTCATCCCATACATAATCTGGGTGAGTATTGCCGCTAATCTGAACGTGCAGGTCTGGAAACTGAACAGATAATCACTCCTAAACATCAATTCCTTCAGGTAACGAAATGGCTAAATATATAACGACACACATCACCCTATATGGTGGTGTCCTTATACCAGGCCAATAATTTCTGCTTGCCTATTCTCCCGGTGACTTCGTTTATATCGTCAAAGTAGATACAGTAACCACAGCGAATTCCAGGGACACCATACCAATCAGGCCTACTACAAATCGGGTATTATTTTCCCAGAATACTGTCACTAGCCCGCCCGAGGCAATTAAAGCGGTCCACACCTCAATTCAAATATCACGGGATTTGTCGGGTCGGGGCAGGCAACTGTGGTCTTATTTGGATCCTCTTCCCAGGGGAATGATCCTCCAAATTGTAGTACTTCAGCGAAAGGGAAAAGTGTGTAGAAAGCCCATGAACAGAGGCCAGGCGAAGTCTTTTGCCCGATAATAAATTCGTCACCTACCCTATGTCCAGCTTCACAAGTGCCTCTCTGGGATATAACTTTGGCTATTACATCAGACATAGTGTCCTCCCATAAGTGTTCACTTTTCACTGAGTTCCACCTGTGTGGCTCCTATGCCCCCACGATGACGGTCAGCCAGTCTATGAGCCTTGACCAAAGGATGTTTTGACAGGTAACGGTCAACTTCTTGGCGCAGTACGCCGGACCCCTTACCGTGAACAACCAAAACATGGTATAACCCGGCCTGAAATGCTGCGTACAAAAAATCATCGAGCTTAGTAAGAGCCTCGTCGACAGTCAGGCGATGGAGATCTATTTCCTCTTCAATCGGTATCATCTCACGATTGCCGGATGAAAATTAAGCCCACGAATTCTCAGCCAGACAGATTATACCATTATCTCATGCTGGCTATTTGCATACTGTTTAGCCCGGTGCGCGCAGAATTGAAATAACGGCACAACATTTTGACGTTTTGTAACTCCTGAATTCCAGGGAAACCATCCTTCACCTTGTGAAGGACCAGGCCTACTACAAATCAGGTATTATGTCCCGATAATACATGTAACAAATTAGCGATTTGTTAAATCCTCCGATACAGCCTCAAGCTATCCTCAAACTTCACTGAATGTGTTGACGGCGCTGGTATAATAAATATTAGGAGGCTGTCTACGAATTTCTAGGGCGACACTGGAGTAGAAGATGAATAGAGGGCACTGGAATCGCTATATGAAGGCGGTTGCTGGTGCCATTTTTAATGTGTGTGGGGGGCTTACGGAATTTTTGGTGTTCATTATCTCTATTGAGTCCGCTAAGGGACGATAATTTTTGGCTCCGATGTACGGTAAAGTATCTACGTGGGAATTGGGGGATTGAGCAGGGGGTATGGACAGGAAAACACAGGAGGTCGGGCAAGATGGCCCGAGCTGAGGCTGCTCAAAATTAAACAGCCTCCAAAGGACAAGGAGGTAACTATAAGCAATAATCAGAATTCAGAACCGGAATTGGATATTTTCGGAAAGGGGGTAAGCAGGTAGCGAGTAGAGTATAGTAAATATGGCTGCTCAAGATTTGGTCGGAACAAATTAGGGAGGAAAATTGTCATGAAAAGCGATGCGGAACTGCAAAAGGATGTTATGACTGAACTAAAGTGGGAGCCAAGTGTAGCCGCGGCAGAGATCGGGATCGCTGTCAAGAATGGTATTGTCACAATGACCGGCTATGTGGACAGCTACTTCGCGAAGTCTACTGTCGAGCGCATCGCCGCTCGAGTCTTTGGTGTCAGGGCAGTGGCAGGAGAAATCAAGGTCAGATTTCCTGGTTCTTTCAAGCGCACGGATGAGGACATTGCCGGGGCAGCGGTATACGCTCTTGAGTGGAATGTCTCGGTGCCTCATGACCGCGTCAAAGTTAGCGTGCAGGATGGCTGGCTTACTCTGAGTGGCGAGGTAGACTGGTGGTACCAGAAGGACGCTGCCATCGATGCCGTGCAGAAATTGGTGGGGGTGGTAGGAGTCAACAACCACATAACTGTCAAGCCGGTGGTGAAACCGCTAGATATGAAGGCCAAAATCGAAGGTGCATTTCAGCGCAATGCAATGCTTGATGCGCGACGGATCAGAGTGGAAACTCGTGGCAGCAAGATACTTCTCAGTGGGAGCGTACGCACCTGGGGAGAGAGACAAGAAGCCCAGTCGATAGCGTGCGCCGCGCCGGGTGTGTCCGATGTGGAGAACAAAATCACAATCAGCCCCTAGACCAATAACTGCAAACTTGGTGGCACCCGTCCGGCGTCCGCACGCGGAGCAGATAGAGGCTGCCCTCCAGAATAGCTTCTTCGATGGCTACTGGCACTGTAAAAAGCGCCGCCAGTAATACTACCCGAGATAACAACGTCAAGGATTGTGCAGCTTCCAGCCACCTCTAAGCACTGAATTATGAGTTTAATTCCGCTTGGGCTTAAGCTCTTTTTCTCTCTTTAAAGCTCAAGAGGTCCGAATTCCATGGACACCATGCCAATCAGGCCTGCTACAAATCAGGTATTATGTCCCACAATATTCCGTTCAATGTCACATTAACTCAAAAAGTGTGACGTCTCTCAAGCGCTCAGAATTCCGAGAACTAAATCAAATTCTTAACCCAGAGTA
>Ga0315537_1004264_pt1 | contig 10438 bp, 8 predicted proteins | sample SalMarSW160270MG_FD_203091 | JGI IMG/M metagenome (GOLD analysis project Ga0315537, IMG submission 203091) | Salt marsh sediment microbial communities from the Plum Island Ecosystem LTER, Massachusetts, United States - Salt Marsh Sediment SW1602-70 ... | reverse complement strand
GGGGGTGAGAAAAAATTAGAGGGAATGAAATATTTATTGTTTGATTTAGATTATGAAGATACCGTAGACTAATTTGTATATACTTAAGCATAATGAGGCTTGTCGAAAAATGAAAAAATGGAGGGACTTCTTATGAAAAAGCTGAACTTGACTGTTGTTATTGCTTTTGTGATTTGCGCTGCCTTTGCCTTTAACACATCTCTGGCACTGGCGAAGGATATGACAAAAGAGGATTTTGAGAAAGAGGCACTAAAGCATATCACCACAATCTCCGTAGCCGAAGCCAAGGCCCTTTTTGACAAAGGTGGAGTCACCTTCCTTGATGTCAGGACGGAAAAAGAGTATAAGAAGGGGCATATACCTGGCGCAAAAAATGTTCCGAGGGGTAAACTTGAGTATGATATTGGCAAGGATATCCCTGATACGAATGCACCAATTGTGGTATATTGCAAAACTGGTGGTAGATCCTGCTTAGGAACCTATACACTTGTGAGGATGGGTTATAAGAATCTGAAAAGTATGGATGGGGGCTGGAATGCCTGGACAAAGGCGGGCTATCCAGTCGAGTAACTAGTCCTGAGCATAACCCGGGCTCTCGGAAGAGCCCTAAAAACCCCGTGTGAAAACACGGGGTTTTTTTATGAAAAAGGTATTGACAAGTTATTTTTATTAGGAATGATAAGAGTAAGGCCTTTACGAGGTTGTCTTGTAGGGTATCGATCATAGCAAATTCATTGAAAGGAGGTGCAAACAAAAAATCGGTCTTATACGGTAAACAAATTCTATTTGTTGCTAATCAATAGATAAGGAGACGGAATATGAAGGTGAATAGACGCGAGTTCCTGAAGATCTCCGCAGGTACCGCGGCAGGCGTGATGGCCCTCGGTTTGGGCATGGATCTGAAACCGGTCAAATCATATGCTCAGACCCTAAGGATTCGCTATGCCAGGGAGTCCGTCACGATCTGCCCGTACTGCGCGGTGGGCTGCGGAATTATTGTCCACACCAGCAAAGGGGCAGGAGGCAGGGTCATCAATACGGAGGGCGATCCCGACCATCCAATCAATGAGGGCAGCCTCTGTTCAAAGGGCGCGGCTCTCAGCCAATTGGTGAACAACGAGAATCGACTGACAATGCCTCTCTACAGAAAGCCCTATAGCCATGCCTGGCAGAAGGTTTCCTGGGATTGGGCCCTTTACAAGATTGCGCTCAATATCAAGAAGACCAGGGATGAAACCTTCATTTACAAGAACAGCAAGGGCGATGTCGTGAACCGAACCGAAGCGATCGCCCACATTGGAAGTGCTGCACTGGATAACGAGGAGTGCTGGGCCCTCCAGGCGATGATGAGGGCCATGGGTCTGGTTTATATCGAGCACCAGGCCCGTATCTGACACAGCGCCACGGTTGCGGCTCTGGCAGAGTCGTTCGGACGCGGCGCGATGACCAATCACTGGATCGATCTCAAGAACAGTGACTGTATCTTGATCATGGGTTCCAATGCTGCGGAAAACCACCCCGTCTCGTTCAAGTGGGTAACGGAGGCCATGAAAAAAGGGGCGAAGCTTATCAACGTGGACCCGCGATTTACGCGCACCTCCTCGAAGGCCGATTTCTACACCTCGCTCAGATCAGGTACGGATATCGCCTTCCTGGGGGGAATGATCAAGTATATTATCGAGAACAACAAGTACTTCACCGAATACGTTGCTGAGTATACCAATGCACCCTTTATCCTGAGCGATACGTATGGGTTCAAGGATGGACTCTTCTCGGGGTATGACTCCACCACCCGGAAGTACGACAAGGGCATGTGGGCCTTTGACAAGGATGCGAACGGTGTTCCAAGCAAAGACAGAAGCCTCCAGGATCCCCGCTGCGTGTTCCAGCACCTCAAGCAGCACTACAGCAGATACGACCTTGATACCGTATCGGCGATTACCGGAACGCCGGAGGAGGACCTTCTGAAGGTCTATGAGCTCTATTCGGAAACCGGCGCAAAAGGAAAGGCAGGCACCATCATGTATGCCATGGGATGGACCCAGCATACGGTGGGCGTCCAAAACATAAGAACAATGTCCATTATCCAGCTTCTCCTCGGCAATATGGGCGTTGCCGGTGGCGGCGTGAACGCGTTGAGAGGCGAGTCCAATGTCCAGGGCTCAACTGATCACTGCATCCTCTATCACATATGGCCCGGGTACCTGGCAAACCCGAGTACCACGTGGCCGACCCTTGATGCCTACCTCAGCAGAAGACCGAAGAGCAATGATCCCTTGAGCGCGAACTGGTGGCAGAATGAGCCCAAGTACATGGTAAGCCTGCTGAAGTCCTACTTCGGCACAAGGGCGAGGCCTGAGAACGAGTTCGGGTACCCGTGGATGCCCAAGCTGGATGCCGGAAAGACCTATAGCTGGCTCGATATCTTCGATGAGATGTACAAAGGCACCATCAAGGGTTTCTTCGCGTGGGGCCAGAACCCGGCAGCCTCTGGTGCCAATGCGAACAAGACACGTCGGGCATTGGCCAAGCTGGATTGGCTGGTGAACGTGAATATTTTCGACAACGAGACGTGCTCCTTCTGGAAAGGCCCCGGTATGGATCCGAAGACGATCAAGACAGAGGTATTCATGCTTCCCTGCGCGGTTTCCGTTGAGAAAGAGGGTTCCATTACCAACAGCGGCCGCTGGATGCAGTGGCGGTACAAGGCAGCAGAGCCGCCCGGCGATGCAAGGCCGGACGGTGATATCATCATGGATCTCTTCAAGAAGGTGAGATACCTCTACCGGAGGGATGCGAATGCGGTGTTCCCCGATCCTATTCTCAACCTCAAGTGGGACTATACCACCAGCGGGGCGTTCGACCCCCACAAGGTGGCCAAGGAGATCAACGGCTATTTCCTGAAGGATGTGACCATAGGTGATAAAACCTTTAAGAGAGGTGAGCTGGTCCCCAGTTTCGCCTTCCTCCAGGCAGACGGATCGACCAGCAGCGCGAATTGGCTTTACTGCAACTCTTACACGAGCAAGGGGAATATGGCTGCCAGGCGAACGAGGGAGAGAACAGGCATAGGCTTGAATCCCGAATGGGCCTGGTGCTGGCCGGTAAACAGGCGCATTATCTACAACCGTGCTTCCGTGGATACATACGGAAAGCCCTGGGATCCAGAGCATACCGTGATTCAATGGGATGGGGCAAAGTGGGTCGGTGATGTACCGGATGGCGGCTGGCCTCCCATGCTCAATCCGGATGGCACGCCCAATCCCAAGACCAAATATCCCTTCATCATGAAAGAAGAGGGATACGCCAATATCTTCGGCCCCGGCAGGGAAGATGGTCCGTTTCCCGAGCACTACGAGCCGCTGGAGTGCCCTGTAGAGAAGAACCTCTTGTCCGGACAACTCATCAACCCCACGGCTCCCATCTATGGTACCGAAATGGATGCCTACAGGACGTGTGACCCGAGGTACCCCTTTGTGTGCACCACCTTCAGGGTGAGCGAGCACTGGCAGACCGGGGTTATGACCAGATGGCAGCCATGGTTGCTGGAGGCACAGCCGCAGCTCTTCGTGGAGATGAGCCCCGAGCTTGCCTCACTCAGGGGAATCCAGAAGGGTGAGAAGGTTATTGTGGAATCGGCTCGTGGAAAGATCGAGGCCGTTGCCATTGTCACCCATCGGTTCAGGCCTTTCAAGATTCAGGGTAATGTGATCCATGAGGTTGGGGTGCCATGGCACTATGGCTGGGTCTATCCCAAGGATGGCGGCGATTCCGCCAACCTTCTGACCCCTTCTGCCGGGGATCCCAACACGAGAATACCCGAATCCAAGGCCTTCATGGTCAATGTGAGAAAGATGTAAAGGAGGTAATCCGATGGAAGGAAAGGCATTTTTCATTGATACCACCCTGTGTATAGGGTGCAGGGCTTGTCAGATTGCCTGCAAGCAGTGGAATCAGCTACCGGCGACCAAGACGGAAAACAGGGGAGGCTTCCAGAATCCTGAGGATCTCTCCTTTTACACCTATAAACTGGTACGTTTTTCGGAACACAGGGGAGATGACGGGAAACCGGTGTGGTACTTCTTCCCTGATCAGTGCAGGCATTGCCTTGAGCCGCCCTGTAAGGAGATTCCGGAAGACCCCGATGCTATTATTATCGATCAGCTCACCGGCGCGGTCCTGTACACGGATAAGTTAAAAAAAGAGAACAGCCAAGACGTGCGGGAGTCCTGCCCCTATAACATTCCGAGGGCGGAGAAGGGGACCGGCTACATGGCAAAGTGCACCATGTGCGTGGACAGGGTCCATAATGGACTTCTGCCTGCCTGCGTCAAGACCTGCCCCACAGGGGCCATGAATTTCGGTGATCGAGGTGAGATGGTTGCCTTGACCAAAGAGCGCCTCGCCGAGGCGAAATCAAAATTCCCCAATGCGGTGGTCACTGGCCTTGAGGACGTGAGGGTCTTTTACCTCTTGGCGGATGAGCCTTCCAAGTACCATGAGTATGCGCACGCCACGATAACGCCAATGGGGATAGACAGAAAGACGGCCCTAAAGAGGATCGCTAGGCCTCTGAAAGAACTATCCAGAGAGTGGCAGATGCTCAAGGGATTGGCCAGTTAGGTAAATGGATCAGTAAAAGGGGTGCACATGAGACATGAAAGTGAAAGGGGCACCCCTTTTTTCTCATAATAAGCTGCGATCATGTCATTGTGAGGAGCCCTTCGAATATGCTCAAGATAAACTCCGCGACGCTGCAATCTACCATATTGAGATTGCTTCACATTCGTTCGCAATGACCTCTATCGATAGTAACCGTTTGAGTGCAACCTGGTATTAATTCCACTACGTATGTGAGGCAAGAGGACCGATGGCCGATGAGCTGTTAGAGAGGATAGATCGACTCATTCAACAGAAACCCATGTACCAGGAGGCCCTCTTGGTATACAGGGAATTACTGGGGTTTTTAGCTGAGATGCAACCCGTGATTACCTATGAGGCAGGGGATGCGTCAGTTCATGAAATAAAGGCGAGGGAAGGGTTTCCCCTGTTCTCAAGGGGGGATTTGCCCATCGATCATGAAGGTGCTGTCTTGCTGTTTCAACGCCTCTTGGAGCATTTGTCCTCTACGAAGCGGAAGGATAGAGCGTCATTGGAACAGGCACTCAAGAGGGTGCAGGCAGAGCCCGCGTGGGTGCGGGATGTGATATGGGCGTTTCTCTCGGGTGATGAGGGAAGGATCATCACGATGTCCCAGGAGGTAACGCTCTCGCCGGTGGTAGTAAAGTTCTTGGCCCACATGTCCTTACAGCCTTCAATGAGATCCCTGCGGGAATTGACGACAGAAGGGATTCGAGGATATACCTGGAATTACGGTTACTGCCCCTTGTGTGGTTCGCCTCCAAACATGGCCTACCTCAGTGATGAGGGCAAGAGATTCCTCCATTGCGGGCTCTGTGGTTATGAGTGGCACTATGCACGGCTTAAGTGTCCCTTCTGTAGTGAGGAAAGGGCAAAGGAACTGGGGTATTTCACCAGCGAGGAAGATGAGGGTTATCGCGTTGATTTCTGCAAGAAATGTAGGCGGTATATCAAGACTTTAGATATGAGGCTTATCGGGTTTCCTGCGCCTCTTGAGCTGGAGAATCTCATCACCCTGCACCTGGATGTGCTGGCCCAGAAACAGGGATTGAAGGCTTCAGGCGATTAGCATACGAGCCGGAGACAGGAAAAAGGGAGATCGAAGATGGAAGTAAAGGTCGTCAAACACATCCTCGAGGCGAACGAGCGCATTTCATTACAGAATAGGGCTTTTTTCGATGAGAAGGGGATTGTTGTGGTCAACCTTATGGGAAGCCCCGGGGCCGGCAAGACCACGCTCCTTGAGCGAACTATCGAGGCGTTGAAAGAGACTACGCCCATGGCGGTCATTGAGGGAGACATCGCCAGTTCTTACGACGCAGAGAGGATCGCCGCACACTCGATTCCCACCGTGCAGATCAATACCGGCGGCGCCTGCCACCTTGATGGGAATATGGTGAGGAGTGCCCTCGCTGAGCTGGCACTTGATGGCATAGGGATCTTAATGGTGGAGAATGTTGGCAATCTGGTCTGTCCCGCGGAGTTCAATATCGGAGAGCACCATAAGGCCATGATCATATCAACAACGGAGGGAGACGATAAACCGGAGAAGTATCCCCTCATGTTCCAGGTTTCCCAGGTACTGCTCCTCAACAAGATTGACCTCCTGCCCCACCTGAGCTTCAACATGGAGCGGTTCAAGGAGGAGGCATGGAAAGTGAATCCGCGGCTTACTGTCATGCCCATCTCCTGCACCACCGGCCAAGGGCTGGAGACCTGGTTCCAGTGGCTTGAGCAGAGGATCATCCGAAGGACATGATACGGTATTCCCGGTATGTGGAGCTCCCGAGAAAGCCGACGCACGATATGCTATTTTTTCCCTTTATCTTCATGGCCCCCGCCTATTTTAAACGCCTCCTAGCTATTTTCATTGCAAAATCAACGGAAATAGTGAGAATCAGGAAGAACATTATCTTCTATCACGCGGGGGCATGCGGTGAGAGATGAGGATAAAACCAAGTCGCAGCTTATAGAGGAGGTGATCGAACTCCATCAACGGATGGCGGAGCGCGAGGCGTTGGAGTCTGAGCTCAAGCAGGGCGAGGAGAAATATAAGGAGTTGGCTGACTCGTTGCCCCAACCAGTCTTCGAGACAGATGAGAGAGGCGATCTCACCTTTGCCAACCGCTACGCATTTGATCTGTTCGGGTATACCAGGGATGAATTTGAAAAGGGACTCAATGCCCTTGAGATGCTCGCCCCTGAGGATCGTGACAGGGCTAGGGGGCATTTTATCAAGGTACTCAGTGGAGAGCGCTTGGGTGGCGTTGAATTCACTGCCCAGAGGAAAGATGGGGACACATTCCCCATTGAGATCCACACGAGCCCTATTGTTTGCGAGCAGACCGTTCTTGGCCTTCGGGGGATCATCGTGGATCTCACAGAGCGCAAGAAGACGGAAGAGGCCCTGAGGGAATCCGAGACAAAATACTCGGCCCTGGTTGAGAACTCAAAGGATGGCATTATCATGATCCAGGAAGGGGTGCTGAGGTTTATCAATAAGGCATCCACTGATCTGGTAGGCTACTCCCCTGAGGAGATGATAGGGTCAAGCTTCGTGAGGTTTGCCGCCCCTAAGTACCGGGACCTGGTGGTGAGCCGATACGCCGAGCGCATGGAGGGAAAGGACATCCCCTCTATCTATGAGATTGAGCTTATCAGAAAAGATGACACCACGGTACCGGTGGAGTTGAATGCCATACACATTGAGTTTGGAGGTAAACCCACTGATCTGGCATTCGTGAGGGATATCACCGAGCGCAAGCAGGCGGAGATGGAGGCACAAAAACGGCAGGTCTACCTGGAATCCGTGTTGCATAACGCCCCGGAAGCCATTGTGACCCTCGATGCCTCGAACCAGGTGCTTGAGTGGAACCCAGGAGCCGAGCAGATTTTCGGCCATACTCGTGAGGAGGCAGTGGGGAAGAATATCGATGATCTGATTGCCGGTCCCGAGGTATATCAAGAGGCGACAGCCCTTACCAGAAAAGCCCTCTCCGGCCGAAGGATCCCTCCCAGGGAAACGGTTCGCTATAGAAAGGATGGCACTCCCGTCCCCGTGATCCTGGCAGCCTCACCCATCTTTATAGATGGTGAGCTACATGGTGTGGTGGCGGTGTATACGGACATCACCAAGCGCAATCTCGCCGAGGAGGCATTGCGGGAGCGCGAGGAGCGATTCCGGATTCTGGTTGAGGAATCCCCCTTCGGCGTGTCGATCATCGGGAGAGATGGCCGCTACACGTACCTGAACCCCAGGTTCAGGGCGATCTTCGGATATGACCTCAAGGATATCCCCACCGGAAGGCAATGGTTCAGCAAGGCCTGCCCTGATCAGGAGTACCGGCGTGAGGCGATTTCTGCATGGATCAATGACCTTCAGGGAGCGGAGCCCGGTGAGTCTCGACCCGAGACCTTCACGGTGACGTGCAAGGATGGATCAGAGAAGGCTATCCACTTCAGGCCAGTGACCATGAAGAGAGGGGATCAGTTCGTGATCTATGAGGATGTCACGGAAAAAAAGAAACTGGAGGAGCAGCTCCACCTCGCCCAGAGAATGGAGGCTCTCGGAACCTTAGCGGGCGGAATCGCCCACAACTTCAACAACCTGCTCACCGGCATTATGGGCAACGCCTCGCTCATGCTGCTCAACGCCGACCCTGCCCACCCGCACTACGAGCGGCTCAAGGCCATCGAGAAGCTCGTCGACAGCGGCTCCAAGCTCACCAGGCAGCTGCTCGGCTACGCGAGGAAGGGTCAGTACGAGATCAAGCCCCTCAACATCAACCGCGTGGTGAGGGAGACCGCCGATACCTTCGATGCCACGCGAAAGGACATCCGCGTGCACCAACACCTCGCTGAGAACCTCCACGGCGTCCACGCCGACCAGGGCCAGATCGAGCAGGTCTTGTGGAACCTGTATGTGAACGCAGCGGATGCCATGGTCGGCGGCGGGGACCTGTTCATCGAGACTCGTAATGTTACCCATGCCGAATTGCATGGCAAGCCCTACACCGTGAAGCCCGACACCTACGTGCTAATCACGGTGAGGGACACCGGCAGCGGCATGGACAAGAAGACCATGGAGCGGATCTTCGAGCCCTTCTTCACCACAAAGGGGCTCGCCAGGGGTACCGGCCTGGGTCTCGCATCGGTCTACGGCATGGTAAAGGCCCATGGTGGGTACATCGATGTGGTCTCGGACAGGGACAAGGGCACCACCTTCAGCATCTACCTGCCCGCCTCGTCGCAGGAGGTCCCGGATAGGCCAACGACCCTGGGGAGGCTCGAGAGGGGCCACGAGACCCTCCTTCTGGTGGACGATGAGGCCATGGTGCTCGAGGTGAGCCAGGAGTTGCTGGAAATGCTGGGCTATACCGTGGTCCCGGCGAGAGGCGGACGGGAGGCCGTTGAGCGCTATCGAGCCCACCGCGACGACATCGACATGGTGATCCTCGACCTGATCATGCCGGATATGGGAGGCGGGGAGACCTACGATCAGCTCAAGGAGCTCAACACCCAGGTCAAGGTCCTGCTCTCGAGTGGCTACAGCATCGATGGCCAGGCCTCCGAGATCCTGGAGCGGGGCTGTGACGGGTTCATCCAGAAGCCCTTCGAGGCAGGAGATCTCTCCCGGAGGATACGGGAGATACTGGATAAGGGGAAGTCCTGATCGTATATTTATAATGAAACCTAATAATCTTTCGGGGACATCCCGAAAATTACTACCAGCAAGCCCCTATACACGCACTGGCAGGACTAAGTCATTCAAAGAGGTAAATTTTTGTAATTTCAAGATTATTTGCTTAATCAATTTCTTGTAATTTCGAAATCCTAAGTACGAAATCCCTGGCCCAGACCTGGCTTGAGGGGACTGAGTTTATGGCCATGGAGACCATAATCATGTCGAGACACAATTATTTCCATATCATGTCGCGCCAGGGCAGGCCGAAACAAATACGAATGACCAAAATTCAGAATCCAAACCATGTCTACATCGTGTAGATATTGTATAAGTGCTAGGAATGTTTTGATCATTTGACCTGCCCGCAATGCTTTTTTGCTGTTTCAATGAAAAACCACGAGATATTATTTTTCTAATGACTATTTGTCTAATACCGTTGATAATGCATGGCAGGCGGGTATTCGGATTTTGAAATTGTTTCGTATTTCGACCTGCCCGCAATGCCTTTTAGGTAATGTATAAAAAACTTAAAGCGAGGTTATACTGGCAATTTTCACTTGAATGCCAAGTCCTAAAGCATGGCAGGCGGGTATTCGAATTTCGGATTTAAGTCCCATTATTGGCAAAGCAAATCCTTCAGATTTGCCAAGTTAGAGTCTGCTTTGACGTTATCGTGACACACACTGGCTCTTCAATTGACGCATACGATATTTTATAGTATAATTACATAAAAAGAGAAAAATGTACTTAAGTTTTGCGTTCATCTCTCTATGAGGGATTCCAATGAAAACAACTCCTACTGAAACAGACGTTTATGGCCCAGCGCCACTAACAGATGATCCGCATAAGGAGATCAAGGCTAAGCTCGCGGATTTTCTTCTCTCCCTGATTCAGGCCTTTCTCCGCACCGGTTTTTATACTTCCGATCATCCCGAAGCGAAGAAGGCGAAGCTAGGGCTCTACGAGGATTTTCAAAACATTTTCACCAGCAAGGATGAGCTGACCTTCATGGTTCGTGATGATCCTGAGGGAAAAAATATCTTGATCGAAGGGGTGCTTCCAGAAATCCATAACCTCAATTCCCTGATGTTGCGGGGGATGGCAGAGATGTAC
>Ga0315537_1004263_pt1 | contig 10439 bp, 8 predicted proteins | sample SalMarSW160270MG_FD_203091 | JGI IMG/M metagenome (GOLD analysis project Ga0315537, IMG submission 203091) | Salt marsh sediment microbial communities from the Plum Island Ecosystem LTER, Massachusetts, United States - Salt Marsh Sediment SW1602-70 ... | reverse complement strand
ATTCGAATACCCGGTACTCATGGCGGCAGGTGAGGGAGGATGGTTTGTACCGTGGGCGGCGATGAGTATGCCGGCCGGTGCGTTTATTACCTTGGGACTGTTGCTCGGTTTGATTAATGTGATTACAAAACGAAAAAAATAAGGTTGATTACGGATGGATTACGTACAGACTCTGATAATGGCGTTCATCTCGGTAGTGCTGGTCAATAACCTCGTGCTGACGAAGTTCCTTGGTATATGTCCGTACCTCGGCGTCTCTGGCAGGCTGGACATGGCGTTCGGGATGGGTATGGCGGTGACGTTCGTGGTAACGCTGAGCGGGACGCTGACCTGGCTGATAGACCACCTGATACTGATGAATCCGGCCCTGGCGGCGTACGGCTTAGAGGTGACGCGGTACGTATGCTTCATATTAGTAATCGCCGGCGCGGTGCAGTTGGTGGAGATGTACCTGAGAAAATTTTTTCCCGTGCTGTATGAGAGCTTCGGCATTTTCCTGCCCTTGATTACGACCAACTGCGCGATACTCGGATTGTGCCTGTTTCTGAACCTCTGGGAAATTAACAGCTTTGTCACGGCGGTTGTTATGAGCTTCGGAGCGGGAGTCGGATTTACCGTGGCGATTTGCATTATGGCCGGGATTAGGGAAAACCTCAAAATGGTCGATGTGCCGAATTGCCTCAAAGGTGCGCCGATTACACTGATAACGGCGGGTCTGCTGGCGCTTGCGTTTATGGGTTTTGCGGGAATGATTAAATAACCGTCTCTCGTCGCTCGTGTCTCGTCACCCGAAAAACGAGACACGAGGGCCGGGTCACGAGTCACAAAATTGAACACTATGATTTGTAGATAGAAACTGAAGATATGATTATAGCAAGTATCGGAGAATTATGGTCTGTAGCCTGGCCTGCCGGCGTGATTGTGCTGGGCCTTGGCCTGGTCTTTGCGGTGGTGCTTTTGATAGCCAGCGAGAAACTCAAGGTCAAGATGGACCCGAAAATCGAGCAGGTACACAAGGCCCTTCCGAACATAGACTGCGGGGCGTGCGGCTACGCCGGCTGTGCCTCGTATGCCAAGGCGGTGGTGGAGAACCCTGCCGAGCTTATCGGCCGATGCTCGCCGGGCGGCTCTGCCACTGCGGAGAAAATAGGCTTAATCTTGAACTTGCAGATAAGCGCAGAAGGCCCGCCGAAACGCCCGATTGTTCATTGTCGCGCGCATACTTCGGATAAGACGTACTACGCAATATATCAGGGTATAGAAACCTGCACGGCGGCCAATGCGCTTGCGAATGTACAGGCGTGCAAGTTCGGCTGCCTTGAGTACGGCGATTGTGTTGCTGCGTGCAAGTTCGATGCGCTGCACATAGTTGACGGCCTGGCAACGGTCGATTACGAAAAGTGCACCGGCTGCGGCGCATGTTCGAGGGCCTGTCCCCGCAATCTGATACTTATGGTGCCGTTTAAGCATGACAATATGATAACGGTGGCGTGCAGCAGCAGGGAAAACGGCAAGACCGTCCGCTCGATGTGTCAGGTCGGATGTATCGCGTGCGGACTCTGCGCCAAACAGAGTGACGTCTTCATCGTAACAGACAATCTGGCAAAGGTCGATTACGAAAAGTATGAGCCGGATGAAAAAACACTGGTTGCTTATAACAAGTGTCCTACCTGTGTGATTGTATATCGCGGCAAGAACGCACCGGAACCAGGAGAACCGGCAAAGAAAAAAGCCGCAGCGATAATTTAGTATTATTTGCCGGTATAGATTTGCACCTTCGTGTGAGATTTTGTGATATAGCTTTCGGCGCCCGCAGTGGCGGTAATCTGGTAATCGGGGGCGGGAGAAATAATAATCGCCTCGGTGTTATCCAGTGAATCTATCAGCTTTAGTCCGTCTTCAGGACCGAGCACGCTGACGGCGGTGGCAAGAGCATCGGCATCAACGCCCTTTGGGGTTATGACAGAGACGCTGGAAAGTGGGGTTGCGGATTGGCCCGTGTACGTATCAATTATGTGGCTATGTTTTGCGGCGCCGATTAGAACAAAGCGCCGATAATCGCCGCTGGTGGCGACGGCGCCATCGTGAAGTTTCAGGACAAGCAGGTTTTGCTCTTTGGACAGGTCCGGGTCCTGTAGCCCAATCAGCCAGTTCCTTTTGCCGTTTGCCGGCGTCCCGAAGCAGCGGATGTCACCGCCGACATCAACCATTCCGCCTGCGGCGCCGGATTCTCTCAATGCCGCGATTGCCTGGTCAATGGCGTAGCCCTTCGCGATACCACCGAGGTCAAGCTTCATCCCTTCTGCGCCGAGACGCACCGTCTTGTCATCGGGATTGAGATATATCTTGTCAAATCCGATCTTGGTAAGGGTCTTTTCGAGCTGGTTGGGTTCCGGCGCACGGTTTGAATCAGCAGCGCTTTGCCAGAGCTCTATTAGAGGACCGACGGTGATATCGAAAGCGCCGTCGGTTAATCTTCCGTAATCGACGGCGGCCCGGAGGATTTCAAACGTCGGGTCACTGACCTTCACAGGTTCGAGGAAAGCAAGACGGTTGACCTTCGATATTTCGGAATCTTCGAGGTGGGTGCTGGCGAGTCTCTCGATTTGTCGCAGACGGGCGAAAGCGCTGTCGATGCCCTTCTGGGCGATGTCCCTGTGCCCGGCGACGGCAACGATGCGGGCAAAAGTGCCCATCAGTATCTGTTGGCCGCTGTCAACCTCAACGGGCCCTTTGGGCAAAAAGTAAAAGAGCGCCAGAATAACAACAACTAAAATAGCTGTTCGAACAAAACGCCTGGTTTCCATAAGAAACCTCTGCCCGGAAATACGGCTTTACGGCTCTGTTTAATAATCTCGGCATTTCTGTATAATATGCACGTGAGAAATAAGCAACCGAAAATTCTTGCAAGCCGGCTCGAGCGCCGGTTTCTCCCCTTTGTTCGCAGGCCGAGCAGATACATAGGCGGAGAGGTCAATCAGATTAAAAAAGACCTCAGCACGTGCGAACTGACGGTAGCGCTGTGTTTCCCCGACGTCTATGAAGTGGGGATGAGCCATACGGGATTGGCAATACTTTATGAAGTACTTAACAGGACGGATAATGTTGCTGCGGAAAGGGTCTATTGTCCGTGGGTCGATGCCGAGGAGATTTTGCGAAAGGAAAATATCCCTGTGTTCAGCCTTGAGTCGAAGGCGGCCCTGGGCAGCTTCGATATAATCGGATTCAGTCTGACTAACGAGCTTTGCTACACGAACGTTCTTAATATGCTGGATTTGGCAGGACTTGAAATCCACAGCAGCAAGCGGAGCGAGGATGACCCGTTGATTATCGCAGGCGGTGCGATGGCAAATTGCTGCGAGCCGATGGCGGATTTCATCGACCTTTTTGTACTGGGTGAAGCAGAAGAGGCGATTGTAGAACTGGCAAATTTTGTGATTGAAAGTAAAAGAGCCGGTAAGAAAAAACACGAGATACTGGTTGAGGCGGCCCGGCAATTCGAGTGGGCGTATGTACCGTCATTATATGAATTCGAATACAACAACGGGGATATAATCAGCGTTAAAAGCACTAATGGTGATTTGCAGGTTCATCGCAGCACGGCGGTGGTGGAGAATTTTGAAAATGCCACCGTGCCGGCCTGCCCGATAGTTCCTTTTACGCAGGCGGTGCATGAGAGGGTAACTGTTGAGATAATGCGCGGCTGTCCGGGCAGGTGCCGGTTCTGCCAGGCCAGTTTCTGTAGAAGGCCGGTTCGCTTTCGCAGCGTAGAAAAAATCATCGAGACGGCAAAGAAGGCATACCAGGCGACAGGATTCGACACGGTGAGTCTGCTCAGTCTTTCGACAGCCGATTATCCGCAGCTCGATGAACTTATCATCAGGCTGAACGAATACTTCAGGGACAAGCACGTGGGAATATCGGTTCCGTCTCTGCGGGTGGATTCGCAGCTAAAAATAGTGCCGCAGTTAGTTAAGTCGGTCAGGAAAAGCGGTCTGACAATTGCAGTGGAGGCCGCAACTGAGAGGCTTCGAAAGATAATCAATAAGCCGATTAAGAACGACGATTTGTTCAGTGCGGTAGAGGCGGCGTACAAGGGCGGCTGGCAGAAGTTGAAACTTTATTTTATGGTCGCTCTGCCGGGTGAGACAGACAAAGACATTGTGCGTATTGTGGAATTATCGAATGAGCTGGCGGTACTTCGCAGAAAAATCGACAACAAAGTTGCCAGTATAAATGTTGCGGTGAGCTGGTTTGTACCGAAACCGCATACGCCTTTCGGATGGGTCGGACAGAGGTCGCGAGAATACTTCGAAAATGCAAAGCGGATGATGCTCGATGAAAAAAAACGTTTGAGAGCAAGGTATCTGCAGTTCAAGTTTCACAACATCGAGCGGAGTATATTAGAATCGGCCACAGGCAGAGGTGACAGGCGATTAAGCAGGGTCATTGAGACGGCCTGGCGAAACGGCGCAAAGTTCGATTTGTGGGATGAATGTCTTGACTTTCGTGTTTGGCGGTTGGCTTTTGCCCAGTGCGGCTTTGACGTTGAGCAGATGGCAATGCGGACGTACATGGCAGAGCAGTTGTTGCCGTGGGAGCATCTTGGCGGGCCGCAGAAGGAATATCTGCTCAAACATTATAACGAAGCCAAGCAAATGATTGAGTGCGCGGAGTACAGCGAGCAGGAATAAGTCCGACAGGCTTATTAGGTGTCTCTTCTGAGTGTGGGCATCTCGAAGCCGGCTTTGCCTTTGGCTTCCCGGAAATCGACGATGATTTGTGCGGCCTCTTTCGGGTCGTCAACCGTAACGAAATCGTCGATATCCTTACAGGAGATGTAGGCATGTCCTGCGAGCATGGTTTCTTTAATCCAGTTGATAAGGCCCCGCCAGTAATCGGTCCCCATCAGCAGGACGGGAAAAGAGGCCTGTCTTAGTGTTTGTATCAGAACAAGCGACTCGAAAAGCTCGTCCATCGTGCCGTAGCCGCCGGGAAGTACGATGAAACCGTGGGCGTACTTGAGGAACATAACCTTCCGGGTGAAAAAGTATCTGAAGTTCAGTGACATGTTCTGATATTCGTTGGGAACCTGCTCCATAGGCAGCTCGATATTGAGGCCGATGCTCTTTGCTCCGGCGCGCCTGGCGCCCTTGTTTGCGGCCTCCATTATTCCGCCGCCGCCGCCTGTAATGACACCGAAGCCCGCTTTGCCGATTTCGTAGGCGGTCTCTTCGGCGAGCTCGTAGTATGGGTCGGTAGGTTTGGCCCGAGAGGAGCCGAACATAGAAACGGCCGGGCCGATTGCGCCGAGCTCTTCAAAACCCTCAACGAACTCAGCCATGATCTTGAAGATTCGCCACAAATCTTTTACGGGCTTGTCGCCGGGATATTTCATCATAATAGTTTTATCTCCTTTTTCAGCGTCCTACCACAACTCGGGTTTGCCGGCCGCAGGACAATACAGATTTATCGGGCAATTGTCACAATCAGGTTTCCGTGCCTTACAGATATTTCGGCCCAGCAAAATCAATGTATGGCTGAGGTCCGACCATTCCTTTTTAGGGGTTATTTCGGCCAAATCGAATTCCAGCTTAACCGGGTCGCTGTTCGGCGAAAGAGCAAGACGCCGGGAAAGACGAATCACATGTGTATCACACGAGATTGCAGGAATACCGAAGGCATTGCTTAGAATAACGTTCGCGGTCTTCCGGCCCACGCCGGGCAGTGTAGTGAGCTGCTCGATATTGTCAGGCACATTACCGCCGAATTTGTCAGCAATAACACGGCAGGAGGCCTTGATATTTTTGGCCTTGTTGCGGTAGAAACCGGTCGGCTTTATATCTTCTTCCAGCCGGGCTAAATCAGCGTCGGCAAAATCTTTTGCGGATTTATACTTTTTGAACAGGTCTTTGGTAACAATATTAACACGAACGTCCGTACATTGGGCAGACAGAATCGTTGAAATGAGCAACTGCAAAGGAGTTCTGTAATCCAGCTCCGTTCGCGCGTTCGGAAATCTCTTTTCCAATATGGGCAGGATTTTCTTGACACGCTGCGCAGCTTCTTCTTTGTCGTACTTTGGAGCTTTCTTTTTTGCCATCAGTTACTCTTCGAGGGAAGCTTTCTCAGTTGCTCAATCAGCTCGTCGGCAAAAGCCTTGCCGTGCCACCGTATATCTTTGCCCCCCGGCAGCAGCAGTATGCTGACCGGAACGCCGGGCTCGCCGTATGTATTTGCCAGAGCACGGGTAGCCGGATAATCTGCGGCTGTGGTGTCGCCCTTGAAGGCGAGAACTTTTTTGTCCTTAATCAGTTCGGCAACATCTTTTCTCGAATAGACAAGCTGCTCGACCGCCTTGCAGCTCAGGCACCAGTCGGCGGTAAACTCTATAAGGACAGGCCTGTCTTGCTCCGCTGCAAGCCCAATTCGTTCGGCATCATAGCCCTGCCAGTCGATTAGTTTCGCGGGCGGCGAGAGCAGCCAGAAGCCGGACACAACGGCCAGCGCAACTGCAAGCAGCCGAACGATGATTTTATTACGCAGCTTGGAGCCGAAACCGACCCAGCCGCCCCACATCCACAGGCAAAAGCCCACGACAACGGCAAAGTAAAGTACGCCGTTTCGTTGAAGCTGGGGGACTACGGTAATCATCCATACGGCCACTGCGATTAGAACAAAACCAACGAATTTCTTAAAGTGGTCCATCCATTTGCCGGGCTTGGGCAGTCTTTCAAGCAGACCCGGAATGGCGGTTAAGATTACATACGGAATACCCATACCAAGGCCGATGCAAAGAATAGCTATTGTAGCAGGCAAAAGCGGCTGGCCCTGTGCCCAGGCGAACGCAGCGGCAAGGATGCCGAAGCTGCAAGGCGTACTTAAAATCGCCGCGAGAAAACCCATACCGATAGTCCCGGGATAACCCTTGCCGGAAGAAGCTCTGCCGGATACTGAGGCAGGAACAACAACCACAAAGACATCAAACATAAACAGGGCCAGGACAACCAGCACAAGAGCCATAATAATAACAAAGACGGGATTGCGGAACTGGTCGCCCCACTGCAAAGTAGTGCTAAAGGCCAGATGCAAAACTATGTTGGCTGCGGCGAGGCAGGCAAAGAATAAAATAATACCGAGACAAAAGGCCAGGCCCATAGCGATTTTCTTACCTTTATTTTTCTGGGCCTGCTCGACGATTCGCAGTACGACAAGCGGCAGGACCGGCCAAACGCAGGGCATGATGTTCAGTGACAGCCCCGCCAGTAGAGCAAGTCCGAGTGCATACCACATCGGGTAATCAAGCTGTGTTAATGCGGGTGCTTTTGGTTCGACTCTTTCAAAAACGACAGGTTTGAAAGCGTCATCCCTGTTGTAGTCAAACTGTAACTGTAAGGTCTTTTCAAACGGCGGCAGACACAGCTTGCTGGTGCAGGCCAATCCCGTGATTTGTACAGCTATATCGACAGGTTTAGTTATTACGGAGACATTCGGCTCTAAAAACGGAATAAAGACGGTAAAGTTACCGGCATAAACTTCGACGTCGATACCGGTTGGGTCTTTGAAGATTTCCCATTTCGGAAAAACCGGTTTGTCAAAACTCAGTGAAGATGACTGAGGCTTAAATCTCAACTCGTAGCCTGGTGCAGGCGTGGTCTCTGCGCGGGCGTAATAGTGCAAATCACCCGTCCCGTCGAAAATGACGGCGATGCCTTTGCGGCCCTGGAACTCGGCGGGCTCGAGACGCGCACGGGAGAACTCTTCTTTGTAGCGGGCGATTTCAACCCATAAGCCTGAGGATGCTGATTCGGCTGCGTCGGCATTTGCCGAAGGCACGAACAACAAAATGCAAAAAACAGATATTGCTGTTACGGTTCTAATGGACATAGGCCACCTGGGGACAGTTGATAACGGATATATTCTTACTGTGCGGACTCGCCTTTCTTCTCCTCGGACTTGGCGGATTCGGCGCCGGCGGCCTTGGCTTGTTCGGCGGCGAGCAGGTCGGAGACAGTGGGCTTGTCGAGCTGTCCGCCGCTGAGTATGACTTTCACATCCTCGGCATCGAGGGTTTCATATTTCAGCAGCGCATCTGCAATTGCCTCGACCCTGTCACGACTGGTCTGGATGAGGTCTTTTGCCATCGTATAGGCCTGGCCCATAAGGCGTTTCACTTCGGAGTCGATTTCTTCGGCGGTCTTTTCGGAATACTCCTTTTCCACAGGCAGGGGGAAGTAAACCTGGTCAAATCCGTTCTGGTGCTCGTAGGCGACGGGGCCAAGTTTTTCGCTCATGCCCCAGGTCGTAATCATCTGGCGGGTCAGTGCAGTTGCCATATGAATGTCGGACTGAGCGCCGCTGGATATATCCTCGCAGAAAAGCTCTTCAGCTATTCTGCCTCCGAAACAGACCTGCAACTGGGCCATACAATACCGCTTTGTATAGAGAGTCCGGTCCCTCTCGGGCAGTGCAAATGTTGCGCCTCCCATCGGCCCTCGCGGGATAATGCTTACCTTATGCAGCGGGTCGGCATCTTTCAGGGTTGCCTGTATGAAGGTATGTCCCGCTTCATGGAAGGCCGTGATTCGTTTTTCACTTTCGTCAATGACGCGGGATTTCTTGGCGCGACCCCATCTGACCTTGTCCCTTGCCTCTTCGAGGTCGGCCATTTCGACATATTCCTTCTCAGCCATAGTTGCAAGAAGAGCGGACTCATTGATGATGGCGGCCAGGTCTGCCCCGCTGAACATAGGAGTCCCCCGCGCGAGCCTTTCGAGATTGGTGTCGGGGCCGAGCTTGACCTTTCGCGCGTGGACTTTAAGTATCTGCGCTCTGCCCTTGAGGTCCGGCAGGGGTACAACAACCTGCCTGTCGAAACGCCCCGGCCGGGTAAGTGCGCTGTCGAGTATGTCCCTTCGGTTGGTGGCCGCGATAACAATGACCTGGTCGTTGGTGTCGAATCCGTCCATTTCGACAAGGATTGCGTTTAAGGTCTGTTCCCGCTCGTCATGTCCTCCGCCGACGTAGCCTGCGCCGCGCTTACGGCCGATGGCGTCGATTTCATCGAGGAAAATTATGCACGGCGAACTGTCTTTAGCCTGCTTGAAAAGGTCGCGGACACGCGAAGCGCCGACGCCGACAAACATCTCGACGAAGTCGCTGCCGGAAATATTCAGGAACGGCACGTCCGCTTCGCCGGCAATGGCCTTGGCAAGAAGGGTCTTCCCGCATCCGGGCGGCCCGACAAGAAGAACGCCTCGCGGAATACGTCCGCCGAGTCTCTGGAATTTTTTGGGGTTCTTGAGAAATTCAATTATTTCTGCCACTTCTTCCTTGGCCTCTTCGACGCCGGCGACGTCCTCGAAGGTGACCTTTACCTTGTCCTTGCCCTGAATACGGTGCCGGCTTCTGCCGAACGACATGAGCATTCCGCCTGCGCCGCTGCGAATGTTTCTGATAAACATGAAGTATATCAGGGCGCCAAAGATAACAAGGGGAAGAACCCACTGGGCAAGTATTAGCAGCCAGATGTCCTGGGTCTCGGCCCTGATTTCAATATCCTTGCCCTCGGTGAGCTTATTCAGTCTATCGGCAAAAACGTCGGAGTTGAATTTGACGGTAAAGGATTTAGACGCCTGCTCGGAGTCGGACAAATCTGCGCGGAGCTTGCCTTCGATGCGCGTCTCGCCGATTTTCACGCTCTTGACCTGGTCGTTGCGCAGATACGTCTCCAATTCGCTCCAGCTTATCTCATTTCGTGAGGTGGCCCTGCTGAGCAGCATAATTGCGGCAAAGACCACCAGGGCAATAAGCAGGATACTAAGAGGGCTTCGTTTATACCTCGGCGGCGGTTGTTTCGGCCCCTGCGGGCCCCGGCCCTGCCGCTGATTCGGATGTGGTCTTTTCTGGCTGTTATTCATAATACCAAATTAAATCAAAACCCGGTATGACGTCGGCCGATAGCTGCAACTGAAATACCGCAAATCCTGCATATTACCAGGGCGTTTCCATCAACTCTACGATTCGTTCCGCGAGTTTGTTTGCCGCAAGGGCCGAGCCATAGGCTATACCCTGGTTCTGCCATTCCGACCACGTTGCTGAAGCGGCGACCTGTTTGCCTTCGAGCAGGAATTGTCCCGTCTTGAGGTTTTTCCAGTCAACCGTGGCTGTCAGGACGATTTCCTTCTCCAGAGGCCGTCCCGTCTCGCGTTCCGCACTCAGCACGCCCCTGCCGGCCCGGCCGATATAGCCGCTGATTACGCTGTCGGCGCGGTCAATACTTGAGACCACCTTATAGGGCGTCTCAGCCTCGATTCGCTTGGCCAATGCATCGGTCAGCTCGTATTCTACGCCCCTCTCGAAGCCCTTGTTATCGAACATCTTGACGTAAACAGTGGAAATTTCGTCGCCGAAAAGCGGCTCGGTAGAGTACCCCCCGC
>Ga0315537_1004260_pt1 | contig 10442 bp, 8 predicted proteins | sample SalMarSW160270MG_FD_203091 | JGI IMG/M metagenome (GOLD analysis project Ga0315537, IMG submission 203091) | Salt marsh sediment microbial communities from the Plum Island Ecosystem LTER, Massachusetts, United States - Salt Marsh Sediment SW1602-70 ... | reverse complement strand
TACCGCCTCATATACCATATCCACCGTGATCTGTCTCATACATTGCCTATCATCGCACCGCTTCTTGAAGCAAGGGCTGCATGCAACCCCGGCCCTCACTACCCTTTGCCTTGCTCCATACGGGCCGGTCCTCAACGGGGAGGTCGGCCCGAAGAGTCCTACAACAATGGGAGATTTCATCGCAGCAGCGATATGCATGGGCCCGGTATCGGTGGAAATAACCACAGCGCACCTTTGATAGAGGTAGGCCAACTGTTTCAGGGTCGTCCTCCCTGCCAGATTCAGGGCCTCTGTCTTCATCTCAGATTGAATAGCCCCTATGGCATCCCTATCGGCACCGCTTCCCGTAAAGATAACCGCTGCGGCCAGTTTCTCGTTGATCAGATCAGCCAGCAAGGCGAATCTGCTCGACTCCCACAACTTGGTCTCCCACTTCGCCATGGGATTGACGGCTACCAAGGTTCGGTCGAGGTCTAGCCTTCCTAGCAGGGAGTCAACATATGCCTTATCGCTCTCATAAACCGGAATAGATCCATCCCAGCTTGAGTTTTCTACCCCCAGGTGCCGTGCGATACAGAGATATCTCTCAAGGGCATGCATATCCGGATCGGGAACGGCAACCCTCTCATAGACGAAAAGCCCGCTTCCCTCTCTTCCATTATTGAGGGCGATCTTCCGTTTCCCCCTGGCAAGAAAGGCCAATATCCCGCTCTTCAATAACCCCTGGAGATCGATGACTATGTCGTATCTCCTGCTCCTGAGCTCTCTGATAAACCGTGCGGTCTCTCTACCTACCGAAATAGGTTCGCCCTTTCCTATGAATCTTCTCAACCAGCTCTTGCGGGGAAAAATCAGCAGTCCATCTATCAGGGGATGTCCCTCCACAATACCCGCGGCATCCTCTTCAACAAGCCAATCTATCCTTGCGAGCGGAAATCTCTCCCTCAAGACCTCGAGCAAGGGAAGGCTATGGACCACATCGCCGATTGCGCTCAACTTAATGATCAAGATATGCGATTTCCGATCTTCCATGGCAGCACATGAACCAAGCGCTTCAGGATTATAGGTGAAAAACTATTGGCTGAGCATAGAGATGTCTTTTTTTTGGTATTCCCTTTTGTAGAGAAGCGATAAATATAAGGAACAGGGGGATGTCTTTTTTTGCCATATGCCCTTTCTATAAAAGGGATTTCAAGGTCCCGACAAATGGGATGAATTGCAACCAATCTATGAAAATAGAATGCAGATTTGATTCATCCCGTTTTTCGGGACAATTGTCAAAGCACGATAAGGCCTGCCCTGGCGCGACCTTGCAAATTACCTTCCGGGCTTGTAAAGAGCATATACTTTCTGGGGCTTTAAACATAGTTATAGCAAGCCAGGTCTGGGCCAGGGGCATAGCAAAAAAAGACATCCCCCTGTTCCTTGCAAAAAAAGACATCTCAATGCTCTGCGTTCAGTGTCTCAAGGTGTATCTTGTCTCAAGAGCCAATGGACGGCCTCCAGCAGATTCTCCGCTACGTATGCGGGCACAATCCCCTCTGGGGGGGCTCCATATTCCCGCTCGCCCATTCCATAGCCTGTCAGTACCAGGATACCCGGGAGATGTGCGTTATGGGCAAAGACGATATCGAGCCAGCGGTCGCCGATCACATATGATCTACCCATTTCGATATCGAACTCCGCCCTCGCCATCTCTATGAGGCCGGTACCGGGTTTCCTGCATTTGCATGCCCTTTTGTACTCCAAAATCTCCCCATCGGGATGGTGAGGACAGAAATAAATCCCATCCACGTGCGCGTTATCCCGTTCCAGCTCCCTCTTCATATAGTCGTGTGTCTCGTGAACAAGCTCTATGGGAAAGTATCCCCTGGCCACGCCCGACTGATTCGAGGTAATCAACACGAGTCGGTTATACTCGTTCAAGAGCGATATGGCCTCTCCCACTCCTGGCAGCAGCACGAATCGGCTGATATGATTTATATAGCCCCGCTGCTCGTTGATCGTTCCGTCCCTATCGATGAATACCGCAGGCCTCATCCTTTAATCTTGCATGCTATATGGTAAATTGCATCTGCTACTGCATGTTGCCACGAAGGCACGAAGACACCAGGAATATATAATCATTCTCCATGCACCTCAGAAGCATTTATGCGTGTTATGTTGAAACAAATGATCCTAGGACTCATTCATGACAAACCCCAATATTCAATTTACATTCATCCCCTCTTTGGGCCTTTGTGTCTTGGTGGCTGAATAGTCACTTTAGATTTACAATTCTCTTAAGCCGGCTCATCTCCTCCCATACCTCATCAGGTTCTATGGAAAGCATACATCGGTGGTCTAATGGGCAGGTCTCCTTCAAGCAGGGGCTACAGTCAAAGTCATGCCGTACGATGGTGGCGTTTTCGCTCATCGGCCCGGTGGCAACATGGTTGGTGGGGCCGAATATGGCAACTAGGGGCACATGAAAGGCGGCTGCAATGTGCATGAGCCCGCTATCATTGGTGAGAAAGAAATTGCACCGCTTGATCAATGCCATGGCCTGACCTAAGGTGGTGAGCCCGCAGAGGTTTATGGGTGTATGGTGCATGCCCTGTGAGATCCTGAGGCCTATCCCTCTTTCTCTGGATGAGCCAAACAGCATTACCCTGGCATTCCATCTCTCAGCCGCCCAATCACCGATGGCTGCGAACCTCTCTTCAGGCCACCTCTTGGCAGACCCATAGGTAGCGCCAGGATTGAACCCCAGGATAAAATGGTGGTTTGTGATACCGTAGGAGGAGAGCATCTGAGAGCTCGACTTGATATCGCTATCATCGAGAAAAAGGCTCGGCTCCCTCTCATCTGCTTGCCAGCCCATGGCCTCGATAAGGCCTAGATAGTACTCCACTTGATGAACCTTAAGGATCTGGTCATTGCGCACCACTTTATGGGTTAACAGAAATCCTCTCCCATCGCTATTATAGCCGATCCTGTATTTCACCCCTCCCATGGATGAAATAACTGCTGCCTCAAAGGCGTTCTGAAAGAGCACGGCCAGGTCAAATCTTTCATTTCTCAAGCGCGATATGACCCTCGCCAACTCCCCGACTGACCGAAGCAGCCCCCTGCCCTTGTCGATGATCATGGTTCTGTCAACAGCCGGATGATTCACGAGGAGCGGCAGAACCCAAGGATTCGCGAGAACCGTGATCCGGGCATGGGGAAACGCCTTGCTCAAAGCCATCAGGGACGGGGTTATCAATACCGCATCACCCACCCAGTTGGGAGCCCTCACCAGGATCTTTTCGACTTCTCCGGCTGCTATTTCATTCCTCGATCTAACCCTCATTCGACAAGCCCCTCAGTCCTCGAATCCCCCTTTCTATGTGATCGAAAAGGACATGGCCATCATCGAGAAGCCCTATCTTGATCGTAAGCACGGCGATATTCAGATCACCGCCAACTGCTTCCTCAATCCTGACCCAGTCCTTCTCCGTGGTCAACAAAAAATCAACCTCCGATCTCCTGCTCCACGCCCCGAGCTCCTTGAGGTCGCTATCATTGTAAGCATGATGGTCGGGATATCCCGTAAACTCCACCACCTGTGCGCCGAGCCCTGTGATCATTTCTAAAAAATCATCGGGATATGCGATGCCCGCGAAGGCCATGACCTTCTTTCCCTCTAGAATGTGCGGGGGATGGACCTCACCGGTTTGGGGAAAGAGTATCGTATCGGGAAGATGGCGGGAGTAGAGTATCGGCTTAGCAGGAGCGGTTTGCCTTATGAACTCGACGAGATCATCTCCGCGGTCCTGTTCACTGCATCTGCTTATAACGATGAGATCGGCTCTGTTTATCCTCTTAAAAGGCTCCCGTAACGGTCCCATGGGCAGCAACGATCCATTGCCGAACTGCCTCTTTGCGTCTATGAGAAGGACGTTAAGATCCCTTTTGAGCGAGAGGTGCTGATACCCGTCATCCAATAACAATAGCTCTGAGTTGAACAGCCTCAGGGCCATAGCTCCTATTGCATACCTGTCCTTTGATACCAATACCGGAGTAAAGGGCAGTTTTTTGGCGAGTAGTATTGGCTCATCTCCCGCATCATAGGCCGATGGGATCTGCCCTTTTCCATTGGAGACAATAAGAGGTTTTTGTTTCGACTTTCTCTTATACCCCCGCGAGAGGATAGCAGTGCGGAAGCCATGGCGTGCTGCCCATTCTGAAAGCATGGCAACAAAAGGTGTCTTCCCCGTCCCTCCTGTGGTGATATTGCCTACGCTCACTACAAAGGCCGGCAGGGACTTGGCCTTGAGGAGTCCTTTCTTATACGCAAAGAGCCGGAGTTGTATCGCACACCTATACATAAGGGTAAGGGGATACAGAAGAAAGGTGATAAGAATTCCTGCTTTCTTTTGATGAAGGGCTGGCCAGTTAATCTTGAACATCAGCGGTCCGTTCGGCATTTTTGGTCCATTCAGACCCTGTAAGGTAAGGCTTCAGTATCCCCATGACCCTGTCAAGAGCGCCCTGATTGTGCTGCACGAATCCCCGAGCCCTTCTCCCCATCCGTTCCCTCTCTCCTCTATCCCCCAAGAGATCGGTCATGCTCCGAAGTAACGTGTGCTCATCGGCAACCTCCCTCCCGCCCCCTTCGCTGATCAGTAACTGTGACATGGTGGAGAAATTGTACGTATGAGGGCCGAAGAGAACGGGGACGCCAAAGGAAGCCGGCTCCAGCAGATTGTGGCCACCCTTTTTCACAAGGCTTCCCCCCACAAAGGCGACATCCGCGAGCCCGTATACCAGTCCCAATTCCCCAAGGGTGTTGAGGATAATGATATTACATCCGTGTTTCTCTGCCGGAAGTTCCGTCCTTCGGATGACCTTGAATCCCTTTCCCCGGGCAAGCTCGTAGATATCGTCAAACCTCCTTGCATCCCTCGGCGCGATGATAAGCACGAGATTTGGAAATACATGAAGAAGTTCGCCGAATACCTTGAGGATACTCGCTTCTTCGGGATAATGGGTGCTTCCCGCTACCCATGTAGGGCAGTCTTTGAGGCCGTAGAGTTCACGCTTCCTCTGGCTATCCGCGTGCGTCATAGAACCCCATGTTCTATCGAACTTGATGTTACCGGTGACCTTGATCCTATCCGAGGGGAGCTCCCCTTTCATAATCCGCTGTTGATCGATCTCCGTTTGAACGAGGCATACCTCTAATTCACTCAGGACCCGTTTCATGAAAAATCGCCACCTTTTATAGGATCTCTCCGTACGAGGGGAAATCCTTCCGTTCACGAGGATTGTCTTGACCCCCTTTTTCTTAAGCAATGCGATGAGGCCGGGCCAGATGTCCGTTTCCACAAGGATAAAGAGCGCCGGCTCTACGGCATTCATGATCCTTCTCGAAGACCACCAGAAATCAAGGGGCATGGGTAGTACATGGTCGATTATCCCTCCAAGCCTTTGCCTTGCGATCTTTAGGCCCGTTGTCGTTTTGACGGAGAGGACAAGCTCCCTTGACGGGTATTCCCGCTTCAGTGCTTCGAGCAGCGGAATCGAGCTCAGCACTTCCCCAACTGAAAGGGCATGAACCCATAGCCTCTTTTCAGCCGCTTGCCCCAGGCTTGGGAATGCGATCCCGAGCCTTTCACCTAAACGAACCCTATTTTTTAAAAGATACAGCAAGGGGAATAACATGATAAGAATACTTGTAAAGAAAAGGTGGTAGAAGAGAAGCATTGCTCCTTACTCGTCTCTTGTGACTTGTTACCCGCCAACTCGAAATTAGTACTCTACAACGAGCAATGGGTTTATGCCTCAACGGGCAGCTCAACTATAAACTTCGTGCCTTTTGGTTTGTTGTCCTCAACCCGTATGAATCCATGGTGATCGGTTACAATCGAATTGGCGATGGTGAGGCCTAACCCAGTGCCGGATCTCTTTGTGGAGAAATATGGCTCGAAAAGCCTCCCCTTATCCGCATCGGGCACTCCTACACCGGTGTCCATGACCTCAATCCTCACAGCCCTCGATGCTTTATCATAAGCCAATGTGACCGTGATTCTACCCTTCTTGGATATTGCGGCTACGGCATTATCCAAGAGGTTGATCATTACCCTTTTTATCTGTTCCCTATCGAACTTCAAGATGGGAATATCATCATTATCAACAAAGCTGAACGAAATATCCTTATGCGTGCCCTTATACAACAGCAGAGCATCCTCGATGATGGGCTTTATGTTTTCGGACACAAGGCGTGAAGCCGGCATGCGGGCAAAGTTGGAGAACTCGTTCACCAGGACCTTTAGTTCCTCAACGTTGTCTATGATCAATCTCGTACATTCATCGAACGCATGGCCATCTTCCCCGGCTAACCGTTCACCGTACTTCCTTCTGAGTCTCTGTGCGGAAAGCTGTATTGGGGTTAACGGATTTTTGACCTCGTGGGCAATGCGTCTGGCTATCTCTCTCCACGCAGCCAATCTCTGTGCCTTCTCCAGTTCAGTCAGATCCTCGAAGACCGCGACGAGTCCGAGATACCTATTTTGTTCATCCCTCAGGACATTCAATGATATGAGAAGTTTCAGAGAGCGGCCCTTTATGGCGATAGTTATCTCACTCTGTAAGAATCCTTTCTTAAAGAGGCCCCTATCAGCCATGAATCCGCTGATAATCGCACGGTAGTTATGGCCCAGGATATCCTGATAGTTCTTTCCTATGATATCGTTGTCGGAGATACTGAGCATCTTCTCCGCTGACTTATTTATCGTGGTAATCACGCCTTGAGAATCGGCGGATATCACCCCAGCAGCCACATTTTCCAGAATTGTCTCGGTATAGAGACGCCGTTGATCCGCTTCTCTTTTGCTCTTTATCAGGTCGCTGTTCACGGAATCGAGGTTTCTTCTTCCCTCCTTGAGATCCTTGGTCATCTTGTTGAAGGACTCAACCAGAACGCCCATCTCATCCTTTGACTCGATGGCTATATTAAAGCTGTAATCACCGGAGGCGATTCTTTGAGTGGCCTTGGCGAGTTCTTCTATGGGTACCGTGATCCCCTTGGACAGGTAAAACCCGAACCAAATGGCGGAGAAAATGACCAGAAGCGTCACGATGGATAGGGTAATCAAATGACTTAATTTTATGGGCCCCTTGAGCATCTTTAATTGTCTGTAACCCTGCAAGCCGTCATTGATGGTGGCGAGCCTCGTCAGTATGACTCCGGGAACGAATTTCGCGATAGCTATCGCTCCTACCTGGGCCTTTGTCTCGGTTCGAGAGAAGATAGGCACAATACCACGTACCAGATCCCCATGTGAGGATGTTTGGATGAGCTTTATGTCGGTCGAATCCTTAAAGCTCTTGCGGAGTACCTCGATGTCCAGATCCTTGAAGGGCTTTAGACTGATCGTGTTATCGAAGGAGGAGGCCCGTGGAAGCAACGTCGATGAGTAGATCTGGATGGCAGCGAGTTTGTACTCCTTTCGCTTCTCTGATATAAAAGCCTGTATTTCATCCTCCTTTGCTCGTAACATATACCCCTCGTGGGTTATTACGGAGCTCAACGTATTTCCAAAGCTCAGGACCTCATCGCCTATTCTGTTGTAATAATCCTGGCCTACCTCAATGGATTTCTGAAGGGATTGTTCGATTTCAAGATTAAACCAGTAGTCGATGGATAGAAAAATAAACTGTACTGACACGAAGAAGATTATGATCGTTGGGAGCAGTGAAAGGATTACAAAGGCGAACACGAGCTTGGCCCGAAGGCCTGAACCCATAATCCTCTTTTTCCTCTCAAAGACGAGCTTGACCAGATTCCGCATGGTCAAGTAAAGGAGAACAAGGACCAGTATGACATTGATGTTAATAAGGGCAAAGACCAGGATGCTGTCGGCAATCGGCAGCTCAATGCCGAGATCCAATATCTTGGTCCCCAGGTAGGTCAACAATATGACGACAGGCAGAATAATGCCGATAGCAATAATCTCTCGCCTACGCCTTTCCTGGTCCGGGCTTCTCGTTTTAGGGCGTTTTCCCATTTTTCTCAATACTTGAATACTACCGTGTACCAGTCGGTCTTAAAATCCCACAAAGAGAGAAAGAATAACAGGTAGTCAAGGTTCAAAGGCAACTCGATCTTATCCAGTTCCGCTTTTAAGCGCAGCTGATACTGTGAACCTTTCTTTAATGTATCGAGCCTGGCTACCTTTAGGGCAACGACTTCGGCCATCAATTTATATGCTTCTTCGGCGTCCTTGGTGGTGACCTTCTCAGTGGTATGTTCCGGCAAGAACACGGTAAACACGTTCTTCAGGGTGTTGTATTCCAACTTGTGGGTGACCCTGCTATCGGCTATCTTTCTATCAAACCACGCATTGCGCACCTCATAGAGTTTCACAATAAAGGTAAATTTGGTTTGAATCCCATTCATGATAGCCCGGTTCATATCCTCGGTGAAGCATTCCTCCACGTTGAAGTACACGATCAGATGATCCTTGGTGTTGGTGACGATTATATCCTCCAAGCGAGCTTCCTTTGCCGAGGAGAGCCCCGGAAGAAACGGTAAAAGAAGTAATAAAAACATGCTGAAATGAATGAGTTTTCGGAGCATAAGGTCGGAAATCCAGCCTCACTCATACGAATGAACAAAGTCAACACCTGGCTCTTTCGGCTTTGTTCCCCGTTACCGGTGGGCCGAGAGTTGCCCTCCCCGGGCAGTGCAGATGCATCACATATTTATAATATCATAGAAAAAAGGCTAGATGAATGCAAGGTTTAATGAGGGAGCTTTGTCGGGAATCGAGGCATCCGAAATAGCCGGCATGTTCTAGTATCTGTGCGACGGAATGGAGCGTTGAGGCTTTGCTTTACGCATCAGGCAGGGGCAAATCCGAGGAACCCAAAGGATGGTATCCTCACATTTTTCTTGCCGTAGTCTTCATGATTATTGAACTGTACTTCCTCCCAGCAGTTCTCCTGGGCCAGGAAGGCCTTGAGCAACTCCTGATTGAAGGAATGTCCCGATCTTTCTACCACGACATGTCCGATTACCGTAGCGCCGAGGATCGCTAAGTCTCCTATAAAATCGAGAAGCTTATGTCTCACGAATTCATTTTTATACCGGAGGCCATCTTCATTAAGAACCCCAAATTCGTCTACCACGATTGCGTTTTCAAGTGAGCCGCCTTTGGCAAGACCGTTGTCCCATAAGGTCTGCACGTCTTTCAGAAAACCGAAGGTTCGTGCCCTGCTGATCTCACGTATGAAATTGGGTTTCGAGAAGACCATCTCGTAAGACTGGTCTTTGATCAAGGGATGATCGAAATCGATCCTGTAGGTTATCCTTAGCTCATCGGATGGATGAAGCTGCACAGATCTGTTGCCATCGGTAACCTTCACCGGATTCTTCACGAGGAGGAACCTCTTATAACTATCCTGAACTGTAACGCCGGCACTATCAAGCAGATCGACGAAGGGTGCTGAACTTCCATCCATAATGGGGACTTCTTCGCCGTCGATCTGAACCAGCGCATTATCTATGCCCATGCCAAAAAAGGCAGCCATAAGATGTTCTACTGTGGATATCCTGTAGCCGTTCACACCAATGGTGGTAGCCATATTGGTCTGAATGACATTATCGAAGGAGGCCTTGATCTTGCATGAATCGGGGATATCGAGGCGTTCAAAGATAATGCCGCTATCCGCCGGACCGGGTTGAATAGTCATCCCCACAGTCTTGCCTGAGTGGAGCCCTATGCCTGTACAGCTTATCTCCTTCGCTACTGTTCGCTGTCTAGAATCCATAACATTTCTCAAAGAATAGATTGATTCAAACTGATAGAACAAAATAACAAAGTAACTACTGCAAATGGCGTGCCACTAAAACAAATTTGATTAGAACAGCAAATCAATGCAGTAACTATCTGAAAGTAAAAGTTATTTTTAATATCAACAAGGCCTTCATAAAACGGCCATGCTGATGCCCTGTGGTACATTTTCCACATGGTTTGTGTCTGTCTGATAGTACCGGAGATGTTTTCTCAACTAATGCCTTGGATCACGGTGTATGCTCGTTGAGCCCAAAAAGGTATATAGAAATACTTGTAACACGTCAGCTCTTTGAAAACTATTTCCGGCCATTGCTGAAGGCCATATAGGTACTCGTGGTGAGTCGCATGGGCATGGAGGTGTCTTTTTTTTGCAGGGAACAGGGGGATGTCTTTTTTTGCCATATGCCCTTTCTATACAAGGGATTGCAAGGTCCCGAAAAACGGGATGAATTTTAACCAACCTATGCCGATAGTATGCGGATTGAATTCATCCCGTTTTTCGGGACAATTGTCAAAGCATGATAGGGCATAGCAAAAAGAGACATCCCCCTGTTCCTCACATACATCGCTTCTCGGCAAAAGGGCATACCAAAAAAAGACACCTCCATGCCCATACAC
>Ga0315537_1004256_pt1 | contig 10446 bp, 9 predicted proteins | sample SalMarSW160270MG_FD_203091 | JGI IMG/M metagenome (GOLD analysis project Ga0315537, IMG submission 203091) | Salt marsh sediment microbial communities from the Plum Island Ecosystem LTER, Massachusetts, United States - Salt Marsh Sediment SW1602-70 ... | reverse complement strand
TCCCGCAAAGCGCTCAGAAGACTTCCGACCGTATTCGTTTCATCGAGCTTGCTGATGATGATTTTGTTGTACAGAAGCTGATTGAATCGCGTGACCACATCGATCGCATCACGGTATTTCGTCGTCGCGCTGAGTACCAGGTGAATATCCATAGGCGCCTTGATACCATCTAATATATTTCTCAATTCTGCAAGTCCCATATTGTTCCTCTGGGAACGTCCCACAGTATCGACAAAGATGAGCTCTGCGCTGCTATTCTTCACCGCATTCTTGAACTCCTCGCGTGTGTTGACCGGTGTAAATGGGAGCTGCATCAATTCGGCGTATTTACCAAGCTGCTCAATTGCAGCTATACGGTAAAAATCGATGGTTATAAGCTCGAGCTTCTTTTTCTGCAGTACCCCGAACGACGCTGCGAGTTTTGCGATGGTTGTCGTTTTACCCACACCTGTCGGACCGACGAGCACGACAATTTCTGGTTTTGATGAGCCGACCTCGATCGGTCCCGAAACATCAATCGAGGTCAGTATGTAGTTCTTAACCCGCTCACTGAATATTTCAGGAGTGCTGATATCCTTCAGAGTGAGTTCCTTTTCAAATGTGCTCCGTATACCATCGATATAGTCATCAGTAAAATCATTTCCCTTGAGTAGTTGAATAAGCCTGCTCAGGGAAGGATTACCTTCCCCGTCTTTATTAATCATAATCTTGTCAAGCTGTTTTTTTATCCGCTCCAGCTCGGAGATAATATTTACTGAATTGAGGGTCCCCTCCCTGAGGTCTCCCTCCTTGAGGTCTCCCTCCCTGAGGTCAACAGACAAACCTCCTTTGGTGTCCCTATGAGGAGTAGAGGGAGTATTCGTGCGGCCATCCCCTCGGGGACCATCCCCCTGGGGGCTCCCTTCTTGAGGTCTCCCTCCCTGAGATGTGGAATTCTGCTGTTTTGGTTTTTCCTCGTCCTGTTCGGATGTTTGCCTGTTCTTTATCTTACGTGAAAGCGCTTTGCTTATGTCTTCATTTTTGGCAACCGTGATTTCTGTAAACTGCTTTTTAAACATGCCTAAAAAGCCGCCTTCTTTTATATCTTTTCTTCCTATTATATAAACATCACTCCCGAGATCCATCTTTGCGTTCACAACCGCCTCTTTATAGGTGGATGCTTTGTAAGTTCTATACAACATTTGTTCCCTCTCCCTTTCAGAATGCGATTCTTTCAGAATGCGATTGTTCCTACTGCCTCCAGACGTATATCAGGGACGATTTCAAAGCTGCTCAAAACAGCAGCATTCGGTATTATATTAGAAACTATATTTCTGAACAAAGCCCGCACATCAGGGGATGTTAGAAACACCGGTTTCAAGCCTCTCTTCCGTATCTTCTGCACTTCGTAGCTGATCCGTTCAAGGAGCTTCTTCTGGGCGGATGGCTCCATCGCAAATCGCTTGCCCACTTCAGTTTCCACGACAGCCTTCTTGATTTCCTCTTCAACCTCTTTTGATAGAGTAATAACCGGTATCTTCTTCCCTTCGGTTGAGAACTGCTGGCATATCTGCCGTGAGAGCGCCTGGCGCACAAGCTCGATGAGCTCGTCATGGTCTTTCACTGTGGGGAAATAATCCGCAATCGTTTCAAGAATGGTGACAAGATCACGAATGGACACACCTTCCCGCAAAAGCCCCTTCAAGATCTTCTGCACATCACCGACAGTCGCATTCACCTTTTTAATCTCTTCAACAACCGCCGAATAGTCCTTACTCAGTGAATTAAGCAGGGTCTGTACATCCTGCCTCCCGAGCACCTCGCTCGCATAGACCTTTATTATTTCCGTCAGATGAGTTGCAATGACGGATGGTGAATCGACAACCGTAAATCCAAGACGCTCGGCTTTCTCTCTGTTGCTCTCATCTATCCATATAGCCGGTAGGCCGAATGCCGGTTCGACAGTTTCTTCTCCTTCGACTTTCTCGGTGACGCTGCCGGGATTCATCGCAAGGTACTTACCAATTTTTATCGTCCCGGCGCCCACTTCGACCCCTTTGATCTTGATTGAATAGGTGTTCGGATCGAGCTTCATATTGTCACGTATCCTGATTGGCGGAAATATAAGGCCGAGCTCGATCGCGCTCTGCCTGCGTATCATGGTCACCCGTTCCAGAAGATCACCTCCCTGATCGGGATCCACAAGTGGTATGAGGTTGTATCCTATTTCAAGTGCAATCGGATCTATCTGGAGAAGCCCGACAACACTCTCAGGGCCTCTGCCATGTTCCTCCCGTTCCTTTGCAGCCTGTTCGGGTTCTTCAGGGCCGAACTTGATTCCCCTGCGCAGGTATATCCCCATGAGGGCTAGAATCAATCCGAGAACAATGAGGGGTATCTTTGGAAAACCGGGAAGTATGGCAAGGAAAAGAAGAAAGCCGGCGCCGATCCACAGCGTTCGCGGCTGGCCTAAAAGCTGGGTGGTAATCTCAGTGCCCAGATCATCCTTTGACACCGCGCGTGTTACGATAATACCCGTGGCAGTCGACATCATGAGAGACGGAATCTGTGAAACGAGACCATCGCCGACGGTAAGCATCGTGTATGTCGAAACAGCGCTTCTCAGTGTTTCTCCACGCATCGCAATACCGATAATAAGGCCGCCGACGATATTGATAACTGTAATAAGGAGGCCGACCCGCACGTCCCCCTGCACAAACTTGCTGGCACCATCCATGGCGCCGTAAAAATCCGCCTCACGCTGTATATCTATTCTCTTCTGGATGGCTTCCTCTTCTGTCATGAGCCCCGCTGAAACGTCGGCGTCGATCGCCATCTGCTTTCCGGGCATCGCATCGAGAGTGAACCTGGCTGCAACTTCCGAAACGCGCGTTGCACCTTTGGTAATAACGATAAACTGCACGGCGATGAGGATAAGAAATATTATAATACCGACAACATAGTTTCCCCCGACAACGAATTCGCCAAATGCCCGGATGATCCTTCCTTTAAATGCCGGCCCCTGGAGGAGTATCAATCTTGTGGACGATACATTGACCGCCAGTCTGTAGACGGTTGAAACGAGGAGTAAAGAGGGAAATACCGAGAGATCGATGGCGCGCTTCATATACATGACGGTAATTATCGTAATGAGACTCAGCGCGAAGCTCACGGAAATAAGAAAGTCCAGCATCATCGCCGGAATAGGAATGATGAGCATGAGCACAATCGCAACAACGCCGACTGCGATTAATATATCCGTTCTCTGCCACCATATCCGTGTTGGAACTGCATCAGCCATAGCCCCCTCCCTGTTTATTCAGCTGTATGCTCTCCCTTCATTTAATTATCGGGAAAATTTGAAAAATATTCATGCAAACACGACCCATTTTACACCGCCTCGCGCTTCTTGAGCTTGTACACAAAGGCAAGCACTTCGGCAACAAGAGTGAACATGTCATCAGGAATTTCATCTCCTATCTCAACCCGCTTATACAGCTCCCGCGCGAGCGGCTTGTTTTCATGAACGACAATATCGTGTTCACGGGCAATCTGCTTAATCCGTTGAGCGATCAAATCTTGCCCCTTCGCAACGCAGACCGGCGCGCTCATTTTAAGCGAATCGTACTTCAATGCAACCGCATAGTGCACCGGGTTGGTAATTACCACATCAGCTGTAGGCACCTCCTGCATCATTCTTCTCTTCGCGTATGCTCTCTGTTTTTCGCGCATACGGGCGCGCAAAAGCGGATCACCCTCCAGCATTCGGCGCTCTTCCTTCAGTTCCTGACGGGTCATCTTCAGAGATTCGATGTGCTGCATCCGCTGGAACAGATAGTCCGGAACGGAAAGCACAAGAAGTATGCCGCTTACAACCATTATGAGCTTGAAGGCGATAGAAACAAGCAGATAGAGATTCTGTGCGAGCCCCATATCAAGTGTTTTTATAATAACACCCACATCTTTACGTATAAGAAGAAAAGAAACAGCACCGATTGCCGTAATTTTAAATATGACCTTTCCCAGGTTGACCGCCGCTTGCTTTGAAAACAGGATATTCTGAAAGAAACGGACGGGATTCGGATTGATTCGTGTAAAATCAGGCTGTATCGGTTTTATGGAAAACTTGAAACCCACCTGAACCACGTTTCCAATCAGGGCGCCAATGAACGCCACCCCCATCACCGGGCCGAGAAGACGCAGCAGGAGGGGCAGAATCGGTTTGAACAGAAAAACCAGATTTTCGCCTGAACTGACGACATCGTTCACAGAGTTCAGGTAGAACTCCATCATGTGCATCATATTCTTGAACATGCTCTTCGCAAAAAGGAAAATGACGAAAAAGCCGAACAGCATTATGAGTGCTGAAGGAAGTTCCTGCGTCTTGGCGACCTTACCTTCCTCACGGGCCTTCCTTTTCTTGTACTCGGTCGGCTCCTCGGTCCTACCCTCATCCTCCGCTGCAAAAAGCTGGAGGTCAAACAGGAAGGCGGCATGCAGATCCGTACGAATGTCCATGCGCACATCCGTAGGTGCGCGCGTTTCCGCGCACACCCTCTGCGACACACCAAACAGAAAATAGAATTTCACACTATCCATAGCACCCTTTTCCTGACCAGCCGTAAAAAAATCTTCACACACAGCTTTCTCAGTTGTGTATAACAACGCTGGAGAAAAAACCCCTTTACACACCGGTGTTTTTCCGGTAATGCCTCTCTTATCATTAAAATCAGTTTTTCAACCGCCCAATGCCCGTATGAGTGCGAAAAGGTCTTTGAATGCCCTGTCCAGGGCGGAGCTCATACCGAGCGCAACCCCACCGATGACAATGATCATCATTAAAAACCCGACGCCGATCTGGATAGGAAATCCGAGCATAAATATATTCATCTGTGGCGCAGCCTTTGCGAGAAGACCGAGCGTCACTGCCAGCAGAAAAAGCGTCGCAAGTATGGGAAACGACAGTTTCAACGCGACCATAAACATTGCACCAAAGGTATTTATCAATGCTTTGTACATCACGCCGCTGTCCCTCAGTATCTGAAAGAGTTGAATCGTACTGTAACTCTCGTATGTTGCGATAACAAGCATATGGGGCCCGTCAATCGCGATGAAAACCATTATACCCATGATCGTCCACATCTGGCCTACAAGGGTAATGCCCACCTGTGAGAAAGGATCGATAACCTCCGCGATTCCAAGCGCCATCTGAAAACTGAAAAATCTCGCCGCAAGCTGAAATGCTGCAAAAATAATTGAAATAAAAAAGCCGATGAGTATCCCAATAACGGCCTCCGAAATTACCAGTAATGCATAGGAATACATATTTTCCGGAATGCTCACAATTGTACGTGAGACAGCCGGAAATATGCAGGCCGCCACATACACGGAAAACACAGCCCGTATTCGAAGCGGTATGACACCGCTCGAAAAAAACGGAGCAACCAAGAACATACCAAACATGCGAACCAGTATCAGAAGAAAGATCTGAAAGTACTGGACGAAAAAATCCATCAGGCACCGTCCTTCGATAACAGGTTCAACCGCTGTTGCCGTGTCGCTTATTTGACCATATCAGGAATAAGGGCAAAAATATTCATGGTAAAATTGACCATACTGTTGAAAATCCAGGTTCCGAATATGATCAGCGAACCGAGCACAACGACAATCTTCGGCACAAATGTCAGTGTCTGTTCCTGAATCGAGGTTGTGGCCTGAAAAATGCTTACCATAAGCCCAACAATCAGGCTGAGCCCGAGCATTGGGGCACCGATGAGCAGTATTTGAAAGACGGCACGCCCCATCAAAGTAGCTGCAAAACCGATTGTCATACGCTGCTCCTCTTCACTATTTATGCTATTTGAAACTGTTAACCAGCTGATACGTCAGCAGGTGCCATCCGTCCACCAGAACAAACAAGATTATCTTGAACGGGAGCGAAATGAACACGGGCGGCAGAAAGATGATACCCATTGACATAAGCGTGCTGGCAACAACCAGGTCAATGATAATGAACGGAATAAATAATAGTATTCCTATCTTGAAAGCGGTAGTTAATTCACTGATCATGAACGCCGGAATAATAACATAGGTGGGCACCTCTGACTGATTTCTCGGACGTGCGACATTCCCAAGCCTTAAAAAGAGTGCGATATCCTTTTCTCTGGTCTGCCTGAACATAAACTGCCGTATCGGTACAATTCCGCGCTCGTACATCTCACGCGCGTTGATCTCATTATTGAAGTATGGTTTTATCGCCGTGTCGTTCACATCCTTTATTGTAGGTGCCATAATGAAAATGGTGAGAAATATCGCAAGGCCCATCATGATCTGATTCGGCGGCTCCTGCTGCGTTGACAGTGCTCTCTTGAGAAAAGAAAATACAATTGCGACCCTTGTAAACGAGGTGACCGAGATAATAATAGCAGGGGCAAGGCTGAGAACTGTAAGAAGAAAGAGTATCTCCAGCGATAACGCAACATCACGCGGCTGCTGGGCTTCATCGAGTGTGATCCCAATTCGCGGTATCGGTATCCTTTCCTGCGCGTAGCTTTTAACCGGTATGAAAAGCAGCCCAGCAAGGACGAGAGACATCAGAATCCCGTACAACACTCTTTTTCGCTTCATGTCCCCCTCCCTAATATACGTTCAATAACTTAAAATTATTTATATAAGTTATAAAATATCATACATGAATATATAAAAAAAACAACCCTGTTCATACCACTCCTGCCGCGAAACTCGGCGAAAAACATCCGCCCGACGTCATATGCTCCTCTCGGCCGTTTCTTCTATATTTACATCTTTTTCATCTTATCGATTCTTTTTCTGTACCCGCCAAGGTACGATATTTGCCCCGGCTTGGCAAAAGATTTTCCGCCGATTAACTTCAGAAACTGGTCCTTAAACCCGCCTGCCCCCTTTGACTCTTTGCTGCTTAAAAGCCTGATTTGGTCGATAACTTCCTTGTCTTCAACTTCCGTAATTAGGTTTACGCTCGAATCCGACACACCGAGTACAAGAACCTGTCCTCCTATATCAACAATCTGAATGAGGCGATTTGCCGCAAGCGGGTAGGTTGCAAGCACCTTTATTATTTCGGAGTCTTTTACCGGGCTTCTCCTGTTTTTAAGAAGAAAACGAAAAATAAAATATATACCGATGATTATTGCACCGAGCACTGCAACGGTTCGTAGAATCAGCAGAGGGTAGGAAACTTCCTTCTGCGTAAATTCCGGTTCCTGATATTCGTAATTGGGCGCAGGATTCGCCTCTCCCTCTGGCACCCCCCCTTGTTGCGTCGCCTTTGTTTGATTTAGCGAAGCGCTATTCGGCATATTAGTATCGGCACCAGATGCGTTGTCCGACACCGTCGCGCTCGGTGTGTTTTCCGCATCGAGTATAGGTGGTATGAGAAATAGGGTCCCTAATACAATGAAGGCAAGTAAGGCAGACATGTTTCGAAGCAGGGATAGACTTCCCTTTGATACAATCAAAATCCCCTCCCATTTAAAAGTGGCGTAAGTCCCTCTGGGGAAAGTCCCTCTGGGGAAAGTCCCCCCCGGGATACATCTCCCTGAGATACATCCTCCGGGGACCGAGTATCAACAAGTAGCGCAGATTTTCAGCCACGTAACTGCAGCATTACTCAAGTGTGCTGATTCGTTCCATCGGGCTGATAATATCCGTGACCCGCACACCGAAGTTTTCATCTATAACGACGACTTCCCCCTTCGCAATAAGCTTTCCGTTTACCAGCAGGTCAACCGGTTCACCGGCAAGCTTGTCAAGTTCGACGATCGTTCCCTCACCCATACCGAGTATGTCTTTTATGAGCATCTTTGTCCTACCGAGCTCAACTGTAAGCTGCATCGATACATCCATGAGAAGACCGATATTTCCGGTGATTCCCGACTGCTCCCCCTGTGTAAGTGGGGCAAACTGAACAGGCTGTACACCCACATTCATCTGCGGCTGTTGGGCAGACTTAAAAGTAGAGGGTTGAAACCCTGCCTGAAAACCGCTCGACCCGGCTGCAACCTGCGGTTCCATCTGTGCAATATCGGAGCCTGTAAGCACTTTAGCGGCATTTGATTCGAATATTTCATCGAGTTCGGTAACGTTTCCATCTGCCGTGAAGTTGTAGCGAACTCGGACAAATTCTCCCTCCGGGAGCTGCAGCTCTGTTGGTAAGCTGTTTCGCATTGAATTGAGATCGGCACATTTCGGTGTAACACCGCTCTTATCACCAATTGTCCTGTTCTCAGCTTCAGTCATCTGGCTGAAACCTTCTGTGAGAGCCGAAAGCGCCATATCCGTTAATTCCCCTTCTTCCTGGGCCATCATGAGCGCAGCAACCTGACGGGCGGTTTCCTCCGCCATAATAAAGGAGTGCAGACCAAAAGCTCCCTCGATATAATCCGCGGTCACCTGTACCGTACCATCGGAAAATTGGGAAATAAAGGTGTCTTTTGTCACCACGTCCACCTGTGCTACCTTTATCTCAACGTTTTTCGCGGTTATTGTCGAAAGTGTATTACCCATCGATGCAGCCGCTCTACCAGCTATTCCCTGCAGGGTGCTCCTATCGCTGTCTGAAAATGCTGGCGCTGGGGCTGTAGCCTCCATTCCCATGGTTCCGCTCAGGTCATCGGCACCCTGAAGCAAAGCATCTATTTCTTCCTGGGAAAGCGAACCATCACCCATTTTATTCCTCCCCTTCTATTTCTTTAAACATCTCATCTTCACTCACAAGCGGCTCAGCCTTTCCTGTTATCTGCACTGACATATGTGAACCGACAACGCCGGGCCGCGCGTAGAATTTCTTCTTGTTTCCTATTTTCAGTATCATGTTATCGTTTACCTTATTCCGCTCCAGCTTGATAATATCGCCCCTCTGCAGATTCAACACGTCCTTCACGCTTATATCGAGGCTCCCGAGTTCCGCTATCAGGTTGATGAACACTGTATCGAGACGTTTTTTCAGTATTGCGAGGTTTTCGGTTGTCCCGCCCTTTCTGATACTCGAATACCAGTACTGTGCGGACAGTTTTGTAATAATCGGCTCGATGGTAAGGTACGGTATGCAAAAATTCGTCATGCCCTCTACATCTCCCACCTTTGTTTCAAGCGTTATGAGCACGACCATGTCCGAAGGCGGAACAATCTGGGCAAATTGAGGGTTGGTTTCAATATTCCCGAGGCGCGGACGGAGATCGATAACATTCGACCATGCCTCGCGCAGGTTCCCCAGTATCCGCACGATTATTCCTTCGATAACCGAGAGCTCGATATCCGTAAGTTCCCTGTTGATTTTGGACGCCTCACCGGGTCCGCCGAAAAGCCGGTCGATAATCGTGAAAGTAATGGACGGGTCGATTTCGAAGATAGCGCTTCCTTTCAGCGGGTCCATGTTGATGACTGAAAGCGTCGTCGGATTCGGTATCGAGCGCAGAAATTCCTCATAGGTAAGCTGATCAACGGATGCAACATGTACATGCACAATTGTTCTCAACTGCGCCGACAGTGAAGTAGTAGTAAGTCGGGCGAATGTTTCATGCATCATCTGCAGCGTACGTATCTGATCTTTTGAAAACTTATCCGGACGTTTAAAGTCGTAAATCTTTATTTTGCGCGTTTCAGCCCGCTTTAAGGCCTCCTCACCTTCAACCTCTCCCGTTGATATTGCGGTCAGAAGCTGATCAATCTCATCCTGTGATAAAACTTCCGTCATTACACACCACCGTTTTCCCCGAAATACCGAAAAACATCCACTTGCTTCATCCTATACCAGTCGTTTGAAAATTCAACAAAAACCTCACTTACGTCAGCACAAACTCCGTGAACGCCACCTGGTGAACTTCTCCGTTTATGAGAACATCGTTAATTTTTCTTTTAATTTCCTCTTTCAGATCATTCCTCTTGTCCTGCGTGTTGAGATCGTTGTACCTCTTCGACCCCAGAACGGAGATGATGATATCCCGCAGCTGGGCCCTTCGCGAATTCAGCTCCGTCTGCAATTCGTTCGTCGTTCCCTGCTCGTACCCAAGCTGAAGTGTCACTTTGAGAAAATGCGGCTCATCCGTATCACTTGTATTTACACTGAAACTCTCCAGACCGAAGTAGGATAGCGGCTTTTGCTTAACCTTCTGCTGCGGCGATTCCTTATCCGGGGCAGGGGGTGTGCCGACTTTCTTTGCGACAACATAGGCAATTGTTCCGGAAATGACGATGAGCACGAGTGCGCCTGCAACAAAAAGAAGCATTCTGATCATCCTCGGCCCGAGGAGCTTCCGTTTCGGGCCTCCGGCTTCGAGGGCTTCCTCTTCTCCGGCAGTACCTTCTATATCTTCAATGGTCTCTTCTGTATCTGCCATCTAAGACCCCTTTCCAAATAATAGGTAAGTAAACTTGTCAATCTTAGAAGTTGAAAATTATCACTTACCTAATGGTTTTTACCTAAAGTAT
>Ga0315537_1004255_pt1 | contig 10448 bp, 12 predicted proteins | sample SalMarSW160270MG_FD_203091 | JGI IMG/M metagenome (GOLD analysis project Ga0315537, IMG submission 203091) | Salt marsh sediment microbial communities from the Plum Island Ecosystem LTER, Massachusetts, United States - Salt Marsh Sediment SW1602-70 ... | reverse complement strand
CTGCCTGAGGCAGGAGCAAATCAGGTGTTCCATAGCCAGATGAAAGGACTCTACCTGAGGAGTAGAATCTACGGGGACAACGATGCAGGCATCCGCCACCTCTTTCATCGGGCCGCCATTGAAGCCGCTGAGTCCAATAGTCTTGCCACCATTATCGGCTACATATTTCATCGCTTTAAGAAGGTTTTGTGACCACAAACCGGCCTGGTCCTGACCGGAGCCGCCATGAACGCTGATGCAGATGAGGACATCCTCTCTCTGATACAGACTCTTCAGCTGTTCATAAAAAAGGTTGTCAAAGCCGTTGTCATTAACCAGTGCGCTTATCAGGGGGATATTGTCATTGAGGCACAGCGCTTTGAAACGTCTTTTACCGTCAACTATAGTGGTCTTGGCCAGGTCACAGGCAAAATGAGTGGCCGTGCCTGCCGAACCGCCATTACCGCAGATAAAAACCTGACGGCCGTTCTGCCAGGCCTGGAAAAGAAGCTCCACAACCCTGTCTACATCCTCGATGGAGATATCCCCGGCCACCCTTTTCATTTCGGAAAGATAACTGGAGATGTAATTTTCGTTCTCCATACTCTCCCTCTATCTAAGTGTTGACCAGTATCTTGGCGCCATCAAATTCAAACCGGAATCTTTCCCACCGCAGCCCCATCTTATGCATGGCTTCCACCAGCTTTGGTTTCTGGCTATTGACATTCTCGCAATAGAACAAAAAAAAGCCGCTACCGCCAGCACCTACCAGCTTCCCACCCAGGGCGCCTTTCTTACGGGCGACTTCATAGCACTCGTCCAGAAATGGATTGGACATCCGGGACGAGCGCTTTTTCTTGGTCTCCCAGTGAACATTGAGAAGGTCCCCAAACATGCCCAGATGCCCATTTTCCAGATACTTTTTAGTCTCCAACCCTATTTCTTTAATCCGGTGAAGGTTGTTGATCATATCAGGGTCGTCCTGTTTTGACTTGGTATCCTGCTCGGTGAGTATTTCAGAAGCGCTCCTCTCACTACCAGTAAAGAAAAGGAGGATATTACTCTCCAGCTGGTCCAGCATCTCCGGCGATATTCTGAGAGGTTCCACCAAAACCTCACCATTCTTCTCAAAGGTAAGACAGACAAGACCGCCAACAGCGGCCATGTACTGATCCTGCTTGCCGATAGGTTCTCCGAGTACGTCTATCTCAATATGGCAGGCCTCTTCAGCAAGCTGCCTCTGGGTAACGAATTCCTGTTTATAGGCATGCAAGACATTGAGAAGGGCCACGGTAAAGCTAGAGGACGTACCCAGACCGCAGCCAGCGGGGACATCAACGGAGGAATGAAGCTCTATTCCCTTATCTATGCCGCAAAACTCGAGGGCTGCCCGAAAAATTCTGTGTTCCACTTCCGCCGCACAGTTTTTTATCTCCATCTGTGAGTAACTGAGCCTGATGTTATCGTAGAACCGGTGGTTGACCAGTATATGACAGTATTTATTGATTGCCCCGGCGATAAGGAAACCTCCATATTTGGAGTAGTAAGACGCGAGGTCGGTACCGCCTCCGCCGAGACTGATTCGCGTTGGTGTTCTCGATAATATCATCTTTCTGCCCTACCTACATATTGTCCGAAGTCCTCAAGTCCCTGAAGCGAGCCTATTTCATAGAACCGCTCGTTGACTTCATAGGCGAGTAGCTGTTTCCGCGAGATTAGTATGGGAAACAGGTCTTCCATGGGGTAATAGCAGTTTTCCGGTATAAGTTCCAGAGCTTCCTTTCTGAAGATATGTACGCCATAGTCAATGTAAACCATATCCTCGGTCTTTTCTTTTTTATCATATCCTGTAACCAGGCAATCACTGACGGCAGTATTGCTGATATCATAGCTGTCATAATTTTGATACACCGTCATAAGGGCAAGCTTGTTTTTAGTTTGAAAATAGGAATACACAGACGACAAATCCAATAATAAATAGGAATCACCGTACATGGTAAAGAACTCTTGGTTGAGCATAGCTTCAGCTTTTTTGATAGCCCCCCCAGTGCCAAGAGGCACATCTTCACAGCTATACCTGATATCTACCCCGTACTTCCTTCCGTTGCCCAAATAACTCTCTATCCGTTCTCCCAGATGACCGATGCACATCACGATATCCCTTATTCCCTGTTGCCTCAGCAGCTTAATCTGATACTCCACGAATGGCCTGCCCTGTATCATTAACATGGCTTTGGGCTGACTTTTGGTTAATTCACCCAACCGGGTAGCCAGTCCACCTGCCAGAATAACTATCTGCATATTCTCTGCTGCCTCACCTATTTTTCAGAGTACTGATATGTGTCGTACAAAATTACGGCTATAAGAGTTTTTAATTATGTACCGGTTTACCATGGCTCCTTGGTTATTCCAGCGTCTTGAAAGAGTTTTTTAAGCTCCCTTGAAGCCAAACGGCTGGGTCGGCCGCCTCGCCTTTCCCATCGCTGAACCGTCGAGAGGCTAACGCCTATCTCCCGTGCCAAGTCTTCCTGTACCCAGCCCTTTTTCCTCCGCAGCATCTTTACCTTCTCAGCAAGACCTTCCATTAAAGTGCCTTAAGCTGTATCACGTAGAGCGTTATCTTGTACGTTATTAAACACAGCATGACAAATTATAAAATATAAGTGTGACAGTTGTCAAGTATTCTACCATTTATTTGCCAAATGTCATTTGTAATTAGTCGCCAGACTATTTTTTGAACATAATGAAGAAAACCATGAAATACTGGATATCCTGCATATAAACCAGGATTCAGATAAAAACAAAAAGCCCCGATGATGACTTCATCAAATCAGAGGGCTTTTTACCACCAAATAATGGAGCCAGCGATAGGATTCGAACCTACGACAAGCGGTTTACGAAACCGCTGCTCTACCACTGAGCTACGCTGGCCTAGATACGATTTTAGTCTATTTTCACCGGAAAGTCTATAATTAGCAGTATTTTTCTTATTTTTTCATAGAGGAATAGCGCCGGGGCTTCTAGAGAGTGTTTTCATGCCTGGATCCGGCATCATTACGACAATATATGACATGGTGCATGATGCATCAGGTCTTAGCTTGAAGGAATTGCTTTCAGTATTGGCTACAGACTGTCTAATGACCAAGGTGGTGCATAAAGGGGCGGGTTGAGTAACTGAGCGGAAATTTTGGCGTGGGTTGAAGCTTTTATGTAGCGACTACCGGGGTCTGGTCAACCACCGATGTACTTAATACCGTTATGATGTTATGGTGTTTCTGATAAACCTGTTCTACCATAGAAAGCTGGCTTAATATAATGCCTAAAGGCATCGGGCTCTGTAATGAGACAACCATCATAAGACCGTCGTGTTCTGACCAATTATACGATGCTATCTCCAAGTTTTCGACCATTTTCAGATACTCACTAAATTGGTCTACCTGTTTATAGTCTTCTGATGACTTAATCTTCAGCCGAACTTCACCTTCATAAAGCTCAGGATCAATAACATTAGCATCTATCTCGGCTTCTTCAGATTTCCCGTTGTTATTATTCACGATTTCTAAACCACTCTTTGAATAAGATTTCATTAAGCGGTGCTCATATTTCTAATTAAAATCGGGGTTATGTTGCCTATGGTCCATAATATTCGTTTATAACACACTAAAGAAACCTGCGGAGTATCTGCTAATAGATAAAATCTCTGGTATAGGAGTATCTTCGGTACTGTCTGAGGTGATGGATAAATCGCTTGATCTCTACAGGTCGCATATAGGTTGACGTTTCCAAGGGGATTGGTACGCGTTCCGGGCTATGAAGAGATTCCAGGACTTTATTGAGCGTCGAGTGTAGTGGCACCGATGATAAAGCTTTCATCTTTTTTCCTCCTCCACTAATAGTCCTAGTACTATATTGCCGTCATAGTACTTCGGTAATGATAAACAAAACGTAAATAGCGCAGGATAATATGTAAACATTCTATAAATATTGAAGTGATGATGAAATTTAAGAAGTATATTGATAGAATGAGAGGGAATGTGCAAATAGGATTAATTCTGGATTATGGCTGAAGTATTAAATATCATTACATTATTGGCTGGCATAGTAGCGGGTCTAGTAGGCGGAATCATTATTAACCAGGCACTGATATTTACCGGTGCGGTTCTTGTGTGCATCCCCTTCACGATGAAATTAATAGACGAGCTACTGGCAAGAAAGCTTGTAGAAGCCTTAATCAAATGCCTCGGTATCACGGCCTTTATAGCTGTTTGTGTCTGGACAGTGGAATCAGGTAATGAACAGCTTACTACCACTTTTTTTAATAGACCTGTTTTGTGGCTTATTGTCGTTGGTGCCGGTCTTATTCAACTGTTGTGGGTGTTACTCGTTAAACCAAAGTAATAATTAACAGATAAAGCGGCCGCACGAATTATAATGCTTTGTTTCAACATTATCTCCTGCTCCCAAGAGTCCAGATGGAGTTAAGACATTTCCGGGAATTCAGTGCATCTGGGTATTCTCAACATAATCTTATTCGATTCATGCTATGAATAGCTTCTCGATAAAGATTTAATTACTATATATTTATAGCATTCCAGTAGTACCACACGGATCTGTTTCGCAAAATATTAAACAATAATGGTCTTTTATCGTCTTTTGTCCTATATATTAAAATTATAATTTGTGCCATTTGTCAACAAATTTGACAATATTATGTTTATGTAGTATTATTACTTCTGCCAGCTTAATGCACTAATGGAGTAATAAGTCATATTAAGGAGGTGCGCTATATTAACACCATTTTTCATTCATCCGGGTCATTCATAAAAAAATCGGCACTATAAATGGTCAGATACGTCTGTATGAGACGCCATTGAGAGGTCGTTCATAAACTCACAGACAACGGAGAACAAAGCCATGACCAGGAATCGCAAGGCAGAGACGGTACTTATCATAGAGGACGAAACCGAAATCCAGAACTTTGTTTCCCGGGTGCTGGAACTCGAAGGCTACCGGGTACTTAAGGCAAGTAACGGCAAGACGGGAATGGAAATAATCAGGGAGAATCCTGTATCACTGGTAGTGCTGGACCTCCGTTTGCCCGGACCCGATGGCTGGTCCATACTACGCGAGATTAAAGGCAATCCATCTTATTCAAATATTCCCGTGGTTGTTCTTACCGCCATAGCCGAGTCAGCACAGCGGAGGAGGACAATGCGCATGGGTGCTAACCAGTACCTTGTCAAACCACTGAGCGCACACAGCCTGAGCAGAACAATCGCCAGTACTTTGCATCAGGGTGGAAGCCACCTTTATAAAGGTGTTTTGAAATAGCAGTGTCCGCCCTATTCAACGGTCATGTTCCGTAAAGATATCGACTATTTTGCCTCTGTAGGCTTTCTGACATACTGCGCCGTCAGGGCAATATCCATGAACACAATAGGTTTACCAATTCTCTTGAATTCGAGAGGGGTATGCACCATGCCGGCGGGGACATATACAAAACACGCTCTGGTGATTACCAGTTTTTCCTGTTCGTCACCACCCCCCAGATATAACCAGATTTCGGCGTCAAAATCATTTACGTTGGTGGGGTCGCTGCCCTGAAAAGCCAGGAACTGGTCGAAGTCATGCGTGTGAGGTTCGTTTATCATCAGGAATGGAGCTGTCACACAGAACCAGTCCATCCTGTAGCCGGAATCCCATTCTTTACCCCAGATGTGAAAAGATGGAGCCGTGAGCGCCGGAAAAAGCTTGGTAAAATCCCCGGTAGGCTCATATTTGACGTATTTCGCAAATTTGCTTTCTGCCATTTCTTATCGCCTCCTTATCAGACATTATCATAAGGTAATAGCTTTAATTGTGTCCAGCCTATCTGAATCATAAGGCAATTCGTTAGTCTCGCCGGGAAATAAATTCTTTGACCCGGCGTTCAAAGACACCTCTCTCAAGGAGAACGCGACGCCCGCATTTAAGGCATTTGATGCCGATATCGGCCCCCAGCCTCACCACCTGCCACTCGTAGCCGCCGCAGGGATGTACCCTCTTGAGTCGGACCACATCACCGAGCTTGATTTCAAGTACCATATTTATATTGCCATTACGAAGCAGGATTGGACAGCAAGTGGTTAATCCCGTCCCTCATCTCCAAAGCTGCCTGCCTGGCGGCTAAAGCAAAGTCCTTATCTCTTGAGGCGTAAAGAATCTGACGCGAGGAATTGATAATAGTCCTCTGTCTCCCGGCATCAACGCCATAGCTAACCACCTGCGATAATCCCCCGCCCTGAGCCCCGACGCCGGGTATGAGGAGCGGCATATCCGGATACCTCTGCCGTATTAGTTTCAGTTCCTCGGGGTAGGTAGCCCCGACCACCAGTCCCAGGTTGCCATGAGTATTCCACTGACTGACTTTCTCAGCGACTATTTCAAAGAGCGCTTTACGGCTACCGTTTACTTCACATGAGAGAGACTGAAAATCAACAGCGCCAGCATTGGAGGTACGGCATAGGATAAAGACGCCGCGGTCATGGTACTGGATAAAAGGCTCTAAGGAATCAAAACCGAGATAAGGGCTGACCGTGGTAGCATCAAAGCCGTAATAATCAAAGAGGCTCCGGGCATAGGCTTTCGCCGTATTACCGATATCACCCCGCTTGGCATCTATAATAGCCGGCACACCTACGGGTATATAATCTCTCGTACGCTTCAGGGCATCAAGGCCATCATTCCCCAGGGCTTCATAGAAGGCGATATTCGGCTTATAGGCACATACCATGTCGGCAGTGGCATCGATAATTGCCTTATTGAATTCAAAAATACCTACCCCATCCGGCATCAACGAGGGGTCGGGGTCGAGGCCGACGCAAAGCAAGCTCTGGTTATCCTGACTGGTCCGGGCCAGCTTCTCAATAAAATCCATTCGGTGAATCTCCCCCGATAGCAGCGCTAATCGCCAGTTGATAATCTGGAAGCATCATGCTGTGTCGTAAGCGCCTCCGGAGGGAGCATATTGGCCAGGATTTTTTCCAAGGCCATGGTATGACTGCATAGACCCCAGCTCGAGAAGAAGCTACAGGAACAGTGCCACTTACCATCCTTATAGCTGGTATCATAGTCGCTGTTCTCACCGCGGAACTTGACCGATAATTCGTAGAAGGTAACCCTGTCTGTTTCCTGTGCATAGCGCTTGGCTTTTTCGATTTTACCAATCAGACTTGATTGCATCATCGTTACCTCCTTGACTCAAAGAGCACTGACTCTAACGAGCACAGTGCCCCAGTTTTGTCGTCGTGATGAAGACTCCATAGCCTCACAAACGTATGTCATTCCTCAGTCCTTCATCTCTTACTAAATTCTACTCCCTTTTTTATGATAAGTCTAGCCGTATATATATTATTCTTTATTTCATTTGCTGGCTAGCCCTGAGCTACTATAAATGCTTGCACCCTTGCTGGTACTTACCAACTACCCTATTATGACTTTAATATCATTATTCTGGGCATTCTGTAATCGGAATGAGGAGAGCACAAACACCCTGAATAATATACTACCTGGTAAAGGGGACAGTTCAATATGACGATCACCGTCAAATCACAGGAAGCAAAAAGAAAGTTAAACAGCAGGTTGAAGCCAGATAGAAAGTCTTATGAGGAAAAGCCTGCCTCCCCGGCAGCACACGGAGTCATTTACAGCAAAAGGCTAGGCTTCTGCCCATTCTCGGTACCACCATTGAAAGACTATAAAGCGATACTGGGAGAAGAGAGAACAGAAAGGCTGCAGAGAGCCGCTGAACGCCTGAAAGGCCATAAAGTGCTGGAGCTGAACGCTACCGCGCAGGGCGGCGGGGTCGCCGAGATGCTTTACAGCTCCGTTCCCTTCCTCAACAACCTCGGCGTCGAGACAGACTGGAGAATTATCAGCGGCAACGATGAATTCTTCGAATGTACCAAGGGCCTGCACAATCTGTTGCAGGGCATGAAGGGAAGCTTCACCCAGGAGATGGAAAGGTCGTATTACTGCACCATTGCCGATTGCGCCCGCAGCAATATCACCGACCATAATCCCGACATCATCATGGTCAATGACCCTCAACCGCTCGGCCTGGCACGCCACCTCAAGCGGTCGGGCGAAAGCTGGCTCTGGAGATGCCATATAGATATCGAGGAGACACCCATGGATGCCAACCCCGGTCTGTGGGACTTCATGACCAACTGGATAGAGCCGTTTGATGCCGCTATATTCTCAGCAGCTCATTACGTCGTGACACGCTGGCCCCTACCCAGTTTCATCATCCCACCCTTTATTGACCCTCTTTCCGAGAAAAACCGTGAGCTGAGCCAGGAAGAGATAGACCAGGTGCTTGCCAAATACGAAATAGACGCCAGAATTCCCATCATCGCTCAAATAGGCCGTTTCGACCCATGGAAAGGGCTGGACAGGACAATCGCCACTTTCCGCCACGTGAGGAAAGAACATAAATGCCAGCTCATTCTGGCTGGCGGCATGGCCTCTGACGACCCCGAAGGTGAAAGGATACTGGCCAGAATTTGTGAAGATACAAAAAATGATGAAGACATCCGCATACTTAACCTCTCACTGTCAAACCGCCTAGAAAACTGGAGGGAAGTGAACGCACTCCAGCGGTCGGCAACCGTTATCATGCAGCCGTCATCACGGGAGGGATTCGGGCTGGTCATTACAGAGGCGCTCTGGAAGGCCAAACCTGTTATAGCAGCTAATGTCGGCGCCATTCCGCTTCAGATAAGAGATGGAGACACCGGTTATTTTTACGAGACCCCGCATAAAACGGCGCAGAGGGTAATACACCTATTGAAAAACAGGAAATTCGCTGAAACCCTCAGCCAGAGAGCTAAAAACTATGTCGGTGAACACTTCCTTATGCCAGACCGGATTGCCGATTATCTCATGGCGATGTTCATGAGTATGAGCAGGAACGGTGACCGTTCGATGCCCCGCGACTCTATAATCAGTTTTCACCCATGGTTCAAGATGAGCAAACGGAGACACTGAGAAGCGGGCACTATCGTCTCTTTGACAGCAAGCCCCACTAATTTTATAATAACGTTACGATGAAGAAATATAGAATAGGCGTCCTGACGGGCGGCGGCGACTGCGCGGGGCTGAACCCCGCACTTAAGTGGGTGGTTAAGACCGCCATGGATGAAAGACTCGAATGGGAAAGAGGCGTCCGCTACGAGGTCCTAGGTATACATGACGGATGGAAGGGACTGGTTAATGTCGACATGTCCAGCCTGGATACCCAAGGACAAATAACACCGCTCAATCCGGACATAGTCAGGACCTGGGATAGATACGGCGGCACTTTTCTCGGGACCTCGCGCCTCAGCCCCTACGACCCGAAAAACGACTGCTCGAAAACGGTCATAGAAAACATAAAAAGCCTCGGCCTGGAGGCGGTCATCGCTATCGGTGGCGACGGCACCCTAGCGATTGCCACCAGGTTATCAAAAGAAGGGGTGAACGTTGTCGGCATACCCAAGACAATTGACAAAGACCTCCCCGAAACCGACTACGCCTTAGGATATGAAACTGCCCTGAACGTCATCATCGAAGAAGTGGACAGGCTGAGGACTACCGCCGGTTCGCACAAAAGGATTTTCGTGGTGGAAACGATGGGCAGGACGGCCGGCTGGCTGGCTCTGCAGGGCGGGGAAGCCTGCGGGGCTTATATTATCCTAATCCCGGAATATGACTTCACTATAGACAGGGTAAACGAACTGGTCATGGAAGGTAGAAGGGCCGGCACCAGGTATGAGATTATCGTGGTGGCCGAGGGGGCGAAACCAAAAGGCGGTACGGAAATAGTTAAAAAAGAAGGGGTGGACAGCTTCGGCCACAAAGCCCTGGGGGGCATCGGCAATTTCCTGGCTCAGGAAATTGAAAAAGGCACCAAACTGGAAACACGTAGCGTCACGCTAAGTCACCTTCAGCGCGGCGGCGCTCCATGCGCCTATGACCGTAGAATGGGGAGATACTTCGGCATCGCCGCCGTTGATTTGGTAGTAAAGGGAAATTACGGCAAGATGGTATGCTTTAAAAACGGCAAGATTGGATACTGCGCGCTTGAAAATATATACGGCAAATTGAACCTCGTAGACGTGGCGACGGAGTATGACACGGACAGGTACAACGGACGCCGCACTATCATCAGCAGTAAAAAGAGACATGCATAACGATATGGACCAGTTGAGAATTGAGAAGAACAGTAATATTGACACACTGGTAGAGCTGGCTGTCTTCGGTGCCGAAAACCAGATGAGGGAGGAGCACCATCGCATCATCCGTGAGATGGCAGTCGGTCGGGGCATCTTCCCTGCCAGCATCCAGAGACTCTATGAAGCCGCCGGCAAAGGACTATACAGCGGTATAACCGTGCCCGCGATAAACATCAGAGGCATTACCTATCCTATCGCCAGGGCTGTCTTCCGGGC
>Ga0315537_1004251_pt1 | contig 10454 bp, 9 predicted proteins | sample SalMarSW160270MG_FD_203091 | JGI IMG/M metagenome (GOLD analysis project Ga0315537, IMG submission 203091) | Salt marsh sediment microbial communities from the Plum Island Ecosystem LTER, Massachusetts, United States - Salt Marsh Sediment SW1602-70 ... | reverse complement strand
CGGTCTCAAAGAGAGCGTGTTTGGAGGTTTTTGCTTTGTTGGTTGTCACAGTGATTGACCGAAGGCTGTGACGAAACGGAATGGATTCAAGTGCTCTTGTCGGTGACGGCTCAGGGGCAGATGAAATGGAAAAGAGAGAGGGCTTTCTCGCGTCCGGCTCACATGGAGGGATGGCTGTGTAGACAGCGAGCGCCTCGACTGGCGGTCTTTTTGGGCTCGCTGAGGGCTAAGTCAATGAAATTAATACTGATTAGGTGGGCAACGGATGGCCTTTTGACTATGGAAAGAAAGTGGAAGCTATCGGATTTTGGGCTTGACAAACGGTTTTTTTCTTTGTATATTATAGTGCCTAAATAAGCACTATCTGGAGCCCCCGATGGCCCGAAATCTAACCAATCGTCAGCAGGAAGTCCTTCGCACCATTCTTGACTTCCTCGAGCGGCAAGAGTCGCCACCGACGATTAGTGAAATCCAAACGGCAATGAAGCTCAGGAGCTCGTTTGGAGTGCGGCGGCATCTTGACGCCTTGGAGAAGAAGGGATTTATTCGCCGTCGAGGGGGAAAAGCTCGCGGCATCGAGCTCATCCGCCCGGCCTGGATGACCCAGACGCACCTGCCCATTGTCGGGCGCATTGTCGCGGGCATCCCCCTTCTGACCGAAGAAGAATCCCCGGAGATGTTCCCGGTCCCCGGACGCACCAAAGAAGGACAGTTTTTGCTCCGCGTGACTGGAGAAAGCATGGAACCGACTCTTCACGAGGGAGATCTTGCCGTCGTATCACAGCAAAGCGAAGTTCGAAATGGACAGATTGCCGTCGTTGAGGTGGATGGTGAGGTGACGGTCAAGCGATTCTACCGGGAGGCAAACGACATTCGTTTGCAGCCGGATAATCGTGCCTTTGACGCGATCACCGTCCCTCCCACTTCTCAATTTCGCCTTATCGGACGCGTGACCGGTTTGTGGCGAGAGTTTTGAGGCAGCAATGCGCCTAGTTGTTTATGTGACATTCAAGTTTTTTTATGTTGCGGTCGCGCGCCAACACGACCCTGATCTGCAGGATGTTCCTCTGGCCGTCTTGAAGGACAACCGGGTGCTGGATGCGTCGCAGGAAGCCGAGAAGTGGGATGTCCATCCGGGGATTTCGTGCCGTCTTGCTCAGCAGCGGTGTCCAGATCTTGTATGCGTGGATTTCAATCCCGACCAGTGCAGAACGCTTTACGACGACGCGTGGCAGGTTTTTGCTGAGACGACTCCACTGGTGGAACCGGTAGAATTTCATGCGGGATTTCTGGATTTGACCGGATGTGTTCGTGCAGGAAAGACCGTTGCGGAGTTGATGCAGGAGCGGCTGACAGAGGTGTTCTGCAAAACGGATCTCCGGGGCACCTGGGGCGGAGGCCAGGACAAATGGCTGGCCCGATTATCCTGTGGCGAGGATCGTTGGATTGCTCCGACGGATGAAGAAGCTTTTCTTGCAAGAGTTTCGATTCGCCGGCTTGGAGTGTCATCTGACTTCTGCGAAAAGTTGCAGAGATACGGGGTTCGGAGTGTCGGCGAGCTGATGAAAGTGCCGCGTTCCTTCTTTCAGATTCATTTGGGCAGTCCTGCTGGCGCATGGCCTCTTCTTTTACAGCGTGGAGGACCATCCGTCAAAGCTCTGTTTCCGCCACCGGTCGTGCAGGCAAGAAAGCATCTCCATTGGGGGGATGACATGGAGATTCTGCGTGCGATTGGTTATCTCTCGGAAGAGGTCGCGCGTGAACTCGAGCGTTGCCATCAGCAGGCTGGACGGTTTCGTGTAGTCTTTTGTTGTTCTGGAGGCGAGACAACGCTGGAGATGAAACCGACCCGACCACTCGGGAGCGCGGAGACTCTCGAAAGATTTATCAGGAGATTGGTTGGTGAGAAAAGACCGGAGAGGCCGCATGAAATTCGAGTTATTCTGGAGGACCTCACGCCTCTTCCGCAGCCGCAGATAGACCTATGGCGAAACAAAACCCCATTGCGAGAGAAGCGCATTCCGATCGAAAAGAGTCGCGAAATTCTGGAACGGAAGTACGGCTTTCAGATCGTCCAGAGCGGCGTCGACTACGCCAAGACGGTTCCACCTCGTTTCGCCCAGCTAATCTACGCTCGGAGAGGGATGCACCTCCCTTGATGCGTACGCTTCCTGTCACGGTGCGAGATGGGCGTCCGACCAAGATGACATGGAACCGGCGAACCTTTTCGGTGGATAAGATTGTGGATCACTGGCGGGAGTCCGGTCGCTGGTGGGAAGGGGAAGGTTTGTGCGAATTCTTTCTCGTTCACACGATTCGGGGAATGTTTGTGCTTCGCTTCGATCCAAAGAAAGACAGATGGTATGCAAAGCCAGTCCGCTGACACGCCACGCTTTGTACATCTGCATGTGCACAGCGAGTTCTCTTTCCTCGACGGTGCCTCGACTTTGGAGCGTCTTGTGCGCTGTGCCGCAGAGGATGGCGCCAGAGCTCTGGCGCTCACGGATCACGATAACCTTTGTGGAGCACCGGAGTTTGTTCACCTGTGCCAGACCGCTGGACTAAAACCCATCCTGGGTGCTGAGCTGACTCTGTCTACGGGTCATGTTACTGTCTTAGCTCGCACACGAAAAGGTTTTTCCTCTCTTTGTCGTTTGCTCACATGGGCACACCTTGAAAACGAGCGCGGAAAGCCTATTCTGGATGAGGCAAAATTACTTAGCTATGGAGAAGACCTCATCGTTCTTTCCGGGTGCGCTCGCAGTCCTCTGGCGGAGCTACTGAGACGAAAACGCTTTGAGCAAGCCAGAGCATGGGTCCTTGCCTACCGCAGTCGCTTCGGTGACAATTTCTTCATCGAGCTTCAGCGCACACTTGAACCGAAATCCCAAAACAGCCACTTGATTTCTCTGGCGAAGGATCTCCGTATTCCTCTCATTGCCACAAACAATGTCCACTATACCCGTGTTGAGCTTGCTGAGGCACAGGATATTCTTTGTTGCATTCGACACCTGATTCGAGTGGACGAACCGCACGAAGACCGCAAAATCAACGGCGAACTCTTTTTGAAATCCCGCCAAGAAATGGCCGAGCTCTTCGCAGATTTGCCGGAAGCCATCGAGAATACATGGGAAATCGCTGCGCGCTGTGAAGATTATGACATCAGCGAACCTCGCTTTTTGCCGCGATTCGCTTTTGCAGGCCGGGAAGCGGCAGGCCGGCAGCTTTGTTCTCTTAGTTTTGCCGGTGCGAAAGAGCGCTATGGTGAGATTACTCCCGAGCTGAAAGCGCGGCTTGACCACGAATTAGCCATCATCATCGACTTAGGCTTTGCCGATTATTTTTTGGTCGTGCATGATCTGGTCCAGTTCGCCAAGCGGAATCGGATTCGTCATGCCGGTCGGGGCAGCGCGGCGGATTCCGCTGTCGCCTATTGCCTGGACATTACCAAGGTTGATGCTTTTCAGCGCAATCTCCGCTTCGAACGGTTCATCAATCCTCAGCGACGGCTCAACCTGCCGGATATTGACATTGATTTCGACGCGCGCCACCGGGATCGTGTCACGGAGTATGTGACCGGGCGATACGGCAAAGATCATGTTGCCACGGTCTGCGCTTTTGCTCGCTTCCGGGCTCGCAGCGCTATACGCGATGTTGCGAAAGCGCTGGGTTTCGCGGTTACCGATATCGATCGCATAGCCAAGACGATGCATTGGGCTACCTCCGCTAAAGGTATCCGCCGAGCCATCGAAAGGCGCCCGGAACTCCGAGCCCTGAAAATACCTCAGCGGAAGTTCGAACTTCTTTTTGATCTCTGCGAGACTATCAATGACCTCCCTCGTCATATCTCCACTCATCTCGGCGGCGTTGTCATCACCGGGGATCCTATTTGGGAAATCTCGCCGCTACAGATTGCGGCGAAAGGAGTCCAAATCGTTCAATATGACAAGGACGGTATCGAAGATCTTCGACTTCTCAAACTTGATCTTCTCTGCCTGCGCATGTTGGGAGCCGTGGAGGACTCCGTCACAATGATTGCCAAAAGGGATCCCGTCTTCGACTATGACCGGATCCCTTGTGACGATGAACCGACTTTCGAACTCGTCCGCTCCGGCGAATCTGCTGGAGCTTTTCAATTGGAGAGCCCTGCACAGATGTCTCTCCATCCCAGGCTGAAAACCAGCACCTACGAAGATGTTGTCGCGAGTGTCGCTCTCATTCGCCCCGGACCGGTCAAAGGAGAAATGGTCGAGCCGTTTATCCGACGGCGCAGAGGCCTGGAAAAAATCTCCAGCATTCACCCGACGATTGACAAGATTCTGCGCCACACTTATGGTGTTGTTCTTTTTCAGGAGCAGGTTGTTTCCATCGCGATCGAGTTGGCGGGTTTTTCTCCCGGACAGGCTGATACACTCCGGCGTACGATTTCGCATCATCGCTCGGAAGAGAAAATGAAGCAGCTCGGGGAGATTTTTGTTGCGCAGGCTGTCTCGAACGGGGTCGAAAGGCAAATTGCGCAGACTGTTTTCAGTTGGCTCGAAGGTTATGCCGGTTACGGTTTCTGCGAGGCTCATGCGGCCGCGTTTGGCGACACGAGCTACCGCACGGCCTACCTCCTCAAACACTACCCGGCTGAATTCTACGCCGCCATTTTGAACAACGAACCGATGGGCTACTATTCCGAAGGGACGATTGTCAACGAGGCTCGATGTCGCGGCATTCAAGTTCTCGGGCTCCACATTCAGAAGAGCCACCAAGATTTCACCGTCGAGAATGGAGCGATCCGCGTCGGCCTGAAACAGGTTAAGGGAATTTCGGAATCGGATTTGACGACAATTTCTGAACGACGACCATTCGCGTCTTGGGGAGATTTCTTGCAGCGTGCCAGCGTGAGTCGCGATGTTATCGAAAACCTCGTGCTCTGTGGCGCTTTCGATTGCTTTCAAACCAACCGGCGAGCATTGCTCTTCAGCCTGGGCACTTACCACAGAAATGTTTCACAGGATAACTTCCTCATCTCCAGCGCGGAGTCGGTCGAAGAAAACATTCCCGATTTCACGCTTTACGAACGCATGAGTCACGAGTGGGACATTTTGGGATTCAGCCCAACCTCCCACCCACTCCAGTTCTGGCGCAAAGCTCTGGCGAATCAAGGAGTTTTTCCCAATAGTGAAATCAAGCGCATCCGCAGCACCAGGCGTCTCCTGCGCGCGGCCGGATGGATCATTCGGCCTCACACTCCACCCACCAAATCCGGCGAGACCGTGGTTTTTTTCAGTCTCGAAGACGAAACCGGCCTTCTGAATATCACCGTATTCCCTCGAATCTACGAACGATTCGGGCATCTCATTTTCGGCCAGCCTCTCGTCGTTGTCGAAGGCCACAAAGACAAACGCGGAGCTAATTCGCTTGTCGCGAATCGCCTCTGGAAATGTCCCGAGCTCTCCATATAAAGACGAGCAGGATTGCGACGGCTCTTGCCCATCCATTTCACACAAAACGAACCCCATCGCGAATGCCTCGCCGTGATGGGGTTTCTCAGAAGTTGTCTGCTACTTCACAAGCAGCTTGTGCCTCAGTCTGCGATCAGTTTCAGACTCCAGTATTTTCCGTCGAGATAGACGACTTGCTCTGCAGGACGGGGATCGGGGCGTCCCGTGGGGCGAATCGACTCCTTCTCGCCATAAACGCTCACGACCTCCGCAATAAACATATGATGGGAGCCGAGCTCGAGCTCCTGTTTCACTTTGCATCCCAATACAATAAAACACTCCGCTATCATTGGGGCAATTTTCAAGGGCGGACAAGGAACCGGAGTGAGGCCGAGCTCCTTGAACTTGTTGACATCGCGACCCGACTTCGTCCCACAGTACTCGATCGTTTCCACCTCTGATCGGCGGGGTAAGTTGGCGGTGAACTCATGAGTTTCGTGAATCAAGCCATAGCTGAACCGCGATTTGCGAACTGAGACGCTGACCATTGGAGGTTCGGAACATACGGTTCCAAACCACGAACAGCTGATGATGTTGGGTTTGGCAACCGATCCGCATCCGATGAGGACTGCGGGTGCAGGATACGAATGCACGAAGGGTGGTACTCTTGTCTTCATCAACTGTCACCTCTGAAATTGAATCGTATGGCGTTCTGCTCACAGGCGTTCAGACATTCCCCACAGGAAGTGCAGTCCGGCGCGGACTTTGTCTTCTCGTCAACGAGTTTGGCGATCGTCGGACAGGGGCTGGCTTCGACACAGTCCAGGCATTTCGTGCAGATGGAGTGATCCACCCGGACTCTTCCGGGCGCGATCTTTTCGCAGAGCCAAGTGAGAGCCCCCACGGGACAGATTGCGTAGCAGAACGGGCGGTACAGAACCATGCTTGACAGCACCAGAGCCGCAAACATGATGAAAAAGAGAGTATTGATGTTCCAGTGGAGCAATTCAAAGAAGTTGATTGGGTCGTAAAGGTTGTAGGCCGAAAATGCAACCCAGATTCGGCTCGCGAAGTCGGCCTCAACCCGGTCCGCGAGCATCGTAAACTGCTCACGGGCCATGAAGAAAGTAAAGATAAACATGACAAGCAAGGTGATGCGAATCGAGTTGAACACAGTGAAGTTGAACTGTTTCCAGCGGATTTTGGACGGGATCTTGTTCACGAGATCCTGAAGGGCTCCCAGCGGGCAGACCCAACCGCAGAACAGCTTGCGCCCGACCAGGCTCGGGATGAAAATTGCCAGAAATATGGCGATGAAAGCCGGGAAGAACTTCCCCATCGTGATTTTGAACATGAAGAGCTTCGTTACGCCGCACATCGGGCTCGGATGAAGCGGGAAGATGAAATCGAGGCCGAAGAGTACGAAGGCAACGACCATCATCCCGATTCGGACCCAGAGGTTCACCCGTCGACGCAGCAAGAGCGTCACACCGGCGAGAATCATGACCAGAAACGCGAGGTACTTCCCGGTTAAGAGGAAATCCAACACGCCGGGCGTCCTTCTTTCGGGTTCTGGCTTTGCTGGCTCACTCGAACCAGCGGCTGGTGATACTTCCTCCCCGGATTCGCCAGGTTGCACTTGAGAGTGTTCGCGGACTTGCGCTGTGCCGGCGGCTGCAGCCTCGGTACTGTCATTCTCAGGCTGGGCTGAGATGGGTTCAGCTTGGGTCAGCAAAAAGAGAGAAATCAGGATAAGGATGGAAAGCAGTGGTTTTCGCATGGTACTCCCGATCAGTGAATGTGTGCCCTATTCATATTCGTCGTATTCTTTCGCATGTCATCGGCAATACCTCCGCTATTCGGCGACTCTGTTGTCGAAGTGCGCGTCTTCTTCATGCAAGTCATGTGTCCACGCCTCTCCGATGATGGTTCGCTGTCGTCTGTCTCATTTCTTTCGTGCAACAAACGAGAATGATCCTGTCGTAAGCAGAGCCCTATAGTATTCGCTTGCCTTGTCTGAGCGAGTGGCGAGATGGGCAAGCTTCCACCAGATCCGATGCAGCACTTCCACAGGTAGAACGAGAAGCCTTGAAATTGCGCGCGGCAGTCTTGGAAAGAGGCTTCCAGCAGCGTGCGCGTGAAGTACCGACCAACGGGCAGTTGGGGCGACATGTTCGATAGCGAACCCCGCCGCTTGCAGAGAATTGAAAATGCCCAAATGTGTGTGATGGTAGTAACTGTTCTCATGAAACGGCTCCGAAGCGGCAACCGTGCCTATAAGCCGTCCCCCGCTCTTCATCACTCGGTAGGTCTCCTTCATCATCACAAACGGGTAGCGAATGTGCTCCAGCACAGCAACTGAGAGTACGAATTCAAAAGAACTGTCTTTGAAGGGGAGTGCGTGCGCATCGCCGAGTATTGGGGCGGCGGGCGAATCGTAATCGAGCCCGACATACTCGAATCCCGCGCGCTGGCAAACCTCCCGGTGAATCGTGCTCCCACATCCAAGATCTAATGCAAGGCTTTCGGGCGTCTTTGCGCGTGGAAAATAGCTCAACAACTCCGGTGTGAGATGCTGCGGCACTTTGATGCCAGTGAAATCCACTTCCGGCGTTCTGTTCATTCTCAGAACACTGAAATCAAAGCCTTTGTTCGGCAGAAGCGGTGTTCCCAATTCGAATTCGACCTGATATGTTTCTTTTCGGCGGAGCCGAAGGTCAAGCTGGCCTTCCTTCGAGAGGGCATATGCTTCGTCGCAGTCAGGGCATCTGGCTCCGTGTTTTATGGGCGATAGAGGCGCTCCGCAACTCGGGCATGCCAGAATATTCCAAATTCGCTGCGAGATATTCACATTCTTTTCCTCCCGTATCTCGAGAGTGATGAAAAGCGCCGACGAGGTTCTGTCATAGCGCGATGGACGTCGTACCTGTCATGATCTCTGATGTATCCTCTATTCTGTGGCAGATGTTCCGCTTTCGCATGGAGTGATTTCGCAGAACAGGCTCGATTCGTCTACCTCCACGATGCGTGCATCCACATCAAATTCCGCAACCAAAGCCAGGAACTCACTCGGCCGGACTGTTGTTGCGGTGAAGCCATCCTTGCACACGATCACACCGTTGCCGGTCTTTTCCTCGTCGATTTCTCCCAGCAGTCCGGCTTCCGATTGAAGTCGAAACCACTCCAGTCGGTCTGTCCAGAATTTGTCGGCATAACTAGAAACGAGGACAGTTCCTCCGTGTTTCGTCACGCGAATGCTTTCACAGACAAGATCGCGCTGGTTCACATGGAATGCCGATATTCCGTTCTGGATGCAGATGACGCGATCGAAGATGTGGTCGCGGAACCCAAGTCGAATTGCGTCCATGCTCACCAGATGACAGGTTGAAAGGCCGAGGAGCTGCTCACGCCCAAGATGCAGGCTTGCCAAGGAGGTGTCAATGCCGACGATGGTTTGCGCTTCTCCGGCAAGGTCGGGGAGGATTCGCCCGTAGCCGCATCCCAGTTCCAGAACGGTGTCGCCCGGGCGGATTTTCTCCAGAACATACTCCAGCTCGGCCGTAAGGTATTGCCGGACGCGCGGCGGGGCGATGTCGTAGCAGCGTTTCAGTCGCTCGGCAGAGAGTCTGTCAGCATAGTAGTCGCTCATGGATTCGCGATCGGCCAGTTCTGTCTGCGCAAATTCACTTTCGATATGATTCGATTTCTTCCTCGAGGGCTACGCGAACAGGGGTATAGGTTATCCCCAGTTCTCTCTCCACCTTGCTGCCATCGACTACGAAACCCACTTTCATGACTCTCATCTGATCCTTGGACATACCCCACGGTGGCGGTTTCTTAATCAAATCAGCCAACCATGTCAGGAGCGCGGCGTTGAAGATAACCAGAGGATCGGGAAGCCGCATCCTGGGCAGGGGAACACCTGAAATTTCGCGGACCATCTCGTTGGTTTGTTTGAGTGACAGTTGGTGTTTACCCACAAGGTATTTCTCACCGATGTTACCTTCCTTCTCCGCGGCCCGGACAATGGCTTCGGCAACATCCCTTACATGCACCCATGTGAGGATCGAATCGTGAAACACGGTGGCCGGGATCCGTCGGCGGATCAGATCCTTGATATATTGGCCACTGGGTTTCGGATCACCTGCACCCAGGACTCCGGAAGGGTATATCATAACCAGAGGCAATCCCTTTTTCTCGTGGAGTACCCAGGCAATTAGGTCTCCCACGTACTTGGTTCGAGCGTACTCGCAGAAGCGAACAGGTCCGACCGGGCTTTCCTCGGTGAACGGACAATCGACTGGCTTGCCATAGATGCCCACGGTGCTCACGTGTACAACTTTCGAAACGCCCGTTTCCAGAGCGCACTCCATGACGTTTCGAGTGCCTTCGATGTTTACAGTCGTGTAGATCCGGATGTCAGGCTCCCAGAAGGAGTAGACATTGGCCAAGTTGATCACCCAATCACAACCTTTCATGCCCTCGAGCACGGAATCCTTGCCTGTGACATCGCCGGTGATCAAGGTAGCGCCTTGTTCCTTCAGCGCTCGAACATCACTGCTCTTTCTGACGAGGCAGCGCAACTCGTGTTCGGTCTTGGCCAGTCGTTTGGCCACGTGTTGTCCGATGAAGCCTGTTGCCCCGGTAATGAATATTTTCATGTCGCCCTTGCTGTCCGTCCTACGCTTGATGATGACAAGAAGTGATGTAAACGCTGCTCCCTATTGGTGCGAATATATTGTTTTCATTCCGAACTGCTTCTCGAGAGGCCGAACACGTTCGTGTTACTCCTTGCTTTCTTGCGGAGGAGAGAGAAATCCAAGCTGAGTCAGTACAGTGATATTGTCCCAAGCGGCCCAGGTCTCGGCAATCTTGCCTTCTTCAAGCCTTTCGATACAGATGGCGTGCAGTGTCATCTGCTTGCCGCTTGGAGGAAAGGAACCCATTTCACCTTCCTGAGTGCCCGTTATGATGTCAAGATGTGCAACATAATCTCCTTCAGCAAAAATGATCTCAATCGTC
>Ga0315537_1004250_pt1 | contig 10454 bp, 5 predicted proteins | sample SalMarSW160270MG_FD_203091 | JGI IMG/M metagenome (GOLD analysis project Ga0315537, IMG submission 203091) | Salt marsh sediment microbial communities from the Plum Island Ecosystem LTER, Massachusetts, United States - Salt Marsh Sediment SW1602-70 ... | reverse complement strand
GGAATTATTTCGAGGCAGAACACAACAGTATGTCTTCATCAGTTCGGCGTCAGCCTATCAGACCCCGCCGGTAAGTTTGCCGGTGACCGAATCGACGCCACTATCTAATCCATTCTGGGAGTATTCACGCAACAAGATTGCCTGCGAGGAGCGTTTAATTCGGGCTTATCGCGATGAGGGATTTCCAATCACAATCGTGCGACCCTCGCATACTTATGACCGTACTTCGCTGCCAATGCACGGCGGTTTCACAATTGTGGATCGTATGCGCAAAGGTCAAAAAGTCATCGTCCACGGCGATGGGAGTTCACTCTGGGTGTTAACCCATCACCGCGACTTCGCCAAGGGTTTCGTAGGGCTATTAGGCAATAGCCACGCTGTTGGTGAGGCTTTTCATATTACGTCGGATGAAGTATTGACCTGGAATCAGATTTTTGAAATCGTGGCCCAGGTTGCTGGAGTAAAAGCCAACGTTATCCATATTCCCTCGGAAATTATTGCCCGCTACGATACCGAATGGGGTGACAGCTTATTGGGCGATAAAACTCACAGCATGATCTTTGACAATTCCAAGATAAAACGCATTGTTCCCAACTTTGCTGCTACAATTCCGTTTGCTTGGGGTGCTGAAGAAATTATCAACTGGTACAATGCCAATCCTGATCAACAAATCATTAATGTCGCCTTGAATAATATAATTGATAAAATAATCAGAGATTTTGAAATGCATTAATCTGGGAATGATGAATTAATTCGGTGGTAATTAACTAAAATATTAGGGTATTTATGCAATCACAAAAACACTGTAGAAGTCCACACTTGATTTTTGCTACTTTTGTGGCATTATTTTTTTTGTCGAATTCAACAGTTTGGGCAGATGATTCCACCGCCGTTGAAAAGCATGGTCTGCTTACCGTAAGCGGTAACCGAATTCTTGATCAGCACGGTAACCCGGTGGTCTTGCGCGGAATGAGTCTTTTCTGGAGTCAGTGGATCGGAAAATACTATAATTACGATTGTGTCAAATGGCTAAGAGATGACTGGCACTGTAATGTAATTCGAGCTGCTATGGCAGTTGAAAGTGGTGGTTACCTGTCGAATCCCGAGGTTGAAAAAGCCAAAATTAAAACGGTTATCGACGCCTGCATCGCTCAGGGGATTTATGTTATTGTAGATTGGCACGATCACAATGCTCAGGATCATCAAGATCAGGCAGTTGAATTTTTTGAAGAAATTGCCGACGAATATGGCGAATATCCCAACCTGATTTATGAAATTTTTAATGAACCAATGCAGGTTTCCTGGGCGAATGTGGTTAAACCCTATTCAAATGCTGTAGTTGATGCAATTCGCGCGATCGATGAGGACAATCTAATTGTCGTTGGAACACCGACCTGGTCACAGGATGTGGACGTTGCGACAGCCAGTCCACTGATACAAACTAATATCGCTTATGCTCTGCATTTTTACGCGGCAACCCATAAATTGTTTTTACGGAATAAAGCAAAGACTGCTTTAAATCGGGGATATGCGCTTTTTGTAAGTGAATTTGGTACCTGTGAATCCAGCGGTGGCGGAGTATTGGACGTGGTTGAAGTCGAGACATGGATGAATTTCATGGAATACCACCAGATCAGCTGGTGCAACTGGTCAATCGCCGATAAGGACGAGACCTCGGCTGCCTTGAAGGTTGGCGCCAGCGCAACCGGCGGTTGGTCAGAGGATCAAATTTCAGAATCCGGTTTGCTGATCCGCAATTATATTATCAATGGCAATACCGGACAGATCAATAACGTTGCTATCAACCGGAGAATGCCTGAGGAGTTCAGGTTAGATCAGAACTATCCCAATCCGTTCAATATGTCAACGCAGCTTGGTTTTGTTTTGCCTGAGGATTCGGAGGTGCTTCTGCAAATATATGATCTGAGTGGTCAGTTAGTGCGCACGCTGCAGTATAATTATTTACCGGCTGGTCATTATTCCTATATTTGGAATGCTGATACAGACGCTGGAACTAAAGTAAGTTGTGGCGTATACCTGATCCGGCTGGAGGCATTGTCCGACGGCAGATTTGTGAATGATTCGAAAAAGATGGTTTTGCTGAAATAAAACTACTTCAATTGACAATTATTGAATTTTTTAATTTAGATGGTGGGGTATTTATGCGCAAAGAAGTATTAATCCTGGGGATTTTTATAATTTTCTGCCTATTGATTTGGATGATGTGCAATCGGGTAAAAAATCAGAATGTCGCGCTTAGCGAGGAGGAATTCCAGCCATTATCTTTTGAGCAGGCCGAACAAAAAGCCGACTCGGTGCTGGCTTTGATGACTCTCGCAGAAAAGATCGCCCTTCTGGGAGGCGATAAATCCTTTTTTATTCGTGCTCTGCCGCGACTGAATCTGACCGAGCTGTATATGACAGATGCCACGCAGGGTGTTCATATCCGGGAACAATTCCGGGATATTGATTTGTCCAAGTATCAACTGAAGAAGTCAACCGCTTTTCCCTGCCCGATTGCATTAGCTTCAACCTGGAATCCTAAACTTGCCTATCAATATGCGAAATCTGTCGGCGAAGAGTGCCGCGCCGGTGGGATTGGAATTTTATTAGGTCCCGGATTGAATCAGTACCGGCATTCTCAATGCGGCCGAAATTTTGAATATTTCGGGGAAGATCCGTACCTGCGCTCGCGGATTATCGAACAATATATCAAGGGTGTTCAGAGCACCGGCACAGTGGCGACATTGAAGCATTTTATTGCCAACAATACGGATTATTATCGGCGGAAAAGCAACTCGATTATAGATGAACGTACCTTGCACGAAATCTATCTGCCACCCTTTAAAGCAGGGATTGATGCTGGGGCTAAAGCGGTTATGACTTCCTATAATTTGCTGAACGGCGAATGGTGCGGACAGAGTGAGTATGCAATCAATGAACTCCTGCGGAATCAATTAGGATTTAAATGGCTGGTAATGACCGACTGGTCTTCAGTCTGGGATGGCGTAAAGGTGGTCAAATCGGGTCAGAATCTGGAAATGCCGGCGGCGGTGGCACTGGGTGAGTTGCCGCGGCTGATTGAAGAGGGCAAAGTCGGGATTGCCGATATTGACCGGATGGCAAAAGGTATACTCCGGACTTGCTTTGCGATGCGGCTTTATGAACGCAAGAAAGCACCTCAATACTATGCTATATTTCCCGAACATGAGTTAATCGCACTGCAGACAGCCCGGGAAGGAATCGTCCTGTTGAAAAATGAAGATAAGATTCTGCCGCTGAGCTCAAATGTAAAATCTATTTTAGTGACTGGCGATTATGTCAGAGAAATAGCCCGGGGTGGCGGCTCGGCGTTTGTCGAAGGTTATAATGACCGGACAATGCTCGACGAATTGAAGCAGGAATTCGGTGCTCGCATCAAGTATGTCGAGGATCCGACGATTCAGGAGATTCAAGCGGCAGAGATTGTGCTCTGCAATGTCGGAACCAGCGACAGTGAAGGTTGGGACAGACCGTTTGAATTACCAGTGAATCAGGAGTATCGGGTCGCGAAGTGTGTGACAAATAATCCCAATACGGTAGTTATTGTTACCTCGGGCAGTGGCGTTTGCATGATTGCCTGGAATGATCGGGCAAAGGCGATAATTTATGCCTGGTATGGAGGACAAATCGGCAATAAAGCATTAGTGGAAATTATTGCCGGTAAAACCAATCCCTCGGGGAAATTGCCGATTACCATTGAAAAGGAATTTAAAGATTCACCCGGATTTGGCTACCTGCCCGAAGGTGAAGCTCTTTATACCGAATGGGACGGTGAAGGTGAACGACTCCACCCGGTTTATGATGTCCACTACACTGAGGGAATATTTGTTGGATACCGCTGGTATGAAAGTAAAAACCTTGAACCATTGTACTATTTCGGACATGGATTATCCTATACGAACTTCGAATATAGCAATCTGAATGTATCGAAACCAAAATTTAGCGAAACGGATACCATTACAGTTAGTTTTGAAATTAAAAATACCGGTTTGATTAAAGGTAAAGAGACCGTGCAACTTTATATTGAGGATGTCGCCTGCTCAGTGCCGCGGCCGCTAAAGGAGCTGAAAGGATTCCAGAAAGTCGAACTGGAGCCGGGTCAATCAAAGACAGTGACTTTTCAATTGAACAAACAGCATTTTTCTTTCTGGGACCCGAAATGCAAAGACTGGTTGGCCGAAAAGGGGGAATTCATTCTTCATCTCGGTTCCTCGGTTAAAGATATCAGGCTCAAGCAAGAGATCGAGCTGATCTAAAAAATCATAATCGCGAAGTCATCATCTGACGGAAGGGGAGCATTACGCCAATGGCTCACAAGCCGACATTATCCGTAGCGCGGAAGTTAGCCTGGGGGGTTGGCAAATTTCGATTTATTGAATTCTTGATCGAGTTTATCAACAATATCCAGGGGATTGGTCAGAGGCATGCCATGGATGTGAACATCATATTCCAGTAAACGGCTTTTTTTGCTTCGCTCGAATGCCGGTAATTTGGTGCGATTACTGGTTTCGAGATGGTTATCTTGCTTATCAATAATGATAACTTTGGGTAGAAAAACGCCCTCTCTGCCGATAAATTTGTTCATTATTTTGACTGCCTCTTGATATTCTTCGCGGGTGGCTCGGCCAAGTGCTTCGTATTGGAAGATTTTGCGCTGATCCCAAGTGGAAATGGTGGCAAAGCTCTCCGAAATTTTTTCATCAATTTCCAATCCAACATTCAAAGTATCATGTCCAGAGGGCATCAGCAGGACTTTTCCGCCACCACCTTCGATATTAGCGGCATAACGCGGCACGGTAATTCCGGAAATCCAGCCTTGCAAATGCTTCATGTAGATCTTGCCCACCTGAATGGGTGTAATAAAATGAACTATCCCCCTTTCCTTATGGCATTGTAATAGATAATAAGGATGCACGCCAATCCAAAACATTCTGCGAAAGGTCTCAGCTAATACGCGATAGCTGTCGTTGACATGATTTAATAAAACAGTTTGATTTCTGACAGTATATCCATGCTGATTGATCTTTTTGATGGCTTTTGCCAAATCCGGGGTTATTTCATGAAAATGATTGATATGGGTCATGAAGTAGACATATTTTTCCGGACCGGTCGTATATCTATTAGCGGAATTTTCTATTAAGTCGAGTATTTCATCCGTTATCGCCATTGGTAAAGTTACTGGCACGCGGGTGGCAATTCGAATTACCCGTAAATGGGGAATCCGGCTCAGTTCTTCTAAAATATATTTTAAACGGGTGTTACTAATCATCAGCGCATCACCGCCAGTTACCAGCACTTCGTTGATATTTTTATTATAACCGATATAGAATAGTCCCTTATCGATCTTCAAACGATTGACATCAACGGTACCATCCAATGATTTGGCTCTCTGGCAATGGACACAGTAGGAAGCACAGCTGGTATTCTCAGCGACTAATAAGGCCAATCTGTTAGGGTAGCGTTGATATGCCGCTCCATAACTTCTTAAGCTCTCATTCATTGCCTCTTCTTTACCGGCATTAGGGAATAATAGATTTGCCGGAGTTGGAACGCACTGCCAGAAAATCGGGTCGAGCCGTTTTTTCGATTTTTCGGTGAAAATTACCGGATTGAACGGGTCTTCCTGCATCAAGGAGGCATAATAGGGAGTTATCCTTAAGGGATCTTTACCCTCGTTTTTCATCGTGTCAATGGTTCTTTTAATTTCAGATTCCTGGTGCTTATTCAGGCGAATAACCCCCTTCAATTGCTCAATAGAATGAATTGCATTCCTTTTCTGCCAGTTGGGATTGTACCATTCCTCTTCGCTGACATCTCGCCAAAGTTCAATATCTTTAAAACTTCTAGGTTGATATAAAAAATTCAATTCTTGCCTAACCATACCTGTTAATTTTTAGTTTGATAATTTTATGTTATCCTCTCTAAGAGTTTATGACACAACTCTTTAAATTTAAAATTTTAATTGGTTTATTCAAGTGCCCGACGGATCCGTAATCAGAATAATTGTCAAGCAGTCTGTAGCCTGATACTTCAGATATTGCAGCATCTGGGGAATGATGGAACCAACAGAGTCCTCATCATCAATATTCATTATTGCGGATGGAAGAACAGCTTAGGAATTAGCCGTAAGAATTTTTCTAATATGTCGCGCAATTATCTCTTTAGTGAACGGTTTGTCTACTATCTGAATGTTGTTACTGATCGTAAATTCCTTAAGTAACTCCTCGCTGGGATAGCCTGACATCAGTAAAATTTTGATGGTTGGCATAATCTTTTGGACCTTTTCGGCTAAGGTAATCCCGTTCATTCTGGGCAGAATGACATCGCTCAATAACAGGTCATATTTATTTTTACCCGCGTTAATCGCGGTCAGGGCTTCTTCGCCGGAATTAACGGCAGTTATTTGGTATCCTAAGGATTTCAGCATGATTGTAATCACATTGCAGACACGGGCTTGATCTTCAACCAGGAGAATTGATTCATTGCCCTTTAGCGACTCGGTCTCAGTGGCGGTTATCTGTTCCTTAACCTGATCTATATGCGCAGCCGGCCAGAATATGTTAAAGGTTGTCAATTTGTTGGGTATGCTGTGGAACCGGATATGCCCCTGGTTCTGTTTGACAATACCGTAAACGGTTGCCAGCCCAAAACCAGTCGACTCACGATTTGTTTTGGTCGTGAAAAAAGGATCGAAAATGTCATAACTGATTTCGTTGGATATACCGATGCCGGTATCTGAAATGGATAGCTGGACATACTGGGTGCCGGTCCCTGAATTGTCTATCTGGTTGATGTTTTTATAGGAAGGCGGAAAGATGGTCTCAATGGTAATGATGCGTTTGCTGTCGGGTTTATTCAAGGCGCGGATAGCATCCCTGGCATTTAAAACCAGGTTAAGTATAACCTGTTCAACCTGTCCCGGATTTGCTTTTATATAGAGCTGATCCGAATGAAGTTTGACATTCAAGCGGATGTCTTCACCGATCAATTTTCGGAGCATATTGACCAGTTCGGATATTTTTTGATTAAGCGGAATATATTCAAGGCTGACCACCTGTCTTTTACTGAAGGTTAATAGCTGGTGAATTAATTTGGTGGCCTGTTTGCCTGATACATCTATTTCCTGGATATATTTTCTATATTTTTCCGGAAGGGTGGTTTCGTTTAGTAAAATCTCGGTATAGCCATTGATGACGGAGAGAATGTTGTTAAAATCATGGGCAATTCCCCCTGACAGGCGTCCCAGACTCTCCAGCTTCTGCGCGCGTTGGAGCTCTTGTTCCAACCAGAGTCGCTCGGTGATATCCCGGATCATACAGAGCACGGCTGGTTGTTTTTGAAAATGAATCCGGCTCAATAAGACATCCAGATAAATGAAGGAGCTATAACGTTGCCGGATCATTAAAATCAGCTGCTCTAATTGACTTGAACTTTTAAGAATATGCTCGCTTTTTTCCTGGATGAGTTTCCAGTTATTTCGGTTTAACAGGGATGATACCGTTTTATTTAGCAGATCGGTTTCCAGAGGGTAACCGAGAATCTGGAGCAACCGCTGATTGTAGAATACTATTTTTTGTTGTTGAAAAATGAAAAGCCCATCCGGTATATTCTTGACAATCGTCCGGGATTTATCTTCACTTTCGATTAGCGCCTTTTCAAAATTGTTTTTCTGGTTAATTTCGTTTTGCAGTTCTTGATTGAGGTTCTGAAGTTGTTCGAGGTTTTTTTCCAGGCGAAATTCGCGGGCTTCCACTTTGACAATCATCATTCCGAAGGATTCTGCCAAATCTACAATATAATCCGGATATTTTCCCGTACGGGCTAATTCAAAAATCTTTTCCGGGCAACCGTGCCTACTGCGGGATACTCGTTCGGCGACTTTCCGTAAATAATCGAATAGCTTTCTTATTTCTGCTTGATTGTCCATTCTGGTCAATTTTCATTAATGGGGTTTGGATAATTTTTAATTGGGATTTCTACTCCTTTATTCAGATATAATTCAATAGATAGAGTCTCTGATCTTTTAGAAAGAGTTTCTGAATCCATCCTTATCAGTATTGAATAAATGGGTTGATGAGAATGTGACGACATTAGGTTATGTTTGTGACGATGCTTTTCAAACTTTGAATTTCAATTGGCTTATTCAAACGCCCGGCAAATCCGTAATCAGAATAATTATCCAGCACTGGATCATTACAGTAACCTGACATGATAATCGCTTTGACATTCGGATCAATTTGGATTAATTCTTTGATTGTAACCATGGCCCCCATTCCTTCGGGGACAAACAGGTCGAGGATGACAATATCATAAGGATGTTTAGAGCGCATGGCAGTTTTGTATTTTTGAATAACATCTTTGCCATCCTTCAGCACTGTGACTTGATACCCCAGATATTGCAGCATTTGTGAAATAATGTAGCCGACGGGATCCTCATCATCCATTACCAGAACCCGGCCGCCGCGTATTTTTTTAGGGATCTGATCATGAACCATTGGGGTGGAGCTTGGTTGAACGGGAAGATAAATGGTAAAGGTAGTCCCGGTCTTTTTATGAATATTTACCGTTAAAAATCCATTGTGCTTACGGATTGTTGAATTAATAGCTGCCATTTTCATTGAATTATGTAGATTCCCGGCTTCGGAAAAGGGGTCGAAGATCTGGTTAACCTGGGTTTTCGGTACAAGTTCCGTTTTAGCCGATATAGAGACGACCGCGTAGTTGCCATTTTGGAGTGGAATGAAGTTAGACCACGAATGGTAAACGTGTTTAAGGGCTATCCTTATTTTTCGATTGTCAGGCTTTGCGTTGATCAGGGTTTTAATTAGCTCGGTTATTACGTGGATGATATTGCTGACCTCAACATTAACATGGCAGTGAGTTTCGGGAAAATCCAGGCAAAATTGGACGTCGCTGGATTTTGGCGAGATGGTGATTGATTTTTTAATTAGGTCGGAAAGGAGGTAGGATTCCTTCGGAACATCCTCTTTTTGGGAGAAAGCAAAAATTTGACGGGTAAGTTCTTTGGCATTATATACCGCCTCTTCCATTTGATCCAGACGGTTCTTAATATCGGGAGAGTTGTGGTTACCAATTTTCGTCAGGGTAATGTTACCCAGAAGGATGGTCAGCATATTATTGTATTCATTGGCAATTCCGCTGGCCAGATTGGTGAGGGATTCGAGACGTTGAGCTTGAAAAGCCTCTTTTTTCATATAGTGATATTCGGTTATATCCTGGCTGACCAGGAAAAAAGTTCTGACTTTGCCGTCCTGATCCCAATGGGGGATGTATTGTGTCTGAAAGATATGTTTTTCACCGTTTGGATTTTGTTTTTCGTCCTCAAATTGAATATTTTTACCGGCGAGTACCTGAACAATTCGCGGCTTCTCCTGGGCGTATTCAGCGTCACTTAGGAGGTCACTCAGGCTTAATGGTGATTCGCCCTGATTCTGGATATGATAATAATCGGCATAGGCTTTATTGAAAAACAAGTATTTTTCTTCGGCGTCTATATAAGCAATCAGAGCCGGCAGGTTATTGATCACTATCGAGAGCTGTTCGCGACTAATATTTAGTTTATTTTCGGTGTTGATTCTTTGATGGATCTCACGCTGCAATTCTGAATTGGCCTTGAGTAATCTTTGCGTGCGCTTTTTTACCAGTTTTTCAAGATGCTCGCGATACTGAAGATTTTCGATCTCAAGCCGTTTCTTTTCATCAGATAATTGTTTGACATGCACAGCATTAGCTACGCTGCGCTGAATCGTGCGGGGGGAAATTGGTTTAGCCAGATAATCGAAAGCCCCCATGCGGATCGCGGCGGAAGCCGAAGATAAATTTGGCTCACCAGAAATGATGATAAATTTTGTATTAGGTTGGCTTTTAATAATGGATTTGATCAACGAAATCCCATCAATTTTGGGTAATATGACATCGGTGATAATAACATCAAAATCATAACTGTCCACATACTTATAGGCCTCTTCTGCAGATTCAGCGGTATAGACCTGGTAGCCTTCAAGCAACAGGAGCTCGCTCAGGGTGATCCGGATACTCTTTTCGTCATCAATGATCAGAATTTGAGCCATTCCGCTTCGTTCCTGAACTTAGTCCTGATTTTGCAATCGGGATGTTATTTTTGTTGGCTGAGAAGACAAACTTGCATCAGGGATCAAGTCTACAGCTGGTTTCTCAATTTCCTTTTTATCCATTGCTGTTTTGGAAGGATCGTAATTCAAGTCTTTTAATGAAAAATTCAGCTTTAACCAATAATAAGGCAAAATATCAAACTAATTCGATTAATTATGAAGAAGAAGGCTTGACCGGCAGGTAAATAATAAATCGAGTATGACTCTCGGCTTCGCTTTCTACATTCATAAGCCCCTTGTGAGCTTTAACGATGCTTAGAC